>Ga0209989_100006_pt1 | contig 50207 bp, 41 predicted proteins | sample Antgeofumaro1A2B_FD_188083 | JGI IMG/M metagenome (GOLD analysis project Ga0209989, IMG submission 188083) | Geothermal fumarole subsurface microbial communities from Mt. Erebus, Antarctica - 1A2B (SPAdes) (version 2) | ecosystem: Environmental > Terrestrial > Volcanic > Fumaroles | place: Mt....
CAGCTCGCAGACCCTCGGCGGACCGATGTCCATCATGGTACGCGCGGCTACTTGCGGCTTTTGCCCCGTCGCGCGAAGAGCTCCAGCCACTCGGCCATCAAGGCGTCGGCCAAAGTTTTTCCCTGCCGGCACTCCTCGCGCGTTTTGCCCCAGTAAAAGCCGATCCATCCGGCGACCAAGGGATCAGCCCGATCCATGAACTGCTCGAGTTCCTGGACGCTGCACCGCAGCGGAAAAACCTCCTCGACCACCACCGGCTTGCCCACAAAAAAGCCACGCAAAGTGTCGAGCGCCTCGTCGAGTTTGCCTTGCTCCGGGTAAAGATGGACAGCAACAAAGTCGAGTGCCGGCGCCACTTTTTGCGGTACGAAACCGCTGGTCAAGCCCGGCCTGTCCAGACTCCAGGGTACTAGCCCCACGGTGATCAAATGCCGCTTGTCCACTTCGCGGATGGCTTGGACCAAGGTATCCACCCAAAGACGGGCGATGTCCGGTCGCGGCCGATCGCGTTGGTCCAGGGTGATGAATTGTACGAAGTGCTTGTCCCCGAAAGGCGGCCCGAGCCAGTCCTTCGGCTGTCGGCGACCGCCGGGGACGACCGGCTCGTTCATGAGGTCGTAGCAAAATACCGCGGGACTGTCTCGGCATACGCGAGCAATCGAGCGCCAGAACTCGGCCTGGGCGCGCCAGCGTCCTGCTTCGTCGAGTCGGTCGTACCACTCGGGCACGTCGGCTTTGTGGTAACAGCCCAAGCCGGTGATATCGAGATAGAGTCCTGTCCTTTCGGCCAGTTGCAAGAGATCGCGCAGTCGAGCGACTTGGGTGCCATCCAGCTTGCCAGGCTGAGGCATGAAGCGGCCGAATTGCAGGTGCACGCGCACGACATTGGCGCCCAACTGACGCATCTCGCCGAAGTCTTCCTCTACTGTCTTCCATTCGGCTCCCCAATAATCCTCGATGAGCCGTCCCTGACGGTCGTGGTCGTAATTGAAGCCCCAGGGAGCGAATCGTCGTCCGCTGCCTTCCTCGACAAAACCTGTGCCGTCAGTCGCTAAACGGATCGAGGGCATCCTGGATCGCTCTTGCGTGGGTACCGACGCAAGGCTGGCGGCGCTCAGTATGCCCGACACCATGAGCAACCCAATTATCGCACGCGGCATGATGCAATCCCCTTTTCGCAAGTGGCTCCATGGCGTTTCCAGGCTCGGCTTTTTGCCGATACCGCAAACCCTGCCGTTATCCTACGCCTGCGATGGGCAGCGGGGTCTCGCTCGGCTGAACTACTGGCGTGAGCCGTGAGAGGGCACGCGTTCGTCAGCGGAACCGGTCGCTCGGTGCTCGGTGTGGGGCCTAGCCGCACTGACGTATTAAAAGATTGCCCGTTGACCGAGGAGTGGCGCCCACTATGCGGCCTGGCGCATGAGGGCGCAGGACATGAAATCAGGGACGCGCCAAAAAGGATCGTCGGCGACGCGTTCGTGCCAGCGACGACGGAGCCGCTCGGCAAAGGCGAGCTCGTCTTGCTGACGCACTGCGCGTGTCGCGCTTTCCCAGTGGATGAGCTGCGCCAGCGGTGTATAGACGATGCGCAAACCAAGAGCGGAGATGCGCACGCACAGGTCCACATCGTTGAAGGAGGTGGGAAAGGTGTGCTCGTCGAAGCCGCCCGCGGCGCGGAAGACGTCTCGGCGCAGCATCATGCAGGCGCCGGTAACGGCACTGACGTTGCGGATCAGGAACGCCGTGCCGCGGTCCAGCCCATCGGCCAGAAGGGCGGCTTGGATGGGCATGGCTCCGAGGCCCCGTCCCAAAGCTATTCCGGCGTGTTGGATACGACCATCCGGGTAGTACAAGAGCGCGCCGACGGCGCCTACTTCGGGGCGCAGAGCTTGTTCCGCAAGGGCAAACAGCCAGTCCGGCGACACTACCTCCGTATCGTCGTTGAGGAACACGAGCAACTCGCTTTGCGCGCGCTGAGCGCCTGCGTTGCACAGGGCAGAATGGTTGAAAGGTCCAATCCGGTCCAAAAGCTGCGTTCGATACCTTGCCGCACAGCGTCGTACGGTATCGTCCTGGCAGCCGTTGTCCACCAGGATGATTTCGTAGGCAGGGTAGCGCGTGCGCCGCCGGATCGTGTGCAGGCAACGCCTCAGGAATCCTCCCTGCCCGCGCGTCGGGATAACGATGGACACTCGGGGCCAAGTAGGCCAGCGATAGCGAACGTGATAGGCGCCGGCATGAGGTCCGTCCTCGATGGCCACAGGCGGCGTATGCGATCGGAGCCGATCGCGTAGCGCGCGCCGGCCGCACTCGTGGCACCGTTTCTGCCCGCTGGGCCGGTGCGAAAACCCGCCTGTGCGCCAGTGGTAGAGTACCTCGGCGATGTGGCCGATGCGCTCGGTGCAGGCAGGGAAAAACTTTGGCCGACGCCTTGATGGCCGAGTGGCTGGAGCTCTTCGCGCGACGGGGCAAAAGCCGCAAGTAGCCGCGCGTACCATGATGGACATCGGTCCGCCGAGGGTCTGCGAGCTGGCCCAATCCTCCGCCCGGCATCCGTGAACGGAGCAGTGGTTTCCGTGCGCCGTCTCGACGAACCGGTTGTTCGCGTACATGACAGCCGGCTTATTGAAAAAATGCAAAAATTTTTCTTGCGTTTCACAAAGCCTTCTGGCTACAATGTAAACAGACAACAGGTCATCTCCCCGGCTGGCTGGTGCGGACAGTCGTCAGGGAGGTCGGACCGGAAAGGGTCCTGGCCCGAATGGCGAGGATGGAAAGCCCCGGGGTGGCCGCCGGGCCGGGGTAGATGGCGCGCACAGGCCTGACGTCGGAAGCGGGTGCGTTTCATACGGCCCCGGTTCGATCGCCGCGCGCGATCCCGGGAGGACCCGATAAGTAACCGACGACCCTTTCCGACCTTCAGGCCTGTCCTTTTGCCAGCAGCTAGCCGACGCAACCGTACCGGCGCTCATGCTCTGCTTCGTATTGCCTCGACATCCGAACAAATGCAAAAGGCTTCCATCCCGGCCGACAGAGCATCGGGGTGGCATAAGTGGTTGTGTGCATCCAAGATGCCGCCGGAGCGATACTTTCCGGCATGGATGGTGTTACAATAAAATAGCTGCAGCGAGGGAGTCGCCCACAGGCGCTGTGGAATTGGATGCCATAGAGGCGTATGTTATTGCGCCACGGGATTGGCCTGCCGCTTGACGTTGCCGCTAGGTGGACCTGCCCGTAGCAATCTGCCGAGCGTTTTGCTTGCCAGCTAGCCGGAGCCGATTATGAACGCTGCCACACCCACCTGCCGGATCGCCGCGAGTTCGCTGGTCATTTGGCTAGTGTTTTCGACTGTGGCGAGCGCCGAGCTGGCGCGCGTGCTTCCAGCCCCTTCGGAAATAAGTTTCGAAAGGCACATCGTCGGGCTACTGGGGCGCATGGGATGCAACGCCGGAAGTTGTCATGGGTCCTTCCAGGGCAAAGGCGGTCTCTATCTGAGTCTGTTCGGGTACGCACCGGAAAAGGATTACCAAGCGCTGGTGCGCGACGGGATGGGCCGTCGGATCAATCTGCAGGACCCGGACCAAAGCCTGATGCTGCTCAAAGCTACGGCCCAAGTAGCGCACGGGGGAGGCAAGCGCTTCGACAAAGGTTCTTGGGCCTACCAGGTGATCCGCGAGTGGATTGCGCGCGGCGCGCCTTACGATCCGGGGGTCGGCCAAGTCGTACATGTCGCGGTCGAGCCCAAGGAGATCGTGTGCACCGAGCCAGGACAAACGCATCGCTTGCACTTGTGGGTGGAATTCGCCGATGGTACTCGGTGCGATATGAGCGCCTTCGGCGATTTCAAAGTGCAAGACGATTACGTCGCCGAGGCACTACCCGACGGCATAGTCAAAGGCTTGCGCCCGGGTGATACTGCGCTCATTGCGTCGTACCGCGGCCATGTCGCTTTGGCACGCATCCTGGTGCCTGTCCAGGTGCCGCCGGGCTTCGTCTATCCACGTGTGCCGGAGCACAACTACATTGACCGGGAAGTTTTCGCCAAATTGCGCAAGCTCAATGTTGTCCCGTCCGAACTGGCGAGCGATACCGAATTCTTGCGGCGCGTGTACATTGATACGATCGGCTGTCTGCCTGCGCCGGACGAGGTGCGTGCCTTTGTCAACGATCCCAGTCCGGACAAGCGACTGCGCAAAATCGAGGAGCTTTTGCAGCATCCCCTGCACGCAGCCGTGTGGGCGACCCGTTTGTGCGACATGACCGGCAACGATTCGATCCGGCTGCCGGGGCCAGTGCCGCTGCGCGGCAAAATCAGCAAGATGTGGCACGATTGGCTGCGCGTGCGTATCGCCCGCAACGAGCCTGTGGATCGTATCGTCGAGGGCATCCTGTGTGCCACCAGCCGCGAAGGGCTCAGCCCCGAGCAATGGGTCGAGCAGATGCGCGGCATCTACGAAGCCCTGAACAAGGGCTTCGATACGCCGTACGCCGACAGAAAAACCCTCGACCTGTTCTGGCTGCGCAACAATCTCACCCAGGAACAAATAGCTGAGCAGATAGCGGCAGCTTTTCTCGGCATCCGTATGGAGTGTGCCCAGTGCCATAAGCATCCTTTCGACCGGTGGAAGCAAGCCGACTATCGTGCCTTTGTCAACGTTTTCGGGCAGGTACGCACGGGCGTCTCTCCGGAAGCTCGCGAGGCGATCCAGCGCGAAAACAAGCGTCTGCAAGAAGCCAACAAAGGCAAGAACAACAATCAAATCCCGCAGATGCGCGAAGTGTTCGTAGAGGAGCGCAATCCGCGGATCCTGACCGATCCGGAGAGCGGCGTGCCTTTGCGGCCCCGTCCTCCTGGGGGGCCGGAACTGGTCGGCTCGGGGGACTACCGTCAGGCCTTCGTCGCCTGGCTGCGCGCCCCCGACAACCCCTATTTCGCTCGCAATTTCGTCAATCGCGTGTGGGCTCACTATTTCGGCGTGGGTCTGGTCGAGCCTGTGGACAACTTTTCGGTCGCCAATCCTCCTTCCAACGAAAGACTTTTGCACTTGCTGGCCGACGACTTCGTGCGCCACGGGTACGACTTGCGTCATCTGGAGCGCACCATTTTGCAGTCGCGGACTTATCAGTTGTCCTCGCGTCCCAATCCGACCAATGTGCACGATCACAACAACTACGCGCGTTCCTACCTGAGGCGTCCGATGGCCGAAGCGATGGTGGACGTGCTCAACAGCGCTCTCGGAGTGACCGAGCCATTCGGGCCGGATGTGCCGGCGGGCATCCATGCCGTGGAACTTGCCCCCAGCCGGGTACAGAACGCCAATTTGGCCTATATCTTCCGCATTTTCGGTCGGCCGACGCGCTCGAGTACATGCGACTGTGAGCGCAGTGCCCATCCGGCTTTGCCTCAGACCCTCTTTTTGATGACCGACCCCAATCTGCTCAACAAGATCACCAGCGGGCGACTGCGTCAGCTGCTCAGCAGCCAGCTTTCGGACGAACAAATAATCGAAGAGCTGTTCCTGGCGACTTTGACCCGTTTTCCGACGCCGGAAGAGAAACGCTGGGCGCTGGAACATGTGCGCGCCCACGCGAACGCACCGTCGGCTGGAACCGAGCAGCCGAGTGGCAAGCAACGCCCAGCCGATGCACGGCAGGTGGCCCAGCGTTCGGATCCCAGGAAGCGCTCGACGGCTTTCGCCGATGTGCTGTGGGCTTTGATCAATACACGCGAGTTCGTCTTGAACCACTGAAGCACGTCGGCGCCCGATGCTGACCGTCGCCCCATAGAGACTGCACGAGCCCTGGTACCGGCAGGACGACCGGCGCAACGATCGGTCGTTCGTGCCCAATACCGACAGGACTGCTGGCACGAAAAGCAGGCACAATTGTGCTCACCACGCTGCCCTACCCGGGGATGGGGGGTCGGACCGCAGGCGACGCCGAGGCCCCGTCGCAAGGTTCTGCCGTGGGTGGATCGGGCCTTGTGAGGATGGTTGCTATGACCGCTGGCTGGACAGATTGCGAAGGCTTTCACCGCCGTGATTTCCTGAAAATCGGCAGCGCTGGGCTGCTGGGCTTGACTTTGCCCGACCTATTGCGTTTGGAAGCCCGGGCGGGTGCCAAGAAAACGAGACGTGCGACCAATGTCATCATGGTCTGGCTGGCCGGAGGACCTGCCACCATAGATATGTGGGACCTCAAGCCGGAGGCCCCTGAAGGCATTCGCGGCGAATTCAAAGAAATCGCCACCCGTGCGCCCGGCATCCGTATTTGCGAGCACCTGCCCCATATGGCCGCCGTGATGCCGCAGTGCACCCTGGTGCGCTCCTTGTACCACAACATTTCTGCCCACGAGTTGGGCACCCTTTACATGACCACAGGGAACAAGCCCTCGCCGGCGGTGCAGTATCCTTCGCTCGGTTCGCTCGCTGCCAAGCTGTTGCCTTCGGAGCGCGGCGTGCCCTCGTACGTCAGTTTCGGCGTCTTGCGCGGGGGAGCGGCAGGCGGGGCCGGGTATCTCGGCGCCGGGTACAACCCGTTCGAAGTCGAAGGCCAAGCCGGCCGGGGCACTTTGCGCGTGCGCGGTATCTCGTTGCCCACCAACTTCACCCAGTCGGAGCTGGAAAACCGGTACCGACTCATGGAGCGCTTCGACCAGGCTTTCAAGGCCCTGGATCAGAGCGATAGCTTGGCCGCCGGCTTGGATCGCTTCCAGCAAGAAGCCCTGGATATCCTACGCTCGGACCGGACGCGCAAAGCCTTCGACATCGGTCAAGAGCCGACTGCCGTGCGCCAGCGCTATGGCGAAGATCCCTTCGGCGCTTCGGCCCTAGCAGCACGTCGGCTTATCGAGGCAGGGGTGCGCTTCGTCACCCTGAGCCTGGGCGGTTGGGACACCCACAGCAACAACTTCACCACCCTCAAGCAGCGTCTTTTGCCCCAGCTGGACCGTACGCTCTCGGCGCTGATCGAGGACCTACACCAGCGCGGCTTGCTTGCTACCACCGTGGTCTATTGTGCCGGAGAATTCGGGCGTACCCCGCGCGTCAACCGCAACGCCGGACGCGACCACTGGGGCCGTGCTCTGTCGGTACTGCTCGCCGGCGGGGGCTTCAAGCCTGGCATCGTCTACGGCTCTACCGACAAGCAGGGGATGACGCCGCAAACCGATCCTTGCACGCCGGACGACGTCTCCGCCACTATCTTCCACCTGTTGGGCGTGGACCCGTACCATGAACTGATGACGTCCGCAGGCCGGCCTTTGCCCCTGTTCCGCGAGGGCAAGGTGTTGGAAAAAATCGTCGGCTGACCGCCGAACGAGGCAAGACGCCTTCCCGACCGGCACACTGTTTTGCACAATCCACAAGGACGTCGCCTGGCACCGAAAAGGCACCGGCTGCCAGCTCGACAGCGCGGCCCTTGCGTCCCGATGGCATCGTACAAGACGGCTCAGTGCGCGGGATCACCGAGAAGCTTCTTGAGGTAGATCAACTCTTCCCGTGCCACGCGCTGACGCTCGTCTAGGTCGGATAGCTCGTATTCGCCGTGCAGACTGACCGTACCGTCGAAGCGCACCTGTTTCACGGCCCGAGCGACATCGGCCCAGCGTACGATTCCTCGACCTGCCGGTACCACCCGAAAACGCCACGAGTCTCCCTGCTTGTCCCAGGCGATGTCTTTGATGGCCAAAAGCGCAAGCCACGAACGAACCATATCGAGCTCCATAGCGATAGGACCGCCGCCCAAAGCCAGATGTCCGGTGTCGGCGAAGACGCCCACATAGTGCGGATCGCAGTGAGCCAACAACAGACGCAAGCCGGCGCCATTGTTGCCCAAGTGTCCCCCCGAATGCGTGTGGTAGCAGGTACGCACGCCGGTCTTTTCCGAAAGACGCGCGAACCCCTCCAAAGCCTTCTGCGCGGCGGCCAGGTCGCGCTCGAAATCGCCGCGATAGGGGAAGTAACCGATCTTGATCGCCGGCACCCGTGCCCGTGCGCAGGCATCGTACAGCCGCTGTGCCATCGCGTCCTCGGGAGCGATCAGGTGCGTGGGCGCGGTCACCAAGCCGATGATCAAGCCCGCCTCGCGCACCTGTTTGGCTGCCTGCGGCAATGCCCGCTCGGCGTTGTCCGGGTGAATCGGATAGCCAGGCCGCACGGCCAGATCCAGACCGTCCAATCCCACTGCCTGGCAAAAACGAATCAGTGCGGCCACGTCCAGTTCCTGCAGCGATTTGCTGAAGTACACATAGCGCATGGTCGGTTCCTCGCTCGGCTGTGCTGCAGCCACCGCTCCCGGTGGCCTGGGCCCATTTATTCTAGCGAGGACACCAGCGACGATTGTCGCGCAAGTAATACACCGGCCGACTGACCAGGGACTGTGCCAGCGTGCGCGGCGACAGTCGTGCCTGCCCTCCGAAAATCCCCGCGTGCGTCTCGGGACCGGCCCCCTTGCGGTGACGCACTCTGCCCACGCGCACGAACCCTGCTCGCTCGAAGAGCGGATGAAAACTCCCCAGGGCTGCCAGGGCTTCGATCCACGGTACCGGCGAGGTCGCACAGCTCCAGCGCACAAAAGCACTGGCTATGCCCGCACCACGATAGGACGGATGAAGCACCACCCGTGCTACCGTCCACAGCGCACGATTGAGATAAGCCAGGTCGCGCACCTGCCTGGCATCGGGCCAACCCGTGCGCTGGCACTGGGCGTCGCCGCGGCAACACTGCGCCCCCGACGACCGACAGCAGTCGGGACCTTTGCGGAAAAAGCGATGGCGCAAGCGCAATGCCGCCGCCGGCGCCGTAAAGACGCATATGCCGATAGGCCGCCCCTCATGCCACAGCAAAGTCACCCGCCGTACCGGCCCCAAGCCCGTGCCGCGGTAATGCCATCGCGCGAAAGAACGCCAATCGCGCCTGCGTCCTTCGCTCACCTGTAAAAACGGGGCAAAACTGATGCGCTCCCCAGCAGGATATGGCCGACGCACCACGCACGGCGGCTCGTCCAGCTCCGTGCGCACGAGCCAGTCGGGGGCCACATCGGCTACGATGTCCTCGTGGCAGGTGGCCAAGAGCAAACCCACGCCCAGTCGGCGTGCCCAACGGGCCAAGTTGAACGCCAGCACCCGTGCCGTCACCCGGTCCAGCACCGCCGTGAATTCGTCAGCGACCAGCCACGCTGGGCCGGCGCTGCCGCGGGCACAGCTGAGCCGTGCACAGGCGCGGGCCACGGCCCAGCGCGCACGTTCCCCAACGCTGAGAGTAGCCCCCCGGGCCAGCCAAAGTCGTGGCTCGCCCATGCCGCACCGCGTCAGAAGTCGCGCCGCGTCCGCCACCGGCAAGCCCAGACTTTCGACCACCGTGCCCCGGTCTTCTTCCGGCTCTTCCAGACAGACCACGCGCTCTGCCCCCACTTCGGCCAGCACGTGTCGGATCGCTTGCCCCAGTAAAAGCGACTTGCCCCCTCCGCTCGGTCCCGTGAAGAGCACAATATCGCCCGGCATAACAGGGATGTGCACGCGCTGCGATGCTTCGGGAAAGAAGGCCTTACACAAGCCGAAACAGTTGGCCAATGCACGCGTCGCCGGGCGCCAACTCCCTACGGCCCACTGCCGCCGCCACTCCAGCTCCACTAATCGCCGCCTCTGTGCGGCTGGCGCGCAACCCACGCTGGCACTACTATAACCGTCCCGCTATCGGCACGGCAACAGACGTTGCCACCACACAACAGAGCTTACGCTAATCGGTGAGGATCGAGGCCTCCCGCTGGCCGCCGTCGCGTATGCCCGCCAACTCCTGCAACACGTACCAGGCTTCGTTGAAAGGCGGCAGAAACACCGCGTCGCGCCACACCGTCGTCCGATAGCGGAGCAACCGCACCGAACCATCGGCAAAACAGAATTGCACCCCCGCCGGATGATGACTACTGAAAGCCAAAACCGAGGCCTCGCGCCCCGGCTGCAATCCCAAACACGTGGGCAAACTGCCCCCGCCGATCCACGCAATATCCATCGCCGACGTCCCATAAGCCGTACCGCTCACCTCGCCATAAAGCAAGGTATGGCTCGTCCCGTCGGGGATCCGTTGTAAGCTGTGCCGCGACCGATTGGTGTAAATCCCTTCATACATGCCCCAGCGCGGGTGATCCCCACGGCCACAGGTGCCCATGACCCCCACATAATTGGTGCGGCCGAGCGGATAATAAGGGATCTTGTCGTATTTCTCGATCCACATCTTGATCAACACGAGATAGGGTACCCCTTCCTGGGACGTGTTGAATGCATGGATCCCTATCGCCGTACCCCCCCTTGTCGGGCCCCATTTGCAAGCGCGGCGGGGAAAAATCCGGGGCCGACGGACATTGAAACGCCGCCACAGGCACGCGCGCCACTCCATAATTGACCATGTTCGGCATTTCGCCCCCCGGTAGCCAGAACCAGGGATCCGGCGACACATAACGATCGTCCAAGTTGACCTGTAGCTGTCTATACAAAGCGTCCTGCTCGAGATACGGTAAAAGATACACCAGATTGCCGATCCACTGCGCCTTGCGCATCCGCGCAAGATCCAACCGCAGCGTGTATTCGTCTTCCGGCCCCGGTCCCAAATAGCCCGGCGGCAAACGTTTGTGACTGGCCTCGAATTGCTGAGCTGCCAAACCCAATTGCCGCAAGCGTTGCGCACACGTCAGGCGATGGGCTGCCTCCCGCACACTCTGCACCGCCGCCAGCATCAAACCCAGAACAACCGATAGGATGGCAATGACCACCAAAAGCTCGAGCAGCGTAAAGCCGCGGCTTCGGTCATTTGCCGTGCGCACCAGAGGGCATAGCGCGTGGCCCATGGTTCTCCCTCCCAGACATGCGCCGGCGCAGCAGCCAGAGCGCCAGCGCCACCAACACCAACCCGGGCACCAGCAAAAGCAGCGCCCAAGGGATCCGTCGCGGCTCCACCGCCCACTCCGGCTCGGCAATCCCAAAGGCACTCAATGTGAACTCCTCAGGCCGCGGCGGCTCCAAACTGAACTCGGTCACTACGCCTTCTTGTTCCCCGATGATCAACGCTGGAAAAGGATCCTCTTTTCCCGCACCCGGCTTGGCCGTGCTTTTGTTGGTCTCTACCCATCCCTTGGGTACCAGCATGCCGCTTCTGCCGTCCACCTCCACCCGCCATTTCCTTGTCCGCACCGTCTTGCGCGTCGGCGTCTCGATGACTAACTCGTACTCGCGAATCATCCAATAATGCTCCGGGTCCACTATGCAACGGGCTCGATCGAATCCGAAACCATGCCCGGCACTAAGCATCTCCGTAAGGTTCAGCTTGCCTTTCCACGGTGTCACAGCTAGATCGAGGGCATAACAGCGTCTTCCTTCGTACGTCACAGGCTCGATGCCCGTGACTCTGACGAATGCCGACTGACAGAGCACCAGTAAACTATCCCCTTTGATATCCAGGAGCGGATGCGCAGTACGGCCAAAGGCAAGATACTGGCGATCTTGCGAGTCGAAGGCGTGACATTTTTCCAGTCTAAGTTTGTTGCCATCGCGGGCTTTCCTAAGCGAGAAGATATATTTTGGATTGAGACCTCCAACTGCTTCGTCCATATGTTCAGTAGTCTTTCCGGACTCCCATACCGTAAGCTTTTCCTTACTGTGTGTCAGCCAGCGGGTATTGCCGAGTCGCTTTTCAAGTACAACTTCCTCGCCCGATCCTTTCTGTACAACTTGACCGTCCGCATTCGTACTTGTGTCTTTCCATGTCGTAGTGAACGCATAGGAGCGATCCTTGGTCAGCTCAGCAACTTGCCTCCAAGAATCCAAGGCCGACTGCGGAACGGTCGTTACCGCCCAGCCTAAGAGAAGATATGTCAGCGTATACGGCGACATATGTGCTCCCTTGTGCACCAGCTACGAATAGAGGAGCCGTACTCGTATGTTAAACATAAACAAAGCGTCGGTCCCATTCAACGGGTCTAAGGGTGGTGACATTCGCAGAAATCCCGGTCCCGAATGGGCTGCAGACAGATGCAATCGGGCCTGGGACACGTACTTTTCTTGCACTGATTACTGCACATAATGCACTCCAAGTAAGCACTCAGGCAGGGCATGCATCCGCCCATATCGCACAGGCTCGGAGTGCAAGGAACGCCTGGTCCAGGCGGCGTGACTGTGGTGCTCGAATCTCCCAGGGCGCGGTTATTGGGCACGCTCAAAACGCCCAGATAGCACAGTGTCAGCCCCAGTCCCAGAAGCACATGGGGCACATGGCCCCGCATCCAACCCAGCACAGTACTCCGTCCCCAGCACCTGCGGTTCATAGCTTACCCTCCTTTTTTACAACAAAACCCCTGGCGGCACCCTGGATCGTCACCAGTTTGCCGTTAACTTCCACATGCAAAAGGTATATTCCTGCAGCAGTCCCCTCCGTGAAACAAAAGATGCATTCGATCGGCATATCCACCTGACCGCGGGGCGGGATGTGCGTCCCTACGGGAATTCGCACGCGTGCAAAAGAGGAACTCTGGTAGCCCTGGACGACCGCGACCGAGCGAGTGTGGTTGCGGAGTGCAACGGTCAGGTGTCGGGTGTCTCCGACGGGTGCATGCCCGGCATCGAGGAGCGGCGGAACGATACTCACAGGCTCGCCGCGCAACTCAGCCAAAAAATCCCCTGGGGCCACAAGCTCGTCCCACTGCCACCAGACCGTGCCGGCGGCGAGGGCCAACCCGACCAGCAGCAGTGCCACCTGCGACAGGGTACGCCCAGCCTCTAGGCCGCTCGACAAACCCGCCGAGCGGTCCGCTTTCTTTCTCGCCAAAAGCCCCAGTGTCAACAAGACCACCAGTGCCACGTCCAAGCCGAAGGTGTACCAAGGACTGACCGTCAGCTGACCGAAGCAGCCGCACGTGGGCAAACCCAGACGGGCCCAGTACAAACTGATCCCCGCGAACGTGGCAAAAAGTACCAGGCCGAACAGACGCGCCAGCTCGATACCCACACCGCTAGCGAACCACCAGGCAACGATCAACTCTACGACCAGCGCCAGCGCTTCTCGCCGCGGACTGCCTGATACCAGCAACGAGCCTGCCGCACGGTTCTGGACCAACAGCCAGATTTTCAATCCGGCGGTAACCGTAAGCAAAACGGGAATGGCCACACGCACCAAAAAGGTGTCCAGACTTGCGACAAGACTGACACGCTGTCGAGGAGCTGCCCATTCGGTGTCGCTCATCGCTGGCTCCCGAGAACGGAACCGAATACTCGGAACTTGTCACTGCGAGTAGATTGTACATACCCCCCCCGAGTCAAGTGAAAAATGAAAATTTTTTGGAAATCGTGGGCGCGCAGCCGAAGCTAAGCTGGCGTCGAGCAAGGGCAGCGCGAGGTGCACATGCGAGGCCCGCCGGACGCCTCGGCATGGTCGGTCGGCGCGTCCAGCGTTTGCCGCACGGCGCGTAACAGGTCGGCAGGCTGGAAGGGTTTGGCCAGAAAGGCAACGGCATGTGTTTCGATGCCACGCCGCAGCAATTCGTCTTCGGCATATCCGGAAATGAACAAGACTTTGACGGCTGGACGCAAGGCAGTCACCTGTGCGGCGATGTGCCGTCCGTTGCATCCAGGCATCAAGATGTCGGAGATCAGCAAATGGACGGGCTGCGGATCGGTACCGGCGATGCGCAGCGCCTCGTCGGCCGAGTCAGCGAGCAGGACGCGGTAGCCGGCGTCGGTCAAGACCTTGGCGATCAGATGACGCACGGCATGCTCGTCCTCGACGACCAGGACGGTTTCCTGGCCGGCAGGAGGGAGGTCGTTGGGAGGCGATGGGCCCGCAGGCGGTGCGTCGGACGCCAGAGGAAAACAAAGGTAAAAGGTGGTCCCTTGCCCCGGAGCACTGCGCACGTGGATGGACCCGCCGTAGCGGGTGACGGCACCATAGACCATAGCCAGGCCCAAGCCGGTACCTTTGCCGACGTCTTTGGTGGTGAAAAAAGGCTCGAAGATGCGTGCCTGAGTAGCCTCATCCATGCCCACGCCGGTATCCGAGACGGCCAGCAAGACACAGGAGCGCGCGGGCACGCCGGGGACAAGCTCGTAACAGCCGTCGGAAGAACATTTGTCAAGATCAGCACGGCAAGCACTGACCAGGATGCGGCCTCCCTCCGGCATGGCGTCACGGGCATTGATGAGCAAGTTGAGCAAAACTTGTTCGATTTCTGCCGGGTCGGCGTACATGGGCAACGAGCCGCCTGACAGATCCACCTCCAGCTGGATGTTGGCGCCGAGCAAGGGCTGCACCATTTTGCACGTATTGACGACGGCGTGGTGCAAGTCCATGAGGACAGGCTGGACGATCTGCCGACGACTGAAAGCCAGCAACTGTCGGGCGATGGTGGAGGACCGTTGCGCCGCACGCAGGATCTCGCCGACCAGGGCCGATGCGCTGGCGTCGTTTTTCAGATGGGTCTGCAACAAGTCGGCGTAGCCGGTGATTACCGTGAGCATGTTGTTGAATTCATGGGCCACACCGCTGGCGAGCTGGCCGACCGCTTCCAATTTCTGTGACAAACGCAGACGTTCCTCGATCCGTTTACGCTCGGTGATATCGGTGCAAATGCCGAAGGTGCCGAGGACCGTGCCCTCGGGAGCCAGCAGAGGCAGGCGCGTGGTGAGGACATACCGGACCTGGCCATCAGGGCCAGGAAGAGTTTCTTCCACACCGACTTGCGGCTGACCGGACAGCACAACGGCCTGCTCCGCTTGGCGGATGCGCGCTGCCAGGTCGGACGGGCAAAGCTCCTCGATGCTCTTGCCCACCAGAACGGCGGGATCGCTGACGCCAAAATAGCGCGCGCCGGCATGACTGATGCGTGTGAATTTCCCGTCCCGATCTTGGAAAAAAATCAGTTCCGGCACATTGGCCATCAACTGATGGAGCAAGTACCGTTCATGGGCCAGATGGGCTTCCACGGCGCGTCGTTCTTGGATCTCGTGTTCCAAGGCACGGGCCCGCTCGCGTGCTGTCTGAGCAAGATAAATGGCCAGCGCCAGAAGTACCGTGACCATGCTCCCTACCCCGAGGACTATAAAGCTCGAAGGCGCACTGCTCTGCCGCACTGTGGCCGCCAGGGGCCAAACGATGCCTTCCAGATGCAACCCATGCCGACGGATGGAGAAGGCCTGGCCGTGCTCAGCCGCGCGGCTGTGTTCTTCCATGTGCCGGGCATAAAGGACGCGGCCTGACTCGCGCAGCACTACGCCATACCCTTCGACGACTGTGGCCGGCAACAAAGCTTCCAGGGTAGTATGCGCCCAGTAAATGACCAAAAGTCCTCCTAGGTTGTCCCGAGGAACATAAGCCACCAGCCAGCCGGAATAACTGCTTGCTCCCAAAGTGTAAGCGCCGCAGTATTGTTCGCGTCGCTCCAGCAACATGTTCAGGTAAGCATGTTGGTCTTCTTGGCTGCCGAAAACGCGTTGAGGCAGTGTGTTTTCCGGCAGGACAGAATAAAACCACTGCACCTGAGCGCTCGGATGCAACCACCCGATGGCGACAGCTCCCGGGTGCTGGCTCAAATAATACTCGGCAGAAGCTCTGGCAACTTGAATGGTCGTCGTGCCGGGTTGCCAGCGCAGTGCCAGATCCCTCAGGGGACCCAGCAGCGTATCGAGAGACGCCGTCAAGCGCTGCTCGACCTCATCGGCTGTCAGACGGGTTTGTCGGAGGACCAACGAGCGCTCCTGGTGACGCAAGGACTCCCACAAAACCAACGTCCCCACAATACAAGCGCATGCCACCAGCAGGGGCAGGAAGCGCAGCAGAGCCAGGCAGTTTTCCGCTGCCCGCCACAGGCAGAGGAAAAGCACACCTATGGACAGAACCAGAACGCCGACCATTTCCCACAAAGCCGGCGGGGGAACCACCGACCCCTCGGCCGTGTTGCAGAAGCCTAGAGCCAAGCCGATTATAGGCAGCAGGGCCAGGGCCAATGCCCCGGCGACAAAACAGCCTGCGATCATAAGCCGGATCCTGGCAATTCGAGGCCGTCGCAAGAGCAGGAGAGCGACGGCGAGCGCCAGATAGGCCAGTTGCGGACCGAATTGACCGGTGAACGCCTCCTGAGGTACCCCGAACCAGGTTGCACGCCAGACGCGCACCGCTGGACAGAAGAAACTGAGGAACATATTGCCGACCGCAAGCGCCAGGGCCACGATCGCCGCCAGAGCCCAGCGCGACCAGGCAACGGACAGAGCCAGCAAGGCCAAGCTGGCCGCTACAATGGCGAGGGCACCGCACAAACTGATCGGCGGGAAAAAGGGATGAACCTGGCACAGGAGGGGATCTCCGAGCCACCAAGCCCAGGCAGGAAGCAGCCCCAGCAGCGTGCCCACAAGGCCGGCTACGCCGCTGCACAGCCTATAACCGTGTACGGGCTGCCATGTTTGCGTATCATGTTGCGACATAGTCCAGGCCTATGCGACCAGGCGCTTTGCACGTTGTTCCGCTGGCACTCCTGGGGGCGTCGGACGACGGAGGGGATGACGCGTCAGGGACGCAGCTCGATGTCGAACTGTTGTTCGCCTGGGCCAATGGTCAGGGACAAGCCGGAAGCTTCCGGCCGCGCATAGCGCACCGGAAGGGAAACGGTGCGCGGTTCTCTTTCTTGGGCATAAAGGGTGGCCAGTTGCGGGGCGTCTCGCGAAGGCGGCAACACCTCGTTGCGCAGATAAAAGCCCTCCGGTACAGGTGGATGCGCATAGACGGCTAGGCGAGCCGAGCCCGTCGGCAGCCGCTGAGCTACGTAGGTCCCGTCGGGGCCGATCATGGCGCCGACGACGTGGCCATTTTCGAAATGGAACAGCACGGTGCCGTACTCCAGGGGTTTGCCCTGGTACGTCACTTTGCCCCGCACGGTGCCCTCTTTGGTCGAGCTGCATCCGCCGAGGACGAGCACGGTGCCGATACCCAGGCACAAAACGCCGCGACCGAGCCATCTCATCGAGTTCCTCCTTCAAGCTGCCTGTCTGTGCAAAGCTAGCACATGGCCGTGGGCGGAGCCTGTGGACCCCGGCGGCGCGGGTGGCTCCGCGGATATGCCGGTAACGCGCCGGCAACTTTTCTCACTGCCGTCAAAACTCTTCCGGGTTGATAATCTCTCCCCCTTTGGGTGTACACAGCCGCCACCAGATTTGCCCCGACATGGCCGAAGAGAGGTAGCGCAGACTGCCATCGCCCATGCACACGTGCATGCCGTTGTGGGGCGTAGATGCCAGCGTAGGATCGCAATTGCCTTGGCAAGGATAAGGTCGCACTAGAAAGCGCGACGCCGGACCGATGCTGTACATGGTCCAAGAAACGGCATAGCCCGGATGGTAGGGCCGGGTGCCGCGGCCCGTATACCAGTATGCCCAGAGATTGCCTCCTTGGGGGAAATTGGCAGTGGTGCACTGTGCCAGTTTTTCGGCGAACAGGATGGTGTTGGACAGTCCGTCGGGGAAGTCCGCCGGCATACGTGGATGGTTCTCGGGGTGGACAAAACGGCCGTCCGGTTGCACGCGACAAAAGACTTGCGCATTGACGGCATAGCTGCACACGCCCCAGGTCAGATTGCTGGCATCGGTAAAAGTTCCCTCGCCGAGCGTCGGGTCGGAAGGACACTGGTATACCTTGATCGGCTCGGAATAGACACGGGCGTTGCCCACAAAATACGAGCCGGCGAAATAGGAGCGCTTGTAGAGATTGTCCTGCTCGAGGAAAGGGAGCAAATGGAAGAAGATAGTGCCGTAGGCACCGGGCGGCTTCTGTCCCGGCAGCCAGCCTAGCCCCGGGGGGAATTTGCAATGGGCATCGTGGGCATGATGTGCTGCCAGACCGATTTGCCGCAAATTGTTACTGCAGCGAATCGCATAAGCAGCCTCGCGTACCTTTTGCACTGCAGGGAGCAGTAAGCCCATAAGTACCGCGATAATGGAAATAACCACGAGCAACTCGATCAGGGTAAAGCCCCGGCCATAGCGCGGCTGGCGGCGAGGAAATTGCTGCTCGTGTCCACGCCGCATAGGAGTGTTCGGACGCCACGGCGCCGGATCGAACCATTCATCATGCATCCGTTGACCAGTCTCTGCATAAGCGCTCATGACGATTTCTCCTTCCCACCTGGCAATGGGGGTTGGTCGCATAGGTGTCGGGGAGTCGCTGGCAGCAGTCCTATGCCAGCCGTGGGATGGAGGGGCGCGGTGCGTATAGACAGCCGCCTCCGGTCCGATTGCGCCAGAGTTACCGTACGTGACCATTGCACGACCACGCAAAGGTAGAACGAATTTGGCGATCAGTCAAATCGTGCCGGATAGGATCAATGCAACGATCTATGCGTGTGCCGCCAGTTCATGGCAGCGCAAAAGATTGCAGCTATATTAAGCATAGGGGCCGGCCAGAGGCACAAGGATGCAGTTCGCGCCCGGCGGGCAACGATCGGTGATGGGCTGGTAATTCGGCAATGACCAGCGACAATCAGGAACATCTGCTGGAGCTGTACGTGTATTGTGCGGAGGCGCTGTTGGAGCGCGGCGACAGCGTCCAAGCCCAGGATCTGCTGATCGCTGGTGTATTCGTCGCCAGTGAGTTGGGGGAAGCCCGGCACCTGGCCCGCTGTCAGCACATGCTGGCGCGTATCAACCGCACCCATCCTGCGGCGTTGCCGGACTTTTCTCTCAACGCACGTCTCAAGGAGCAAGCGGATAAACTGCGGCAGAAATACACGCTGGGGCGTATGCATGCCTTGCGGGAGACGCTGGAGCGGCTGCGCGAGCAAGAGCGTTCGCGGTCGAGTCGGCCAGTCGTGCTGACGCCTGGGGTACAGGGAGCGCAAGCGCCTGCGGTCCAGGGCACCGTGGCACCGGCACCGAGAGCACCGCAAGGTGGACCTGTGCCGGCAGACGAGGCAGGTCAGACGGCGCGTCTCAGTCCGACGGTGGTACCGCGTGGGCCGATCCATCCGTGGGGACTGGCGTTGCTGGACGAGGCCGGTCGGTGGGTCAAGTTCGCCACCATCGCCGCGGAAGGCTTCGAGCTAGGGCGCACGGTGCAGCCGTTCTTCGCGGAGTTGACCGGTCTGGCGCCGCGGCATGCGCGATTTTTTGTGGATGCCCGCGGGACGCTGCACGTAGAAGACCTGAGCCAGATGGGCGGTATTTTCCAACGTTTGCGCGGTCGGGCGCCACTGACCGAGGGACAACAGTGCCGGATCGGATCGCAGGTGCTGGAATTTCATTTCGTGGAAGCGCCTGCGTTCGAGGGGGACGACGATTTGCTGTGGACGCCGACACCGCTGACTGCCTGGGCCGAGTTCTGGGTACTGCGTGCCGACGGGAAGGCCACGGCGCGCTTGCCGCTGTTGCGTCCGGAAGCGATTCTGGGCCGAGACGCCAGTCGGCGCGCCGAGGTTTTGTTGCTGGGCGAATCGGGAGCCAGTGCACGACATGCCCGGGTGGCACGCACCGACACCGGTGCCGAGATCGAAGACTTGGGCAGCACCAACGGCACTTTCCTGCGACGCCGCGGCACCTGCCCGCTGAACCCCGGCGACGAGCTTTTTATCGGGCCCCTGCTGCTGCGCGTGGAAGCGCCGACGTAAGGCTTATTTCTTTTTGGCCTCTTTGGTTTCGGCCGGCGTGGCCGGCGTTTGTGCTGCAGGGGCCGCTTCTTCTTTGGCCTTCTTGGCCTTTTTCAGGACCACTTTGCGCACCCGCACTTTGGGCAATCCGAAGGGGCTGCGTCCTTCCGTCCAGCGATCTTGTTCCTGGAGGATCTTGATCCGCTCGGCCCGCGTCAGCACGCTGCGCTGCCGCATCAAACTCGCGCGGCGTCGTAGACTCTTGTCAATGGACATAGGCTTCTACTCCCACTGGCCAGGTTAGGTACGTAATCTTACGGAGGACCGGTTGCCAGACAAGAGCAGTAGGGCTTAAGGCACGCGACCGCCTGAGCGAGGACCGTGCCCCGCTGGTCGCAAGCTGGAGTCACTTACGGGCCGTCCGCGGCGGCTTATTTCCCGATGGAGAGGGACATGGCAGACCCCATAGCAGGCCTGGTGCAGGAGCAATTCCTGGAAGTCATAGACCGTGACGAAGCAGAGCGGCGGTTCCATGCGGTACTCGATCTACAACCGCTGGGGGTGGAAGAAGTGCCGCTAGTGGAAGCACACGGCCGCGTGCTCGGGCAAGACATCGCCGCACCTGTAGATGTGCCGGCTTTCGATCGCTCCAACGTAGATGGCTTTGCTGTGCTGGCCCGCGATACGTACGGCGCCACGGAGCAGCGCCCGGTCGTTTTGGACGTGCTGCCGGAAACGGCGTTGCCAGGACGAGTACCGGCACAAAGCGTGGCACCGGGGTGGGCTATGCCCATTGCCACGGGGGGCATGATGCCCCGCGGCGCCGATGCCGTGGTACTCATCGAGGATACCGAACCGGTCGCGTCCGGCGAGCGGCCCAGGATTGTGGTACGTCGTGCTGTAACCCCAGGGGCCAATGTGACCTTCGCCGGCACCGACATAGGCCGCGGGGAGACCGTACTGCGTCGGGGCGATATCCTGAGCGCCCGCGAAACAGCAGTGCTGGCGGCTCTGGGACTGGATCGGGTCCCAGTTTTCATCCGACCGCGGGTGGCCATCCTGTCTACCGGAGACGAATTGTTGGCACCGGGGCAGCCGTGGCGGCAGGGCATGATTTACGACAGCAATGCCACTATGTTGATGGACGCCGTGCGCGAGTGGGGCGGCCAGCCCGAGTTTTTCGGTATCGTTCCCGACGCGGTCGAGGCACTGCGGCATCGGTTACGTCTGGGTTTGCAATGCGACATGGTTCTGCTTTCGGGCGGTACATCCAAAGGCGCCGGGGACCTGGCGTACCGTGCGGTGGCCGAATTGGGGCCGCCCGGCATCGTCGTGCACGGAGTAGCGCTCAAGCCGGGCAAACCGGTATGTCTGGCGGCGGTCGCCGTGCACGGCAGCAGTGCGCCGGGGTACCACAGCCAGCCGCGGCAGCGCATCGTGCCGGTAGTCGTGCTGCCTGGCTTTCCCACCTCGGCCTTATTTACCTTCTACGAATTCGTGGTGCCGGTGCTGTGCCGGCTGGGCGGACGACGTCGAGTGCCCGCGGCACAGATCCAGGCGCGCCTGCCCATGCGCGTCCATTCCGAACGCGGGCGTACAGAGTACGTCTTGGTCGGACTGGTGCGCGACGAAGCCGGAGATTATGCCGCGTACCCCATGGGCAAGGGATCGGGCTCGGTAACTACTTTCAGTCGCGCCGACGGGTTCATTACCATCCCACGGCAGCAGGAATACTTGGAAGCGGGAACACCAGTCACCGTGCGGCTCTTGGGGCGGGACATAGTCCCTGCGGACTTGGTGGTCATGGGCAGTCACTGCTTGGGTTTGGATTACTTGCTGAGCTGTCTGCAACAGCAGGGGTGGCAGTGCAAATCGCTGGCCGTAGGCAGCCTGGGGGGCTTGCTCGCCGTCGAGCGAGGCGAATGCGATCTCGCCGGCATCCACCTCTACGACCCGCACAGCGGCCAGTACAACCGTCCCTTCCTCAAGGAAGGAATGGTGCTCGTGCCCGGCTATGGACGGCTGCAAGGCATCGTATATCGTCCAGGAGACCAGCGCTTCGCCGGCAAGACGGTGCACGAGGCCATCGCCGCTGCCTTGCAAGACCCCGATTGCATCATGGTCAATCGCAACCGGGGTAGCGGGACCAGGATGCTCATAGACGATCTCTTGCGCGGCGAAAAGCCCCGGGGACACTCGATAGAAGCCCGATCGCACCACGCGGTAGCGGCGGCCGTAGCCGGGGGACGTGCCGACTGGGGAGTCTGTATTGCGCCGGTTGCCCGCGCAGCGGGACTGGCGTTCATTCCTCTGCAAGAAGAACGCTACGACTTTGTAGTTCGGGCATCGCGTTGGCACCGGCCGCCGGTGCAAGCTTTTTGTCAGCTCGTGCACGACTCGGAAGTCCAGCGCGTCTTGCGCGAGCTGGGCTTTGCCATTGCCTGAACGGTTTTGTCGCTACGTTCCGTACTTCCGCCACAATGCATCGTACTCCTACATCCGGGTTGGACGCTGCGGGATTTATGACCTAAGCTTGAGTCGGCAGCAGTATGCCCATCGGCGAGGGTAAGACGGGAAGAGAATCTTAACGGGCGACGAAAGGTCAGTGCGACACCATGACGACGGTCGGGACTCGCGAAGCCGGCGCCGAGCCGATCCCTGGCTACCGCCTCCTGGCCCCGCTGGGTAGTGGGGGCTTCGGCGAAGTATGGAAATGCGAGGCCCCAGGTGGTCTCCTCAAAGCCATCAAATTCATCCGCGGCGGCACCGACGTCTGGGATGCAGACAATATTTTAGCTGTCCAGGAACTGCAAGCCCTGCACCGTGTGCGCGAAGTACGTCATCCGTTCATCTTGTCCATCGAGCGTGTCGAAGAGGTGGCCGGGGAGCTGATCATCGTCACCGAGCTAGCCGACTGCAGTCTGCTCGACCGACTGCGCGAGTGCCAACAGCGCGGGCTGCGCGGTATTCCCCGCGACGAGTTGCTGGCGTACCTGCGCGACGCCGCCGAGGCACTGGACTTCATGAATTTCCAGCACGACCTGCAACACCTGGACATCAAACCAGGCAATCTGTTGCTGGTGGGCAATCGCGTCAAAGTGGCCGACTTCGGACTGGTCAAAGAACTGGAGGGACGACGGGCGGGGGGGCTGAGTGCGGGTCTGGCCGGAGGGCTGACCCCCATGTACGCTGCCCCCGAGACTTTTCAGGGCATCATCAGTCGCCACAGTGACCAATACAGTCTGGCCATTGTATATCAGGAGTTGCTGACCGGTCGGCGGCCCTTCGAGGCACGCACGCCGCGCGAATACGCGCTCAAGCACACCCGGGAAGATCCCGACGTCAGTCCGCTGGATCCTGCGGAACGGGCAGTGATCGCCCGGGCACTGGCCAAAAATCCGCGCGAACGTTTTCCTTCGTGCCTGGCGCTGATCCGAGCCTTGGTCGAAGCCGGGCTGCCCGGCGAGCTTGTCCAGGCCGGGCAGCCGATCGGACCCTCGGGGCGCACGCCTGTGGTCCAGGAGCAGCCGCGCTCCCCACGCGCAGGACTGCCCGAAACGCTGGAAGACGTCTTTTTGCCACGCGCCGTGCAGCAGGCAGTGCCGGCGGCAGCGGTCGAATCGGCAGTCCCTTCGGTGACCGTGGCACAACCGGCCAGTGGGTGCCTGCGCCCGGCGCTCATCATCGGCCTGGGAGAACTGGGGGGCCGCGTCTTGCGCCAGATCCGCTGCCGCTTCCTCGATCGCTTCCACTCCCTGCAACCTTTGCGCATGGTGGCCCTGCTGCACATAGACACCGACGAGAACAGCCTGCGGCAAAGTACGGCGGGTCCCCCGGAACAAGCACTGGCATTGACCGAAACCTATCATATGCCACTGCAACCTGTCGGCTATTACCGGCGCAGTCGTGCCTTGCTGGACGAGCTGCTGGAATGGCTGCCCTTGGACAAGCTCTATGCCTTGCCCCGCTCTCTGCAGACCAACGGGATGCGCGCTCTGGGCCGGCTCGCTTTCGTGGACAATTATTTGCGTCTGGCCGCCCGCTTGAAAAGAGAGCTCCAGGCCATCACCCACGCCGATGCCTTGTTCGAGACCGTGCGCCAGACGGGGCTGGCCCTGAAGGCAGAAACGCCCCAGGTGGTGATCGTGTGCGGAGCCGGCGGGGGATGCAGCGGCATGCTCCTCGACTTGGCTTACCTGGTACGCCGACTGCTCAAAGAACAAGGTTTCCCGCAAGACGACATCGTGGCCTTTCTGGTGTGCGCGGCCACTGTGGACCCAGTGGTTTCTCCGCGCGAACTCGCCAATATGTACGCCACCCTGACCGAGGTGCATCACTTCAGCGACCCGCACACATCTTTCCTGGCCACCTACGGCCCAGGCGGGCCTGTTTGCCAAGACGGGGGCAGACCTTTCCAAGCTGTGTATCTGACCGGCCTGCCGCAGCCGTCCAAGCGCGGCGTGGAGCGCGCTATCGCACAAACAGCCACATACATCTATCAAGACCTGACCACACCGCTCGGACAGCGGCTGACCGGTATTCGCGCCCGCGATCTGTTGGACAACCGCGGCGTTTTCCGCAGCTTTGGAGGCCAAGCCGTATGGTTTCCGCGGGGGTTGTTGTTGCGGCTGGCGGCGCGTCAGATCGGTGCCCGACTGCTGCAGCACTGGCTCGAAAAACCATTGTCGGAAGAGGACCAGGCCGCTTTGCACCAACAGGTCGCGGCCTTGTGCAGCACTCCAGACTGGCAACCCGATGCGCTCGGTCGGGCCATCGAAGAGGCATCGGCGCACGACGAAGACTCGCCGGCCCAGGCGCTCAACGACTTCCTCATGTCCCTGGAAAAACAGCTCGACTCGACCGTGGCTCGTGACGATCCACTGGGCTGGTGCCGGCAAGTCCTGGAAAAGGTGCGCGATTGGGCAGGCAGCAGCGAGCCAGCAGGGTCGGAATCGTGGGAGTGGCGTCGCAGTCGCTTGCACCGGCACCTGGCCGCAGCAGCGCAGACGGTGGCTGCCACCGTGGCACCGCGGCTGCTCGAGCCGGCGATCAGCCATACGGATCGACCCAATGCGCGTCTACCCGCCGCCGAAAAGGTCCTGACTGCGTTGACTCAGTGGCTCCAGGAGCAACGTCAGCACGTCCAGACTCTTTTGGACCAAATGAGTGCCCAGGCGCACCACTATCGGCGTCAGATGGAGTTGGCCCTGGACGGGTGCCTGGGGGCAGCGCCGCCCCTCATGGGCATGTTCGGCATCAGCCCGGCACGCAAGCCCCTGCGCGTCTTCCTCGACCGCGTGGCTGCCTATTGCCGGCACCGAGTGTCCGAAGAAACGCTGCGAGCTATCCAGCACTGCCTGAGCCTCCTGGAACAACGGGTGGCAGAAACGCGTCGCGAGCTGCACCTGTCTGCCGAGCGTCTGTGCTACCTGGCCGATCAGCTGGTGGCCAGCATCGCACTGGCGCAGGAGTCGTTCGCCGAAGGGCAAACTGCCGAGGGCACTGAGTCGCTGCGGCTTTCGTATACTTCGCTGGTTTCGGAAACGGCCCAGCATCTGGCGTCGCGCGTCGTGCTGCCGGCAGGCGCATCCGATCTGGAGCAAGCCGTGGCGGCCTTTACGCAGGGGCTGCCCGAGAACTTGTGTACACCTCTGGACGAGTATGTGCAACGAGAACTGCTTGCTCCGGTCGGTGGTCTGGCCCGTTTGTTGGGGCAACGCAGCGACTTGGCCGCTTATCTGGGCGAGCCGTTGGTGGATCATGTAGCGCATTTTCTCGAGCAATACTTGCCGTCCCTGGACGTCTGTGCGGCGGAGCTGTCTGCGACGCGCCAGCTGGAACTGGACCTGCCGACCCATTTGGCCACGCTGCACCGCGAGGCGCGTCCGAACTGGCTGGTCAGCGGCGCAGAAGACAGTGCCACTTTCTTGGTATTGCACGACAGCGAGGCAGGCCACGAATTGGAACAGGCTGCCCGCACGGCCCTGGGACGGGTGCAGGTGATCCGCACGCCTTACTCCTGCGACCTGTATCTGTGCCGGGACGCGGTCATTCCTGCCGCCGCTTTGCAGCTCCTTTTGGCTACCTGCCGCGAAGCCTACCGGGCCACGGTGGTACAACCTGGCACCTCGCCGCACGCCCGCTGTGACATCGTGGACTGGCTGCCGCTGGAACCGTGACCGGGCACTGGTTTTTAGCTGTCCTCGCGGTCGAGTCGGTAACGCAATTCGCCGCTGACAAAGACCAGTACGGCGCGCCCGCGCACGCGCCACCCGGCAAAGGGGCAATTGCGGCTCTTGGAGCGAAAAGCGGCCGGGTCTATGATCCACTCGCGTTGCGGATCTATGACCGTGACATCGGCCTCGGCGCCTGGCTTGAGGGTGCCGCGATCTATGCCGAGGATACGTGCCGGATGCACGGTCATCTTTTCGATGAGCTGCGACCAGGTCAAGTGGCCTGGCTCGACCAGGGCGTGGATGCAAATGGGCAAGACCGTTTCCAGGCCGATGACGCCGTTGGGTGCTTGATCCAGCTCGCGCATTTTCTTTTCTGGGGCATGGGGAGCATGGTCGCTGGCGATCACTTCGATGACGTTTTCGCGCAGTCCGGCCACGAGTGCCTGGACATCGTCGCGCGTACGCAACGGCGGGGACATCTTGAAATTGCTGTCGAAGGTCCGCAAACATGCGTCGGTGAGGGTGAAATGGTGGGGGCAGGCCTCGGCGGTTACCTGGATGCCCTTGTGTCGCGCGCGTCGGATCAAATCCACACTCCCGGCAGTGGAAACGTGGAGGATATGCACCCGACCTCCGGTCAGATCGGCCAGGGTGATATCGCGGTTGACCATGACTTCTTCGGCGGCAGCCGGGATACCGCGCAGGCCCAGACGCATGCTTTCGACCCCCTCGTGCATGACGCCGCCACGGCTCAGTTCCAGGTCTTCGCAGTGGCTGAGGACCGGCTTGTCGAACATGCGGCAATACTCGAGGGCCCGGCGCATGATCTCGGCACTGACCACCGGCGCACCGTCGTCGGTAAAAGCCACGGCCCCCCCTTCGACCAAACCGCCGATCTCGGCCAGCTCTTCGCCGCGACGGCCTTTGGTGATGGCACCCACCGGAAAGACATTGGCATTGCGCGCGCGTTCCGCCTGCAGGTACACGAACTCGGCAGCCGCCTGACTGTCCAGAGCCGGTTCGGTATTGGGCATACAGGCTACCGACGTAAAGCCTCCTGCTAGGGCTGCTGCTGTGCCTGTGGCGATGGTCTCGTCCTCTTCTCGGCCCGGCTCGCGCAAGTGCACATGCATGTCTATCAGACCCGGACAGACGATGCAGTTGCGCACGTCGTAGGTGACATCGGCGTGCAGGTCGGGGCGCTCGCCTAGGGCTAAAATGCGAGACCCCTCGATCCACACATCGGCGACCCGATCCAGTCCCTGACTGGGGTCTATGACCCGTCCGCCTCGCAAGCACAGCCGCTTCATAGGCACTGCTCCCGCCTTGCGACGACACCGGCTCCCAGTTCGGCAGGGCACCAGCCGATCGTGCCGGCTCGCAGATCGAGCGATGGCCTCAACGGTCCACAAACCAGCGGTAACAAATGTCCCGGTCCACGTAGAGCGTACCTTCGTTGTCCCCTCGAGCCATAGCTGCTTCCAGGGCATCGTAGACCGGCGCCGGCAAATCCAGATCGCGGGCAATGTGCCCCTCGGTATCCACAGGCAGAGTGCCCAGATACTCCATCTTTTGTGGATTGCGCCGATTGCAGGCAATACGCACGCTAGCCATGTCGGGCCCTCCTGCGTCTAAGACTGTGCAGACGCTCACTGCGTTCCTACCATGCACAGTGGCGTTCCTTGTGCCTATGGTATCGCTTTATCGAACGTCGGGCAGTTTGTCCGAGCTCGAGCAGTCGCGGAGCCGGTCGTGGTGCTCACGACGGCGCTGACTTCCTCGTTGGCCACCGATTCTACATACAAGGCAAGCTACTCCCGGCGCGTCCTCGCTACCATAAACATCTTGGCCCCATGGCACAAGGCTCGAAACTTCGTGAGCGCACTATGGAGCTGATGACACAAGGTTCGACACGAGACCGCCGGCCGGTAGGGTACGGCGGCCCCGGCGGACTGGCCGAGGTCCTGCGTCTCGGCTGGCCTCTTATCCTGGCCAACAGTTTGTGGACGGCACAGGTGACCATAGACCGAGTGCTTCTGGGATGGTACGACGAGCGGACCGTGGGCGCCCAGATGGCGGCGGCGTGGTTTTTCTGGGTACCGTTTTCCCTCCTGTACTGCACGGCCAACTACATATCCACCTTCGTGGCGCAATATCGTGGTGCCGGTCGCGAGTCCCGTGTCTGGAATGCTGCCTGTCAGGGGGTGCTTTTCAGTCTGGCCACTGGTCTGGGGTTCTTGGTGTGGTGGCCCGTAGCGCCGGCAGTGTTCGCGCTGGGCGGGCACACGCCCACTTTGATGGCGGCAGAGACACTCTATTTTCGCTGCTTATGTTTTGCGGCGTTGCCGATGCTTTTGTCGGCGAGCGCCTGTGCTTTCTTCGCGGGTCTGGGCAGGACTTGGGTGGTCCTGTGGATCCATCTGGTCGGGTTAGCCAGCAATGCCCTATTGGACTGGCTCTGGATCTACGGGCGGTGGGGTTTTCCGGCAGGCGGTCTGGCCGGTGCCGGCTGGGCGACCGTGGCGGCCACGTGGGTCAGCGCCCTCGTCGGCTTGGCCTGGATGTATGCCGCCGGCCGTGCTTGGGGATCGGTACCCAAACTGCCGACCTGGGATTGGGACCTGATGCGCCGGCTGTGGCGTTATGGATTCCCTACCGGCCTCCAGTGGGCTCTGGACACGCTGGCATTCACCGTCTTTCTGTTTTTGCTAGGCCGACGGGGGGAGCTGGAGATGTCGGCGGCGAGCATCGCGTTTACGCTCAACATGGTGGTGTTCATGCCGCCGACCGGCATCGGGCAAGCAGTGTCCGTACTCGTGGGCCAATACTTGGGAGCCGAGCGAGTACCTTGTGCACGACGGGCTACCTGGAACGGTTTCTGGGTATGCTGGGCCTATATGAGTGCCGTAGCCGCAGTGCTAGTGCTTTGGCCCGAGCGTTTTACCGCCCTATTCGTCAATGCCGAGAGAGCCGACGGCGCTGCGGTGACGCTGCTGACCGCGCATCTGCTGCACTACGTAGCGGTCTATAGTCTGTTCGACAGTGCCAACGTCGTATTTGCTGCGGCGCTCAAAGGGGCTGGGGATACCCGTTTTGTCGCGCTGGTGCAGGTGCTTTTGGCCTGGGCGCTGATGGTCGTGCCCACCTGGCTCGTGTGGTCCCATGCCGATGGGATGGACTGGGCGTGGACTTTTGCCGCCGGCTACGTGATCGTCCTGGCCCTCGTCTTTTGGGCACGTTTTCAGAGCGGCGTTTGGGAAAAGATGCGGGTTATCGAGTCGGTGCCGACAGAGGATGCGGATCGCCGGTCGTTTCACGTCCACGCTGCTGCAGGTGATGCGCCAAGGTCCGAGCACTGAACCGGGCCGAGCAGCCGCTCACTTGCCGAACTCAGGCCGTCGGCGTGCCAGGAGGTTCTGGAGACGGGCAATAATGGCCGAGTGCATCTGACTGACTCGGCTTTCGCTCAAGTCCAAGGTAGCGCCGATCTCTTTCATGGTCATCTCTTCGTAGTAGTAGAGGATGAGGATCAGCCGCTCGTTGCGATTGAGGCCGCGGGTGACCAGTCGCAAAAGGTCTTGATTCTGCAGGCGTCCGGTGGGATCTTCGGCCTTTTTGTCTTCCAGGATGTCTATTTCGCGCACATCTTTATAGCTGTCGGTCTCGTACCATTTTTTGTTGAGGCTGATGAGGCTGACGGCATTGGCATCGTTGAAAAGTTTTTCCAATTCGGCGAGGGACAGGCCGAGTTTTTCGGCCAGTTCGTCGTTGGTGGGCGGCCGGCCCAATTGTGCCTCGAGCTCTTTGCGCGTCTCGTCGAGTTTGCTGGCTTTGCTGCGCACCAGCCGTGGTACCCAATCCATAGTCCGCAGCTCGTCGAGCATGGCGCCCCGGATACGTGGCACGCAGTAGGTTTCGAACTTGACACCGCGCTCGTGGTCGAAGGCCTCGATGGCATCCATCAAACCGAAAATGCCTGCGCTGATCAAATCGTCCAAGTCCACGCCTTCGGGCAATCGCGACCAGATGCGCTCGGCATTGTAACGGACCAAAGGCAAGTAATGCTCGACCAGACGGTTGCGGTTCTCTACCGAAGGATCGGCGCGATACGCCTGCCAGAGTTGCTGGACATCGGCCTGGGCCTGTGTCAGCATAAACCAGTCTCCCCCGTATGCGCGCAACTGTTGGGCAAGCCCCGATGCCCAAGCAGTCGCTACCCCCGTCGCGGACGCTGCAGGAAGACGCACCGCCCCGCTTTCGTATCGGCACCCTGCAGGCTCTGCATGCAGTCCATCATGACCCGCGGCGCGTCCGGCGCGGGCTGTACCCGAGGCACAACCCGAAAAAATTGCCTGCCTTGCCCCGTTTCTGCGAGCGTCCCGAGCAAACCAGCTTGCGAGCAGTAAGGGGAGTGACGATCGAGGCGCGCCCCATAGCCGATGGCACGGCGTCTGACAAGAGAACTATTTACAAAAACCACAGCCTGGGCCTGTCCAAGCCTGCGCCGACAAGGGGATTTCTTCAGCATGCCCCGTCTGTGTCTTTTACCAAGGTATTTCTCCTACCACCCGTGGCTCGATGGCTCGAAAGACCGGCGTAGCCTGGCCCAATTCGGCTGCCAGCAGGCAATAGCCCAGGGCGTGGGCAAAATGATCGGGTCCCCCGGCGGGCACGTATTCGGCCACGAATTGCCCATCGGGCCGGCGTCGAAACAGGCGGACCAGCGAGGTCAGATGGGCTATGCATTCTTCGGGCAGCTCGGTCGCCGCCACGCGGCCTTCGCGAAAGCAAGCGAACAATGCATCCAGCGTCTCGGTACGCGGGGCTCGGATGATATGCTCTTGAATATGCCAGGCGGAACCGGCAGGACGATAATAGCACAGGGAGCCGTTGGGATACGTCTGCAACAACTGCCGCGCGGCATGTGTTTCCGGCAAGGCGTCCACGACGTAGCGCTGGACTTGGTGGCGCCGCAAAAGCTCTAGCACTGCGTGCCAGTCGGGCAGACGCTGGGCCTGGATCACCCAGAGCAGTCGTGCGCAGACGCGAGCTACGACGGCATGCAGCCACCTGCCGCCGACATCTATGCCGGCGACGGTCACCCCCTGGGGCGGAGCACAGCTCGTGCGTCCGCGTTCCAGTGCCTCCTCGATGTAGCGCCGCTCCAGACGCGTACCCTCGCTGTGGTACGGCAAGCCGAGAACCAAATTGTAAAAGGCCTGCCGTGCCGTCGGGTCGTCTTCGGCAGCCTGAGCTTGACGGGCCAATCGTTCGGCACTGGCGTGCGGGGCTATCAGCTGCGTCACGTGGTACCCGCGGGTCGGCGCGTCGGGAGCTCGTGCCAGCCAGCGTCCGCGGGCGATAGCCTGACGTCGCTCGGCCTCGCTCCACAACGCGCCGCATCCTGGACAAGCGAACTGTGCCCGCGCCGGATCGGCCCCGGGGGTCCACCCCCGCACCATATCCGGCCAACTCGGCAGTACGTGCCGCCGGCAGTACGGGCAGCGCAGGTGGTAATGATGTTGATCCGATGCGGCAAAATCGGCACTGATCCCCAGTCCTGGCAGGGTCGGCGTCGAAATGAGCCATTCCCAGCTGTGCTTTTGCCCGCTGAGCCTTTGCCGTGCCAGCTCCAGTGCCGACCAGACGCGTGGTGCCCCCGCCGCCGACACGTACATCTCGTCCCGCTCGTCCACCACCAGTGCCTGCACGGGAATGGACATCAACTCGGTGCGGCTGCGTCCGCCGTGGCAATACAAATTGACATGGCCGGCACGCCAGTGCCCCAGCTTGCGCTGGCTAAATACCTCGCGCAGATGCTCGCTGTGCTCCAACAGAACGCTTACCCGCCCACGAGCGAAGCGCAGCGCACTGACATGCGTGGGAAACAGGTACAAGGTATGGGCGCGGGCTACTTCCACCCACCACAACGAACGCCACAGCGCGGTAACCGTTACTCCCACCTGGGCTGCTTTTTGGATCACCACGCGCGGCGAAGGATCGGCCAGGATCGCCCGCAAGTACTCGTAGCCGCGAAAACCCAGGGGCTCACCGGTATCCGGATTGATGCCGTAGCGCCGCACATACTCCCGGGGAGTACTATGCGGCGGCCGTGCGCGCGTCCGACGGGCCACCCGCTCTCGCTCCTCCAGCGGCTGGTCGCGACGGACTTCCTCGATCAATCTCCCAGTCGCATCGGGTCAAACCAGCATAGCGCACCGGATCGCTAAGGCTCAATACACGTTGCCACAGCCCTAGTGCGCCGGGCCAGCATCCACCGCCGACACCCAAGGACCCTTCCCGCGACGGGACAGGGAACGACTGGCCAAAAAGTCAGCGTCTCCCGCGCCGTTCAGACTGCAGAGCGGGCTAGCCGAAGGCGGTGCCGTTCGCTGCCTTTCATTTGACGAAGATGCGGATGTTGCGAAACGCAACCGGCCCGTGATCGCCCTGGAACATCAAGGGCCCGGTCGGCGCCTCTTGGCCCGTCACGCCCGAAGGCGTCGGACCTTTCATTTCCACGTTTTCATGGATGACCTTGCCGTTCAAAGTGACCTTGACGAACTTAGCCGGGGCGATTTTGCGCCCGTTGTCGAAGCGGGGTGCCTGGAACTCGATGACGAATTTCTGCCACTGGCCAGGCGCCAAAGCAGCATTGACGCGCGGTGCAGCCGCTCCATACAGCCCGCCCAGGTCTCCTGGCCCGACTTTTTCCTTGCCGTAACTGTCCAAAATCTGGACTTCGTACTCGCCCATGAGGTAGATGCCCGAATTGGAGCCCTTGGGGACCATGAACTCCACCTCGACGGTACAGTCTCCGAATTTGCGTTCGGTGTAGATGTCCACGCCGCCTCCCGCGGCATTGACCAGTTGGGGCGGCCCCTCGTCGCCCGATGGGGCGGGGGCGACCAGCAAGCGATTGGGCGCGGCAGGATCCATACGAGCATAGCCAACCGTCCATTTGCTGCGTGTGGCCGGTCCTTTGAGCTTCCAACCGTCTAGGTTCTTGCCGTTGAACGGCTCCAGGGGCTTGCGCTCCTGGGCAGACGTATCCCCGGCCATCGTCCATACTACCCCCAGCAAAGTCACCGTCGCCAGCGTCAGGTTGCGCATGTCGGCCTCCTCGGTAGTACAACCCAATACCCCTGCAAGCAGACGTCGGCCCTATTCTGCGACGCCCGAACGACCGCCTCTGCGCGGCGGCCCCCTGGTCCGTGCTGCGCGGTCCGAGCCGATTGTACGCCGCGCGGGCCAGGACATGCTGCCATTGTAACCCCTGTCGCAGAGATTGCCAGAGTCTACACAATGCACCCCAGGCTGCATGTCCACCAGGACTCGCGATGTGGCCGTGGATAGGCGCTCGCTTCTCTGCCCCTAGCGGATGCGCCGCCGTAAAAGGAGCAGACCGATGTCATCCTGCGGACTGTCTTTCTGAATGAATCGGTGCAACGAACGCAAAAGGGAGCGCGCGGTATCTGCCAGCGGCAAGTCGCTGGGCATCTGCGTCAGCTCTTGTTGCAGGCGCTCCTGGCCGAACCACTCGCTCGCGGGAGCGCGGGCCTCGGTCAACCCATCGGTATACAGCACCAGCAAGTCTCCCGGGGCGAGCACCAGCTCGTAATTCTTGGCGTTCAAAGTCTCGGGAACGATCCCGAGCACACGTGTAGTCGGCACAGGCAAACACGCGACGGCACCGGCAGCCGAGCGCAGGATCGGCGGCAAGTGACCCGCAGAACTCAAACGCACGCGCCCACCTTCTTTTTCCACATGCCCAGCGACCATGCTGACGAACATACCTGTAGGATTGACGTGCATGAGGCAGTCGTTCAAACGATCCAGGAGTCTGGCTGGATCGTCTGCCAGCATAGCCAGGCTGCGGCACAAGGTGCGCACGGCAACCATGAACAAAGCGGCGGGCATGCCCTTGCCCGACACATCGCCCAAAACGAAGGCCATGCGCCCGGGATGGGTCAGGAAGTAGTCGTAAAAATCGCCGGACACTTCGCGGGCCGGAATCAAGCAGCTGTACAGCTCGTATTCTTCCCAGAAGCCACCGGCGGGGGCACCGGGCAGAAAACCCGCCTGGATCTCGCGCGCCAGAGCCAATTCGTGCTCGAACTGTGCCTGACGCACCAGTTGCGCGTGCAGGGCAGCGTTTTCCAGTGCTGCTGCCACCTGCAGAGCGATCGCCGTCAGCACCTCGAGGTCTTCTTCTTCCAGAGGCAGGCCGGGACCGAAACGGTCCAGCTGCAATACGCCCAAGGGTGGACCGCCGCGCCGCGACAAAGGAGCACAGGCGAACGAACGGACGCCCATCGCTTTGATCGTTTGCCCAGGCACGAAGAGTCGTGCATCTTCAGCCACCAGGCCTACGCCCTGTTCCAGCACGCGGTGGATCAAGGCCCGACTGAAAAGCGGCTGACTGCTGTCCCACGAGCGGTCCGTACGCCGATCGCGGATGGCACGCAATTCCAGGTCCCCGTTGCGACGCAGCACGACCAGCGCACGATCCGCCTGCGGAAACAGCTTCAGCAGCTGATCCAGGACCTGCGGTAACAGGGCATCCATATCGAGCGTCCGGCTGATTTCTTGGGTCAGGTCGAGGATGAGCCGCAAAAGGCGCGCAGGATCGCGACACAGCAGGTCCAGGTTGGTCGTCTGCGCGGGCACCTGGGAACGGATGACCAATTCCATATCCGCTGCCGCCTGGGCGGAAAACCGCAGCACAAACGGACCGATGCGGATGCGATCGTGCTCCTGCAACACACAAGAACTAGCCACGCGCTGCCCGTTGACGTAGGTGCCGTTGCTGCTTCCCAGGTCGTACAGGACATAGCCGGCGGCCTCTTTGCGGATGCATGCATGCCGACGACTGACCTCGGGAGCATCGAGCCGGCAATCGGCATCGGCCTGACGGCCCAGTATTGTCTCCCATCTTGCAAGTTCCCAAACCGCACCCGTATGCGGACCTTCGACCACTATAATCCGTGCCATAGGAGTTCACGCTCCCGTAGTCGCTCATTCCGATTGCGTCCCCGCAGACCCAACAAGCAGTCCTTGCCTTTCCCCCAGGGACGCTTGTCCGACTTTCATCATACCATCGGACCGAGTCATATAGGAGCATTTTTCGTCACGGCTGCGCCACGAGCTGTCGGGGACTCGTCCCGCCGTCGGCGTCGCAGGTATGTACCTGACCTTTTCAAAATCGGTGTCAGGCGGCATACTCGCATGCCAAGGCAGAGGAAGTTCGACCGCCGGGCGGGGTACGGGACCGGCCCACGGGCGGGAGCTATACCGGTGGCGCGGGACTTATGACAGCAGCTCATTGGGACAGGGACGGAAGACAACGCCGCGCGGCCGAAAAGCAGTTCCACGACCATCAGGCACGTGCGCGACAAGGGTATTTCGCATCCCATCCCGAAGCCTGGCGCTTCGACGAGCAGGCGTATCTCGATCACGCCCCGTGGCTGCGCCCAGCACTGGAAAAAATGGGCAACGTGCACGGGCTGCGCGTGCTCGATTTAGGCTGCGGGCATGGGTTGGCGAGCCTGGTTTTGGCTCGTCGCGGCGGCTGCGTAGTCGCCTTGGACTTGTCAGGAGAGTATATTTGCGAAGCGGCACAACGCGCGCGCCATAACGGTCTGAACCAGTCCCTGACCTGGGTCCAAGGAGATGCCGAGCGGTTGCCTTTTGCTGCCAACAGCTTCGATCGCGTGTGGGGACATGCGGTACTGCACCACCTACACACACCGACGGCTATGGCAGAAGTGGCCCGCGTCCTGCGTCCCGATGGCCATGCCGTATTTTGCGAACCCTGGCACGGCAACCCCCTCTTGACCTTTTGGCGTGGCTTGCGTCGGCATCGGGGGCAACGTACTGCCCACGAGCGGGCTCTGACCAGCGCCGACATAGCGCTGCTGCAGCGTTTTTTCGCACGGGTAGAAATAACCCCCTTCCAGCTGATAGGGTTACTGGCCGAACTGACAGGCAGCGCTCACTGGAGGACCACACTGACCTCGCTCGATCGCTATCTGTTCCAGCGTTTTCCGACCCTGGCCCACTGGTGCCGCTATGTGGTCGTGACTTTGCACTGTCCCAAAGGCAAATCCGTGCCACGACCGCATCTGCCAGTGCCACGCGCCGACCGCCTGCCGGCCCGACTGGTCTTGCCATAAGTGCAGCGGCGGGGTATGAGGCAACACGTCGCTGTGGCAGGAACAGTGTCTTACGGAGGCGCCCTCTGGCCTCGTTCAGGAGCTCGTGACAGACCAGAGGAAACGTCTTGCCGGCGGGAGGGTTGGCCGTGTGGATAGCTTGTTCGACGCTGTGCTTTGGTCGGTATCCGTTAGAAGAAGCATTGCGACGCATCGCCGAATTGGGTTTTTCCAAGGCTGAAATTGCCATCGGCACACAGGGACCCCATCTGACTCCCAGCGACATACAGCGCGATCCCGTTGCCGTAGCCCATATGCTGCGCGCTTGCTCGGCCAGCCCGGCGGCTATTCTTTTGGACGACGAAGAAGCCAACGTGCGCGTTCGCAGCAGCCAGTTCGACGCCGTATGCCGTCTGGCGCATCTATGTGCCGTGCCGGCGATCACCGTCCCCGCATCCAAGACCGGCACGCCGCTGGGCGTGGAAGTAGATCGGCTATGCCATCTGAGCCATATCGCTGGCGGCCATGGGATCTGGCTCAACGTGGAAACACGCCTGGGTACGCTCACAGAGAGTCCGCACACCGCCGTCGAATTGTGCAAGCGCGTGCCCGACCTGCGGCTGACTTTGGATCCCAGTCATTTCCTGTGCGGACCCGCGCAGGGAAAAAACATGGACCTCGTCTATCCGTACGTCCGGCATGTGCATTTGCGCGACTCGGGCCGTACTCCGGCCGAGTTTCAAGTGCCCGTCGGCCTGGGTGTCGTCGAGTACAGCAAAATCCTCGCCCTGCTCGAACGCTACGGGTACAATCGGCTGCTCACCATCGAATATCTCGACTCTCCCGATCTGGCCTTTTCCATAGAAACGGAAGTGCGCAAACTCAAATACTTGCTCGAGAGCATGATCCGCTGACGGCATGCCTCCCAGCAAGGCCGGGGCGCACAGGCAAAAGGCTGCCGGCGACACATGTCGCGCATGCAAGCGGGTTTTCCCGCCCGGTCATGTGGCGTTCGTTTGGCCTCTCGACTGCTTTGCATGCCGGCTCGCCGACGTCCGGCAGAGTCTTCTCCCAAGCCGCATAAACTGGGTGCACTGACTGGTCTTGCGAACAGAAACGCCTTTCGGCCGCTTTTTGTTCGACCCCGGACCCCGCTTGCCGTATGATTCTAATGGGATTTCAGCTACAGCAGCGGTCGGCATGTAAAGCAGTCTGGTCAGGTCCGGCGGCTCGGACTGTATCGTTTCCGCACCGAGTGCAGGGCCAATGCAACGGAACATAGGGCGATAAAAGCAACAGGGGCCAATCGAGCGAGGGAGGACCTTCCCATGCCGGCAAGAACCAACGCCTCCCGGGGCAAGACGACCACCGGTCAAAACGACAAGGCTCGCAAAGCGGTATCGCGCAAGTGGACCATCGGAGGATACCTGATCCAGCGGCTCAGCGGCTTGGGCGTGCACCATGTGTTCGGCATTCCCGGCGACTATGTGCTGGGCTTTTACAAAATGCTTGAGGACAGTCCGCTGGAACTGGTCGGCACCACCACGGAATTGGCCGCCGGGTATGCTGCCGATGCCTATGCCCGTATCCGAGGTCTGGGGGTGGTGTGCGTGACTTATGGCGTAGGTGGCTTCAGCGTGGCCAATGCCATTGCCTGCGCCTATGCCGAAAAGTCGCCTGTGGTGCTCATCAGCGGCGCACCGGGCCTGCGCGAGCGCACGCCACATGTACTGCTGCACCATACAGTAGGTGGCGTGGACACACAGCGGCAGGTTTTCGAGCGTTTGACGATCGCCACTTGTGTTCTCGAAGACCCTTTGACCGCTTTCCGCGAGATAGACCGGGTCTTGGCAGCGTGCGTGCGGCACAAACGACCGGTCTATATCGAGCTACCCCGCGACCGGGTGCATGCCGCAGGCCTCTATCCCCACTGTCCCAGCCAAGAAGAGCCGCAAAGCGATCCCCAGGCGCTTGCCGAAGCTTTGGAAGAATCGGCCCAGCTTATTCGCAAGAGCAAAAAGCCCATCATCCTGGCGGGCGTCGAAATCCATCGTTTCGGCCTGCAGGACCAGCTGCTGAAATTGGCCGAAAAAAACAATATCCCGATGGCCGCCACTTTGCTGGGCAAATCGGTGATCCGCGAGAATCATCCGCTCTACGTCGGCGTCTACGAAGCCGGCATGGGACGTGCCGAGGTCACGCGTTTCGTCGAGGACTGCGATTGCCTGCTGCTTTTGGGCGCTTTTTTGAACGATGTAGACACCGGGACCCTTTCGCACCGTCTCGACGACCGTTTGATCATCCATGCCACCAGCGAGCAGGTGCGTATCCGCCACCACCATTACCACGGAATCACCTTGGGCGACTTCCTGGACGGACTGAGCCGGCTGGATCTGGTGCATCCGGCACGCACTCTGCCGACACCGCGCGACCCCATTTATGCCCCCTGGGAAGCGCGGCCGGGTGCCGCCATCACGGTCCGCAGACTGTTCCAGAAAATCAATTCCATCCTGGACAACCATATGGTGGTCATCGCCGATATCGGCGACGCCCTGTTCGGCTCTATGGACCTGACCATCCACCAGAAGACCGAGTTCATCAGTCCGGCGTTTTATACGACCATGGGCTTCAGCGTGCCGGCAGCCATCGGCGTGCAGTGTGCCGATGCCCGTCTGCGTCCGATCGTTCTGGTCGGCGATGGTGCCTTCCAGATGACGGGGATGGAGCTGTCCACAGCGGTGCGTCGGGGGTTCAACCCCATTGTCATCGTGCTCAACAATCGGGGGTATGGCACCGAGCGGTTTTTGCAGGACGGTCGTTTCAACGACATCCACAATTGGCTTTACCATCGGCTGCCCGATGTGCTCGGCGCCGGGTGGGGGTTCGAGGTCCACACCGAAACCGACCTGGAAAAAGCGATGCAGGCAGCGCTGGGTAATCGCGATACGTTCAGTCTGCTCAACGTGCATTTGGGCCTACGCGACACCAGCCCGGCGCTGCAGCGTCTGGCGGAGCGTATCGCCCGACACATCCGGCCCCACGACGACCGATCGGCCTAGGCACGCACGTAGGGACGGCAACGAGCCGATCGGAAAGTCCAAGCGCAGCTCGTCAGGCCCCGGATTCCTCGCCATTGCCGGCGGGGGATTCCTCCAGCGGGCACAGCTTCCTGACGCTTTCCATGAGCCGGTCCATAGCGAACGGCTTGCGGATATAGTCGTCCACGCCGAGCATTTCCGCATAGGCACGGTGACGGCCGCCTTCGTTGGCAGTGATCATGATTACCCGTGGACGGGTTTTGTTGCGGCTGCGGAGACGCTCCAAGACCAGAAAACCACTCTTCTTGGGCATCATCATGTCCAGGACGATCAGGTCCGGCTGTTCGCGTTCGGCAATGATCAGCCCGGCGTTGCCGTCCATAGCGGTCAGCACACGATACCCCTTGTTCTCCATGACTGCTCGCATGGCATTGAGGATTTCCTGGTCGTCGTCCACGAGCAAAATCGTCTTGGTTGCCATGATGCTACTCGACCTCCTTTTTTGGCCTCCTCGTTCGGGCCTTGTCCGAATCCTTTATGGGCATCATCCAAGGCGGGTACGTCGCATCTCCTCCGCTGACCCTGCGATGCGCGACGTTTGCGGCGCCGGGCAGACTGTATTAAATCCTATCTCGCTGGAGCGGTTAGAGCAATAGGGCCAGGGCTCCTTGCCGGGAGCGCGTCCTGCAGGCGCGGGCAAGCCGATGGCCATTGTCCGGTCTAGCAAGGCTAGGAGCGCTCGACGCTATGCCGTCCGCACAAGCCGTCCGCCGGGCATGGCTTTTAGGAGTTTGCTGGTCGGTACCGAAAAGCGAACCGATTTTCGTGCGCGGGATGTTGACAAAGCCCCATCCAGGCGCGATACTTCACCCTCGAAGCAAAGGCACCGGCGGCCCCGCGGGCCGCGCCTGGGAAGCGATGCGCCGAACGTTTGGCAACAGGAGGACTGGCACCTATGGGGTACAAGCAGACCGACACGCACCGGACGGGTAAAGGTTCGTACCATCAGGTCGGACTGGTACGCGGCCAATTCGGGGATATTCCCGAAGACGAGTGGCTGCAATTCATTGCCGACGCTGGCTTCGATGGATGGGAAGAAGCCGGGTGGGAGTTGGACCTAGCACAATGCCTGACCGACGAGGGTGCCGCCGCGTATGCGCGCACGCGCGTGGAAAAAGCGCGGCGCTACGGACTGGAAATATTCACCGTGGCAGTTCATCTCCAGGGCCAGGCGCTCGGCGACGAACCGAGTGCCAAGACTTTGCAATTCGTCGGCGGCGAGGCGCTCGAAGCCTACAAGAAATGGCGTGCCAGCGGTCACCAACCGCCGCGCACCGACCCCTACTACGTCCCCGACGAGGTCGGCAAGTTGATCCACAAATCGGCATTGGAACAATTGCTCGGGGCAGCCCGATTGGCCTATCACCTCGGAAAACTGCAAAATCGGCGCGTGCCACTGCCTGGCTTCACGGGTTCGCCGGCCCATTGCTGGAGCCACTGGTTCGAGTTTCCTCCTCTGCCCAGCAGTTTGGGCGGTTTCCCCATCCCGGACGTGCGCAAGGTCAGCCTGGAACTCTTGCTCGAGCGCTTCAAGCCGTTTTTCGATCTGTGCAAGCAGCTCGGTGTCACCTTCGATCTCGAATGCCACCCCAGCGAACGCGCTATGGGCGACCTGGCCAGTGCTGGGGAGTACCTGCGTTTCCTGGACGATGCCGGCTATAGCTCCGTCGTCGGCTTCAATCTCGACGGCTCGCACATGGAATGGCAAGGCGTGTCCGTGATCCAGTTCATCCGCGAATACGGCGAACGGATCCATTCCGCACACATCAAAGGGGTCTATGTGGCTCGCGAACATACGCGCAACGGTTTGCTCGGCGGCCATCAGCCTATGGGACACAAACACAATGGGTGGAATTTCGTCACCGCCGGCTCGGCACGCGATGCCAATTCGGTCGAGGAGATCCTCATCGAGTTGAACCGTGCCGGATACGATGGCGCCATCAATATCGAGTGGGAAGACAACGACGTGGAGAAGCGCGCCGGCGCCCGTTACGCATTGGCCAATGTGCGTCGCGCCGATCATCCTCCTAGTCGCAGCCGGCACGACGAGGCATTGCGCGCCTGAGCTTTGCGGACAGTCGGTCGCTGAGCGAGGCACGGCCCGGTGCTCGGGGTTCGTCTTTTTTCAGTTGCGCAGACCGTCTTGCTGCCGACGCCAGGCTGCTAGCTCCCGCTCCAACATAGCGCGGCGATCGCTTTGAATCTGTTTGCGATGCCGCAACCCGTAGCTGCGGATGGCTGCCAAGTCCAGCCAGACCAAAACGAACAGCGCCAGGACCACTGCCACGATGATCCCGAGATAAGCCAGTCCGAGCCGCAGAAAACGCTGATCGGCTTCGTCGAGGGGAGGCACTTCGCGCCCCGCACGACGTGCCTCGAGGACCACTTCGCGCAGCCGATCCAAACGCTCGACGATGCCCAAGGAGAACAGTCCGACGAGCAGACCGGCCAGGACGACCATCAGGGCGCAGCCGACCCAGCGGCGTACCGCTTGCCTGCGCAAGTAGCTGCGGTCGGCCTCGTCCGTGTCGGCCGAGCGGCTACGACGCCAGACTACCACTTGACGGTAGCCAAAAACACTCGCCAAAGCCAGCAAGATCACTGCTAAAACTGCAGCACCAACGGGTACCATATGCTGCCCTTGTGTTGCCAGTGCCGACCTCTCTGCCGGCGCCCGGCTGCGCGCTACCGGTGACGACGCTCCTGCCGTCGCAACCACTCCGCCACGACTATGCCGACGTCCGTCAGCGTGTCCGGCGCACACTGCTCCGGAGTATCGCTGAGCCGATGCCAATGCGGGTAGTCGGCGTCAATGATGTCTATGGCCGGGATGCCCACCCGCTGCAATGCCAGATGGTCGTCCAGCATGGCAGCACCCACACGCGGCACGAAGCGCCGCACCCCCAGCTCGCGCGCTATGTCCCACACCTCCTTGACCAGACGTCCATGCCGCGTCCAGGAATATTGCTCGTAATAAAAGCGCGCATCGCGGCCCGCCACCATGTCCAGCAGGATGGCTGCCTGGTACACCAGTCCGTCGGCGCTTTTGCTATAGTCGCGCGCAAAATATTCCGAGCCGAGGAAATAGACGTCGCCGCCTGCTTCCTGAGGACGCGGATCGAAGATGTACTCTTCTCCGTCGAAGAGCACGAAATCCACGCCGACCCGCACGCGGAGGTCGGGTAGATGGTGTGCCAACTCCATGAGCAGCGCTGGCCCGGAGGCGCCGTCGTTGGCTCCCAGAAAAGGTTTGTGCCAGTCGCGCCGATCGGGCTCCTGATCTGCGATGGGGCGCGTGTCGTAGTGGGCACACAAAATGACCCGCTGACTACGCTCCGGATACCAGCGCGCGATCAGGTTGACCATCTCCACCGGTCTAGGCCGACTGCGCTGACGCGCCATGAACCGCTGCCGCAGGACCACGGCGCCGAGCTTGCGAAAATGGTTTTCCAATAGCTCCTGCTGCTTGTGCATCCCCTCGCTACCGCTGGGACGCGGCCCGAGCTCGCAGATCTGCCGGATGTAACGTAGGGCGCGCGCTCCGGAAAAAGCAGGAGCTACGTTTTGTGCAGCGGATTTTTCGGACATGCCATCGGAGCCTCGATGCGCGCCAAGATACAGGGCCAGGCTGGCCGTCGCCACCACAAAGGCGGTCACCGACAGCTTACGGGCATCGAGCTTGGGTGCCGGCAGGCCAGTCACCGGATGTTCTCTCTGGTTGTGCGCAGTGCCCCGACGGGCGTCAGCGATCCGTCATCGAAAAAACTCGCGCCGACCCTGCCCCGCCGGTAGAAACGCGCGTCCAGGCCCCTTGTGCCACAAGTAGCGTCGAGTACGGGCTGGGTCAAGCACCCAAGCCAGCAAACGTCGGGCAGCGACCGGATCAGGCCGTCTCGATACCGGCAGCCCGCTGCAGTCCGAAGCGCTCGATGCCCAGCTGGCGCAAGCGGAACTTTTGCACCTTACCCGTGACCGTCGTCGGGTATTCGGCGACGAACACGATATACTTGGGGATCTTGTAGTGAGCGATGCGTCCGCGGCAATAGTCGCGCACTTGCTCCTCGGTAAGGCAGGCGCCCGGCTTGAGACGGATCCAGGCGGACACCTCCTCGCCGTATTTCTCGTCGGGCAGGCCCACCACTTGGACGTCGGCGATAGCGGGATGCGTATACAGGAATTCTTCGATCTCGCGGGGATAAATATTTTCGCCGCCGCGGATGATCATGTCTTTGATGCGCCCGGTGATGCGGAAATAGCCGTCCGGGGTCTGACGTGCCAGATCGCCGGTATGCAGCCAACCGTCGGGGGTGATGGCCTCGGCGGTTTCAGCCGGCTTGTTGTAATATCCGCGCATGACGCCGTGGCCGCGGACGATCAGCTCGCCCTGCTCCCCGGGGGCCACGTCCTCCATGGTGCCCGGCTTGACGATACGCACCTCCAGGCCTGGCAGAGGTCGGCCCACCGTGGCGACGCGGTGCTCCAGACTGTCCGTGGCCTCGGTCTGCGTGATCACCGGAGAGGCTTCGGTAAGTCCGTAGGCAATGGTGATGTCCCGTGCACCCATACGTTCGACCACGGCACGCATCACCTCGATAGGACAAGGGCTGCCCGCCATGATCCCGGTGCGCAAACTGCTCAAATCGTACTGCGCAAAGTCGGGATGATGCAGCTCGGCGATGAACATGGTGGGCACGCCGTATAGGCCTGTGCAGCGCTCGTCTTGAATCGTGCGCAGAGTGGCCAGCGGATCGAACGATTCCGCCGGGAACACCATGGCGGCACCGTAGATAGCGCACATGAGCGTCCCCATGACACAGCCGAAGCAGTGATACAGTGGCACCGGAATGCACAGACGATCGCGCTCGGTAAAGCGCAAACGCTGCCCGACGTAATAGGCATTGAGCAACAAGTTGCGGTGGGTGAGCATCGCCCCCTTGGGGAAGCCGGTGGTGCCCGATGTGTACTGGATATTGGCGACGTCCGACGGCCGCACCTGGCGCTCGCGGCAGGCCAGCTCATGTGCCGAAACACGCTCAGCCAGGGCCAGGAATTGCGGCCAGGCATAAATCCCAGGAGCCGTCTCGGCATGAATACTGATCACCCGCCGCAACCGCGGACAGCGGGCTGCCTGAAGCTCGCCCGGCTGACTGGCAGCCAACTCCGGGCACACCTGGCCCAGTAAAGCGAAATAGTCGCTGGCTTTGAAGCGCGGCAGCAAAAAGAGCGTGGTCAAATCTGCCTGGTGCAGAACATACTCCAATTCGTGGGGGCGGTAGGCCGGGTTGATGTTGACCAGTACAGCGCCGACGCGTGCCGCGGCGAATTGGATCAGCACCCATTCGGGCCAATTGGTTGCCCAGATACCCACGTGCTCCCCCGGCCCGATGCCCAAGCCCAGCATCGCCTGCGCCACACGATCGCAGTCGGCGTCGAAGTGCCCGTAGCTGGACCGATACGAGCACCAGGGAAACACCAGAGCATCCCGATCGGGCACGCGGCGACTGGTCCGTCGCAGCACCTCGCCTATCGTCAGGCCGTCCACCCACGGAGCATCGGTCGCCATAACCCCCTCTCCAGGTCGGCAGTGTGCACCCAGGCGCATCTATGCAAGCATAAGGGACCAAGCCTGCTCTGGTCCAGGCCCCTAGCCGACAGCCCTGGAACTCGAGCTCGCCTGCCGAAGATAACCGAAAAACCCAGACCTAGGCAAGCCCATGAACGTGGGACGAAACACGGCTCCGACAAGCCCCGAGGCACAGGAGCGGCAGGCCCTGGACGATACCTGGTGCCAAGCGGGCATTGACCCGGGCCGGGCGATAGTGTACTTTTGATCATGTACGGCGACGCAGCCGTGCGCGGAGGTCCCGTAGTGGCTAGTATGACCAGCGTAGCACCGACTCGGACAGGCCAACGCGCCTACTGGACCGGGAGACCGCCACATGGAGGAGATCGGGTACGATGAGGTGACGGCGGCCATAGACCGGCTGGTGGACGAGCTGTTGGACCAGGCGGCGATCGGCCAGCCTCCGGTCAATACCCTGGACCTGGCGGCACGCGCCTTGGGACTGCAGGTGTATATGGATCCAGGACAACGCAGCCGCGGTCGGGCCAGTCGGCAGCGAGATCGGGGCGTCGTCTTTTTGCGTCCGGAGAGCCGACCCGAGCGTCTGCACTGGGCCCTGGCTCACGAGATCGGAGAACACCTCAAGGCCCGTATCTGGCAGCGGCTGGGCGTGCCCCCGGCCGAGCGTCCGGCTCTGGCGGGGGAATCTCTGGCGAATCTTTTTGCCCGGCGTCTGCTCGTGCCTACCCGCTGGTTTCGCGACGATGCCCCCTGGTGCCATTACGACCTGAGCGAGCTCAAGGAGCGCTATCGCACCGCCAGTCATGAAGTCATCGCCTGGCGCATGCTCGACCTGCCCGACCCGTGTATCGTTACCGTAGTAGACAACGGGCATGTCACGCGCCGACGCAGCAACGCCTGGCCGGTGACCCGTCAGCTGTTGCCAGTGGAGCGGGCCTGCCAACACTATGTCCACGAGTACAGCAGGCCGCGCCGCTTGCAGCAAGGGGGTCATACCGTCTGGGGCTGGCCGGTCCACGAACCCGATTGGAAACGCGAAATCCTGCGCACCGTCGTCGAAGAATGAAGGGCCGTCCCACGCAGCTTTCGGGTCGCTATGCGCCTTGGGCTACGGCTCGTAAAATGGCCACATGACCATGGGACTACGCGCCAACATCGTGGCTATGACCGGCTACACGCCGGGGGAGCAGCCGCGTGCCGACGGGTATATCAAGCTCAACACCAACGAAAACCCTTACCCCCCTTCGCCGCGGGTCCTGGAAGCGCTGCAGCGTGCCATCAGTGCCGAGCGCTTGCGCAAATATCCGGATCCGTACGGCTGGGAAGTACGCCAGGCAGCAGCGCACGTGCTGGGCCTGACTCCGGAACATATCCTGATCGGCAACGGCTCCGACGACATCCTCACGATCGTCACGCGCGCCTTTGTGCCCGAAGGCGGCGTCGTAGCCAGTCCTTGGCCGAGCTATTTGCTCTACGAAACGTTGGCTGCCATTCAGGGAGCGCACTTGGTCAAAGTCCCTTTCCGGCCAGATTGGGACGTGGATCCGGCCCGCTTCCCCCCGGAGGTGCATTTGACCTACCTGGCCAATCCCAACTCGCCGACGGGGACTGTAGTCCGTCGCGAGTCGGTGGTGCGGCTGCCGGGCTTTGTGGTCATTGACGAAGCCTATGCCGACTTCGCCGACGGCAACTTGCTGGACTTAGTACGGACCTCGGAGCGTTTCCTGGTGACGCGCAGCTTGAGCAAGTCGTATTCCCTGGCGGGCATCCGCTTCGGCTTGGGCATCGGCGCGCCCGAAGTCATCCGGCACCTGTACAAGGTCAAGGATTCGTACAACTGCGATGTCCTGAGTCTGATCGCGGCGCGGGAAGCTCTGCTGGATCAGGAGCACATGCGCGCCAATTGCGCGCGTCTGCGCGCTACGCGCACGCGACTGATCCAGGCGCTGCGCGATCTCGGGTGGCATGTGTTGGACAGTCAGGCCAATTTCGTGTGGACGCAGCCGCGCGGTCCAACTGCCCGGGCCGTCGCCGAGGCCCTGCGCCAGCGGGCCATCCTGGTCCGCTATATGGACTATCCAGGCTTCGGCGACGGCTTGCGTATCAGTATCGGCACCGACGAGGACATGGACCGGCTCATCCACGCGCTGCGGGCTATCGTCGGCGCGGTCCCCGTCGGGCACGGCTGCCCCTGATCGGCAGGAGCGAGGAGCATCTATGGGACGACAGGCGCGGCTGAGCAGGCAAACCGCCGAGACCGCCGTCGAACTGGAGCTGGACTTGGACGGCACGGGCCAAGCCGTCATCGGCACAGGCATCGGCTTTTTCGATCACATGCTGCACCATCTGGCGCGTCACGCGCTGTGGGACATGCGCCTGGCTGTGACGGGCGACATCCATGTGGACGCCCACCATACAGTCGAGGACACGGGACTGGTGCTGGGGCGTGCCGTGCACCAGGCCCTGGGGGACAAAAGCGGTATCCGACGCTTCGGCCATGCCGTACTGCCGATGGACGATGCGTTGGTGACCGCCGCGGTGGACCTGAGCGGTCGGCCTTGCTTCGTCTGGCGCATAGACATCGCGCGCCAAAAGCTGGGTGCCTTCGACAGCGAATTGGCACAGGAGTTCTGGCGCGCCGTGGCTTGTGCCGGCATGTTCAACCTGCATGTGCTCGGGCACTACGGCCACAACGTGCATCACCAGATCGAGGCGGTTTTCAAAGCCGTGGCCCAGGCGCTTCGGGTCGCCTGCGAGCGGGACCCGCGCTGTACCTCCATTCCCTCGACCAAAGGGACACTGGCCGGGTAACTCCGCTCGCGAGCGAGGCGCGGCCAGCTTAGGAGCTCGACGCCCGCGGCATGCAAGACGAAGCAGACAGCCATACCTCCACAGATGTCTAGGGAGTGCGGCAATGGCCGACAGCGAGCGTTCTCTGGCTCTCTTCATTGATTTCGAAAACCTGGCACTGGGTTTCGTCAACAAGCGAGAACGCTTCGAAATCCAGCGCATCCTCAAGCGGATGGTGGAAAAAGGCCGGCTGGTGGTCAAGAAAGCTTACGCCGATTGGGGGCGCTACGCCAGCTATACGGAAGCGCTGCACGAAGCAGCCATCGAGTTGATCGAGATACCCCGCCGCTCGCAGACCGGCAAGAACTCGGCCGACATCCGTTTGTGCGTGGACGCCATGGACTTGGCCTATTCCAAAGAACACATAGACACCTTCGTTATCGTGTCCGGCGACAGCGATTTCACGCCCTTGGTCAGTAAGCTCAAGGAGTTGGGCAAGCACGTCATCGGGCTGGGTATGCAAAGTTCGACGTCGGACCTGCTGCGGGACAATTGCGACGAGTTCATCTACTACGAGGACTTGGAGGCGACGCCTGCCGAGACCCCGCTCATAGATCCGCGCTTGCCGGAAAACAAGCGCAAGGCCTTTTCCCTGCTGCTCGACTCGCTGCTGGCGCTGCGTCGCGAAAACAAGGAGGTCTTACACTCCAGCCTCATCAAAGACACCATGAAGCGCATCAAGCCCTCGTTCAACGAAACCTATCACGGCTATCGCACCTTCAGTGCACTGCTGGAAGACGCCGAAAAGCAGGGCCTGGTGGAATTGGCGACGGATCGGCGCAGCGGCACCTACGTGGTCACGCGCTTCGGCGAAGAACTGCGCAGCGAACCGACACGGGAACGACCGGTGGTGGACCGGCCCATGCCCCGACACCGACGCACGACCCGGACTAGACGTGCCGCGACCCGTGCGACGGCGCCGGCATCCGCCTATCGGCAGCACGAGCCGGCAAGCACGGACGCGGCCGAAGAAAACAAACCAGTCGGCCCAAGCCCGCAACCCGCCCAAGTCACGGCCAGCCCCGAGCCGCCGGCACCCCCACCCAGCCCAGGGGAGCCCAAGGAGCCTGGGGAATTCGGCTACGGCATCTATTGACCCGACGAGGTGGCCTCCGTGCTCCGCTCGACCGCTTGGTGGACGCAGACGCGGCAGTACCTGGAGTTGATTCGCTTCAGCCATACCCTGTTCGCGTTGCCTTTTGCGCTTACCAGTGCGCTTTTGGCCTGGCAGGCAGAACCGGTGCGGCTGTGGGATGTCGTCGGGATCCTCTGGTGCATGCTGACGGCACGGAGCACGGCGATGGCTTTCAATCGCATCGCCGACCGGCACTACGACGCCGCCAACCCGCGCACGGCCTCGCGGCACCTGCCCACTGGCCGGCTATCGCTGACCGGCGTGACCGTTTTCACACTGCTATCGGCAGGCCTGTTCGTGCTGGGCACCCTGTTTTTCCTGATGCGCACGCCGGCCAATTGGCTGCCTTTGGCCCTCGCCGTACCTGTGCTCCTGTTCCTCTGGAGCTACTCGTACACCAAGCGCTTTACCTGGCTGTGCCATTTCTGGCTGGGGGCCTCCTTGATGCTGGCGCCGATAGCCACGTGGATAGCCATTTGCGGCGCTGTGAGTTGGACGCCGATCCTATTGGGCCTGGCGGTATGGGCTTGGGTCGCCGGCTTCGACATCATCTACGCATGCCAAGACATAGACTTCGACCGGCAGGCGGGTCTGTACAGTATCCCGGCGCGCTACGGCATTACCTGCGCTTTGTGGATGGCACGCCTGTGTCATGCGACGATGCTGGCCGCCCTGGCGCTGCTTTGGTGGCAGGCGTCTTTGGGATGGGTGTTCGGCGCCGGACTGCTCGTGATCGCCGCCCTGCTCGTTTACGAGCATGTCCTGGTAAAGCCGCACGACCTCTCCCTGGTCAACCGGGCCTTTTTTCAAGTCAACGCCTTGGTCAGTATCGGCCTGTTCGGCTCGGTGCTCCTGGACCTTTGGGTGACGTAGCAAGAAGCGCTCGAACAGAAACGTCGCGAGCTGCGCCCGCGCTGATTGCCGCTCGGAAATCCGAGCCATTTCTCGACGGACCCTCACCCGCCGGTATCGTGCGCAGAGCGCCGGCGATCCCGACCGGCCGAGCGGCTCTCGACGAGTCGGTACGCTCGGCTCGTCAGCAAACCGTCACGCTTCTGTGTGCGTGCCGACATGCAGCGCGTTGCCATCGCTCGCTTGTGCAAAAGTGCTCGAGGCAGACTTGTGCAAAAGTGCCTCTAGAAGAGGCAGACAGTAGTCCGGCGCTACAGCCGGAGGAAGACGGGCAGCGGCAGGCAAAAAGTCTGCTCGATACAATGGCAGACGGGCCTTTAGGCATGGGTACCCCGGGGCGCCGCCGTGGCAGAAACTCCCTATATGGCGCACCGAGTGTCCATTGGGAAAGGCAGGCCGATTATGACTTGGAGCGAGGAGCTGCAACTCGACTATCAGCCGCGCTGGCCGCGACGCAAAGATATCGGCATAGGATGTGTGGGTGCCGGCTTTATCATGGACGCATGTCATCTTGTGGCTTACGAGCGAGCGGGGTTTCGCGTAACCGCTTTGACATCTCGCACGTACGAGCGAGCGCAAGAGGTGGCCCGACGTCACGGTATCCCCCGCTGCTACTCCAGTCTCGATGAATTGCTGCAGGATCCGGAGGTGGCGGTGCTGGACATTGCCGTGCCGCCCCAGGCTCAACCC
>Ga0209989_100007_pt1 | contig 42095 bp, 41 predicted proteins | sample Antgeofumaro1A2B_FD_188083 | JGI IMG/M metagenome (GOLD analysis project Ga0209989, IMG submission 188083) | Geothermal fumarole subsurface microbial communities from Mt. Erebus, Antarctica - 1A2B (SPAdes) (version 2) | ecosystem: Environmental > Terrestrial > Volcanic > Fumaroles | place: Mt....
TTTGTCGTGGAGCCCCTGCGCCTTTACGATTGCTGTCCCATAACCGACGGCGGGGCGGCGGTGGTGGTTACCTCCGAGGAGCGGGCCCGGGATCTGAAAAAGCCCCCAGTTTACATCCTCGGGGTCGGGCAGTCACATCCCGCCAAGGACCTGGTCCTGCGTGAAGACTGGACCACCAGCGGTGCCAGAGAATCGGGCCGCATCGCCTTCGAGATGGCCGGAATTACCCCAAAGGATGTGGATGTTGTTCAGCTTTACGACTGCTTCACCATTGTGCCTATCATCACCCTTGAGGACTACGGGTTCTGCCAGAAGGGGGAGGGCGGGGCCTTCGTCGAGGGCGGCCGCATCGAGCTTGGGGGCGAGCTCCCCATGAACACCAGCGGGGGCCTCCTGGCCGAGACCGGTATGCCGGGCATGCAGCTTATCGTCGAGGCGGTCCGCCAGCTCCGGGGCGAGGCCGGACCCCGGCAGGTGCCCGACGCCAAAATTGCGGTGGTGAGTAACCAGGGTGGCATCATGACCACCCACGCAACCTTAGTTTTGGGGCGGGAGCGGTGAATATCGAACGGCCATTACCCGAAATCACCGACCAGAACCGGTCCTTCTGGGAGTCGGCCCGGGCCGGACGGCTGAAGCTTCAAAGGTGCAGGGACTGCGGCCGCTGGCGGTACCCCCCAGCCCACCACTGCTACTGGTGTCTTTCGGAGGAGGCGGACTGGGAGCCGGTCTCCGGGCGGGGAACGGTCTACAGCTTTGTGGTGTTCCACCAGGCTTTTCACCCCGCGTTCAAAGACCGGCTGCCCTACAACGTGGCGGTGGTAGAGTTGGTGGAGGGCCCGCGGCTGGTGACGAACATCGTCGGCTGCCGCAACGACGAGATCTACGTGGGGATGCCGGTGGAGGCGGTCTACGAGCCCCTAACCGAGGAGGTCACCCTGGTCAAATTCCGCCCGGTGGAGGTCTGGGAACGGGCCGACGCCGTGGTGGATTGAGGAGCCGCCGATGCTGCGTAAGCCGTGGCAACCTTTCGACCCGGCCAACCTTAAGGCGATCCCGGCCACCTTGGGGGTCTACGAGGTGGCCGACCCTCAGGGCCGCACCCTTTATATCGGCTATGCCGGTGGCCGGTCCCTTTTCGGCCTGCGGGGTGAGATTGCGCGCCACTTCGGTCCGGAAAATCCCAACCCGGTAACCCGGGCCGAAGCGGCCCTTTACCGCTATGAGGTTACCTCCGCCTATTTGAGCCGCTGGTACGAGCTTTTAACCCTTTACTATGAAGCCCACTACGATTTGCCCCCGGGAAACCGGGCGACGGGCGACCGGCCCCCGAAGCTGGGCCGCTTCCACCTTTCGCCCGTCACCGGCCGGTGGCAGCCTTAACCTTGCGTCGGAGGTTATGCCGTGGACCTGCAACCCAGCGAAGAACAGCGTATGGTCGTCCAGACGGTGCGCCGGTTCATCCAGGAGGAGATCATACCCTTGGAGCGGGACCTGGACCCCGACGCCTTTGAGCTTCCGCCGGAGGATGAGGAACGACTGACCAAAAAGGTCCGAGAGATGGGCCTTTACGGGCTGGACGTGCCGGCCGAGTTCGGGGGGCCCGGGCTGGACACGGTGACACTGGCCCTGGTCTTTGAGGAGCTCTCCCAGCACCGGGCCGGCCTCTACGCCCCGGCCTACGGGGTCTTTGGGACCGTGGGCCTGGCCCAGCTCTACCGGGGGACCGAGGAGCAGCGCCAGAAATATCTCTACCCGATGCTCCGGGGCGAGAAGCGAGGCTTCTTTGCCCTGACGGAACCTTCGGGTGGCTCCGACCCAGCCCGGGCCATCCAGACCAAGGCCGTCCGAGACGGGGACTACTGGGTGATTACCGGGAGCAAGGTCTTCATTTCCGGGGCTGACCGGGCCGACTTCGGCCTGGTCTACGCCCGGACCGACCCGACGAAAGGCCGGCAGGGGATCACCTGCTTTATCGTGGAGACCCATATGCCCGGCTTCAGCATCCGCCGCATCGTCCACACCCTACGGTCAGCCGAATACGCCACCGAGATAACCCTGGACGGGGTGAGGGTGCCCGCGGGCAACATCCTTGGGGAAGAGGGGCAGGGGCTGGACATCGCCAACGAGGTGCTTACCCGCAACCGGATAACCTACTCGGCGGCCAGCCTTGGGGTAGCGGTGGCGGCCCAGCGGATGGCCATCGATTATGCCCGGCAGCGGGAAACCTTCGGGGCGCCCCTTTCCACCCGGCAGGCGATCCAGTGGATGCTTATCGACAGCGAGATCGAAATTCGGTCGGCCCGCTGGCTCATCCTCCAGGCGGCCGACAAGGCCGACCGGGTAAAGGACGCCCGGGCCTACCGGTTTGAGACGGCCATCGCCAAGGCCTTCGCCACGGAGGCCGCCTTCCGGGTCGTGGACCGGGCCATTCAGATCCACGGGGGCTATGGGGTAAGCAAGGACCTGCCCCTGGAGCGCTGGTTCCGGGAACTGCGGATCCGGCGCATCGGCGAGGGGCCGACGGAGGTCCAACGGCTCATCATCGCTCGGGAGCTCTTCTCAGGAGGCTACCATGGCTCTCTTGTTTGAGGTTACGGACCGCATCGCCTACATCACCATCAACCGGCCAGAAGCAATGAATGCCCTCGACCCGGAGACTTACCGGGAGCTTTCGGAGGCCTGGATTGAGGTCCGGGACAACCCGGATATTTGGGTAGCCATCATCACCGGGGCCGGGGATAAGGCCTTCTGCGCCGGGGCCGACCTAAAAAAGACTATCCCCCGGGAGCCGGAGCTCTGGGAGTTCTGGCAGACCCAAGCTGAACCCATTCTGAACCGGGGACTGGAAGTCTGGAAGCCCGTGATTGCGGCCGTAAACGGCTATTGCCTCGGTGGCGGGCTTACCCTCCTCTTTGCCACCGACATCCGGGTGGCCGCCGACCACGCCAAGTTCGGCCTGCCGGAAGTAAAGCGGGGGTTCCCGCCGGGCAATGGCGGAACCCAGCGGGCCCTTAGGCAGCTGCCCTACTGCATAGCCATGGAACTTCTGCTTACGGGTGACATGATCACCGCCGAAGAGGCGTACCGGGTGGGCCTGGTGAACAAGGTGGTGCCCCTCAAGGACCTGATGCCCGCCGCCGAGGAGTACGCCCGGCGCATCATGTCCAACCCGCCCCTGGCCGTCCGGGCGGTGAAGGAGCTGGCGGTGCGGAGCCAATATATGCACATAAACGATGGGCTGAGGCTTGAGGCGGCTATCAGCCGCATTTTGCGGGCTTCAGCGGACGCCAAGGAGGCGGTGCGCGCCTTTGCCGAGAAGCGGCCGCCCCGCTTCACCGGAGCTTAGGTTCAGACCCAGAAGGGGGAGGCAAGCATGTTTCACTGGAGGCTGACCCGACGGCAATTTCTGGCGGCCGGGGTAGGGCTAACGGGAGCCGCGGTCTTCGGGTGCGCCCCCCAGCCGGCCGCCCCGACCCAGCCGGCACCCGCTGAGGAAAAGCCAAGATACGGGGGCGTACTCACCGGCCACCTGGAGGGGGACCCGCCCAGCTTTGACCTCCACCAGGAGTCCAGCTATGCCGTCCTGCACCCCCTGGCCCCCTGCTACAACCAGCTGGTCCAGTTCGACCCGTATGACCACACCAAGATAATCCCCGACCTGGCCGAACGCTGGGAGGTAAGCCCCGACGGTAAGGTGTACACCTTTCACTTAAGGCGCGGCGTTAAATTCCACCACGGCAAGGCCTTTAAGGCCGAGGATGTCAAGGCCAGCTTTGAGCGCATCATCTGGCCGCCCCAGGGCGTCATCAGCCTGCGGCGGGACGTCTTCTCGGCCGTGGACGGCATCGAAACCCCCGATGACTACACAGTGAAATTCATCCTCAAGCGCCCAAGCCCGTCCCTCCTGGCCAATATTGCTCAGGGCTGGAACGTCATTTTCCCCAAGGATATTCTGGACGCCAAAGGCAACATGCGCCGGGATGTGGTGGGAACCGGTCCCTTTAAGTTCAAAGAGTACATCCGGGGCGTAAGCATCGAGCTGGTCAAAAACCCCGAATACCACGTCCCCGGCCGCCCCTACCTGGATGGCATAAAGTTCTATATTATTCCCGACGAAAACACGGCAATTTCGGCCTTTATAACCGGCCAAGTCCTCCTATTCCGGCCGTTTTATACCCGCCGGTGGACGACATCAAGCGTCAGCTGGGGGATAAAGCGGTCATCCAGCACGTTATCGGCACCCTCACCCAAACGGTCGACGTCAACGCCCGCCGCAAGCCCTGGGACGACCCGAGGGTACGGCTGGCGGCCTTTATGGCCATCGACCGGGACGAGGCCGTTAAAGTGATCACCCAGGGCTACAGCAAAGTCGGGGGCATTATGCACCCCGACGGCCCGTGGGCCCTGCCCGAGGCGGAGCTTCGCAAGATTCCGGGCTTCGGCCGTAACAAGGAGCAAGAGCGGGCCGAGGCCCGCCGCCTCCTGGCCGAAGCGGGTTACCCCAACGGCTTCGAAACCCGCATCACTGGCCGCAAAGGCGCGGGCTGGGAGCCCATTGTGGTCTTCGTCAAGGACCAGTGGGAAAAGATCGGCATCCGGGCGACCCTGGATATCCAAGAGCTCGGGGTGATGTACGACCGGCTTAACCGGCGGGACTTCGAGGTAGCTCTGGGAAGCTACGGGGTTTCCCTGGACGACCCCGACGCCGTGTTCGGTCAGAGCTATCTCTGCAATTCGCCCCGGAACTACTCCGGCGTTTGCGACCCCGAAATCGATGCCCTCTTCGAGCGCCAGTCCCAGACCACCGACCCCACCGAGCGCAAGCGGCTGGTCTGGGAGCTGGAAAAGCGGGTGCTCACGGCCGGCGTTAAAATGATCGTCGCTCGCCACCCCGTCGAGTGGGCCCTTTACTGGCGGACGGTGAGAAACTTTAAGCTTCAGTCCAACCGCTATTTGACCGAAAAGCACGAGGAAACCTGGCTTGCCGAGGCGTAGCGATGCAGGCGCTCAAGGATGTGCTCGTTTTGGACCTGGGTCAGATTTACAACGGCGCTTACTGTTCCCTGCTTCTGGCTTACTTCGGAGCCACTGTCATTAAAATCGAGCCCCCGGAGGGGGAGCCCCTTCGCCGGCGGCTCCTGGGCTTCGACGCCGACCGGGAGCCCTACGAGTTCTTAATGCTGAACCCGAACAAGCTAAGCCTGTGCATCGACCTGAAGGCCGAGGCCGGCAAGCAAGTCTTTTTAAAGCTCGCGGAGAAGGCCGACGTCTTGGTCGAGAACTTCAAACGGGGGACGATGGAGCGGCTCGGCCTCGGGTACGACGTCCTAAGCCGGATTAACCCGAGGCTCATTTACGCCTCGGGGAAGGGGTTCGGGCTTTCAGGCCCTTATGCCGACTTCCCGGCCATGGACCTTACCGTCCAGGCGATGGGCGGTGTGATGGCCACTACCGGCTTCCCCGACGGCCCGCCGGTGAAGGCCGGGCCGGCCGTCTGCGACTTCATGGGGGGCATCCACCTCTTTGCCGGGGTGATGGTGGCCCTTTTCCAGCGAGTTTTCACCGGCCGGGGCCAGTTGGTGGAGGTCTCCATGCACGACGCCATCTACCCGGCCCTGGCATCCCCCCTGGGCGCCCTCTACAACGCGGTTCGGGAAGTCCCGGAACGGACCGGCAACCGCCACAGCGGCCTGCGCCTGGCCCCGTACAACGTCTACCCAGCGGCCGACGGCTACGTGGCCATCTTTTGCGTATCGGAGCGCCACTGGGAAGCCTTCGCCCGGTATATCGGCCGGCCGGAACTGCTGGCGGACGAGCGGTTTAAGACCAACTCGGCCCGGGCCCTGCATATGGACGAGCTGGATGAAATCGTGGCCGCCTGGACCTCCCAACGGACCCGCTGGGAGGTGGTCTGGGGCCTGATGGAGGTTGGGGTTCCGTGCGCCCCAGTCCTTTCGGTCCGGGAGGTGGCCGACGACCCCCACCTTAAGGCCCGGGGGATGCTGCGGGACGTGGCGCACCCGGAGCACGGAACCATCCGGCTAATGGGCAACCCCATCCGGCTTGCCGACTCGCCCTTAGGGGAGCTCCGGCCCCCGGCTCCCCTCGGGGCCGACACCGAGCTGGTGCTCCGGCAGTACGCCGGCCTCAGCGACGCCGAGGTCGACCGCCTTAAGCGGGAACGGGTGGTGTTCTAGGAGGGGGCAATGCTTAAGGTGCCGGAGCTTGCGGGTAAAGTGGCCATCGTGACCGGCAGCTCCAGCGGCATTGGCTACCGGCTGGCCGTAGGGCTGGCCGAGCAGGGAGTCAAGGTGGTGGTCAACAGCCGGAAGCTGGAACGCCTTGAGGGGGTCTGCCGAGAAGTCGAAAGCCTGGGGGGTGAAGTTCTGCCGGTTCAGGCCGACGTTCGGGACCCCGACCAGGTGGCGGCCCTGGTGGAGCAGACCTTGGCCAGATTCGGCACCGTCCACTTTTTGATCAACAACGCCGGGGGCACCTTCTGGGCACCGGCCGAGCAGATCTCCCCCAACGGCTGGCGGGCTGTCGTTGAGAGCAACCTCACCTCGGCCTTCCTGGCGTCCCGGGCCGTCTTCCCGGAGATGCGGAAGAACGGCTACGGGGTGATCATCAACGTCTCTTCGGTAGCAGCCTTTGAGCCGGGCTCCAGCGTCCACTACAGCGCGGCCAAGGCCGGGGTGATTCAGCTCACCCAGATTCTTGCCATCGAGTGGGGGCGGTACGGGATCCGGGTAAACTGCGTGGTGCCGGGGGCCATCATGACGGCGGCTTCCCGATTTGCTAAAGACCCGGAGTTTGCCCGGCGGGTAGCGGAGCGGGTCCCGCTGGGCCGGATTGGGACGCCGGACGACGTGCTCGGGCCGGTGCTGTTTCTGCTGAGCGATGCAGCCGCCTATGTCAACGGCGCGGCCCTCCGCATCGACGGGGGCCTACGGGGCGGCCTTTGATTAAACGACACCACAAGGGACCGATGCACTCAGTTCTTTCCAAAACCGAAGCAACCGTTATGCCGCGGAAGCGCACGGTTACGGACCACACAAAAAGGCCTGTTATCACTTAGAAATCCCGCCGACGGCCCGACCTGCCCGTTGCCCCAGCCGCTGTAAGGGCGCGATAATATACCGTTTGTCAAAGGGGCTCAGATGCGGCTGGTAGTGAACGAGGACACAACCTTCCTCATTGCCGCCGAGACCGGCGACATTCCGGGTCGGGCTGACTACGGTCTTTACTATGAGGACACCCGCTTTTTGAGCCGGTACGAGATTAGGATCGACGGCCAGCCGCCAGTCTATCTCAGTGCCCACGCTCCCACCCCGAAGACCGCTGTCCACTTCCTGACCAACCCGCCCCTGCCTTCGGCCGCCCCGGCCCAGGTGGCCCTGATCCGACGGCGGCTAGTGAGCCGCGGCCTTCGGGAGGACCTAGAGGTGGTGAACTACGGCCAGGCCGACGCGGCTTTCGAGGTCAGCCTCCATTTTGACGCCGATTTCGCCCACATATTCGAGGTGAAGCACCACACCGAAGCCCCGCGGCAGGCCCCCACCAGGCGCCGAGGAACGCTGGTCGTCATCGGTGGGGACGGTCGGAATCTGCGGTTTGGACTTCGGCGGGAGCGTCCCCCCCGCTACCTGGACGTCCGCTTCTCCGTCCGGCCCGATGCCCTGGGCCCCACCTGCCGGTTCCATGTTCGGATCGCCCCACGAAAAAGCTGGCAGCTGACCATCCAGTTCGTACCGGCGGGCGATGAGCCGCAGGTGATCCCACCCCGGCACGGGGACGCCGCCGAACGCCGGGCCCGGCGCCACCAGGAGCTGGTCGAACAGGCGCCCCGCCTCGAAACCGACAGTTACGTTCTGAGGGAGGCCTACGCCCGGGCGGTGGAAGATTTCTCGGCCCTCTGTGTCCGGGCCGAGGAGGTGTCGGCCGGCGAGGTCTGGATTGCGGCCGGCATCCCCTGGTTCCTGGCCCTGTTCGGTCGCGACTCCCTGATAACTGCCTACCAGGCCCTCCGCCTTTACCCCGAGGTGGCCAAAGGGGTTCTGCGGACGCTGGCCCGCTATCAGGGGAGGCGACTGGATCGGCGCCGGGATGAGGAGCCCGGCAAGATCCTCCACGAGTACCGCTACGGTGTGGTCAGCTGCAACCGGTACGGCTGCCCGCCCTACCCATATTACGGCACGGTGGACGCAACCCCCCTCTTTTTAATGCTTTACGGCGCCGTGTTCAAGGTCACATCGGACCATGAATTCGCCAGCTCACTGTTAGAGGCGGCCAACCGGGCCATGGATTGGCTGGAACGGTTCGGGGACCGCGATGGCGACGGCTACGTCGAGTACCTCCGGCAGGCCCGAGCCGGCCTGGTGAACCAGGGCTGGAAGGACTCATGGGATTCGGTGCGCTTCCGCGATGGGCGGTTGGCGGAGCCGCCCATTGCCCTCTGCGAGGTCCAGGGTTACGCTTACGCCGCCCGGCTGAGTCTGGCCGGGGTCCTCGATGGCCTGGGGCACCCCGAGGACGCCCGCCGATTTCGAACCCGGGCCGCGGAGCTGAAGGCCCGCTTCAACCGGGACTTCTGGCTGAACGACCGCGGCTTTCTGGCCGAGGCCCTGGACCGGAACAAGGCGCGGGTTGACGCCCTGACTTCCAACGCCGGCCATGCCCTCTGGACCGGCATTGCTGACCGGGAATTGGCCTCGGCCGTGGCGGCCCGGCTCGTATCCGCGGAGTTCTTCTCCGGCTGGGGCGTGCGGACCATGGCGGCAAGCGAGGCGGCCTATAACCCCATCTCGTACCATAACGGCTCGGTCTGGCCCCACGACAACAGCCTAATCGTGACCGGTCTGGCCAGCTACCGCTTTACTAAAGAGGCCGCCACCGTTGCCGACGGCCTCCTCCGGGCCCTAAGCTACCAACCGGACTGGCGCTTTCCGGAACTTTTTGCAGGCTACGGCCGGGACGAGGCGCCCTTTCCTGTCGATTATCCGACGGCCTGCCGACCCCAGGCCTGGGCCACCGGAAGCGTGTTCCTGATCATTACCGCGATGCTGGGCCTGACGGCCGACCCTTGGCTTGCTCCGGGGCAGGAGCCGGAGCCCTTCCTCCCGGCCGGGATTAACCGGGTTCGGCTGGCCGGCCTTTGGCTGAACGGCCGGCCCGTTGCCGCCGAAGTGGTCCGTACGGCCGCCGGGAAGGTCGTCCGGCGGGTCGAACCCGCGTGAAGGAAGGTGGCTGATATGGAGTTTGGCATCATCGGCTTGGGGCGCATGGGCGGAAACCTTGCCCGTCAGGCCCTGGCGAAGGGATGTCGGGTGGTGGGCTATGACCCAGACATCAGGGTACGGGAGGAGCTGGCCGGACTCGGCCTCGAGCCGGCCGCTTCCCTGGCCGAGCTAGCTGCCCACCTCCGCCCCCCGCGCACCGCCCTAATTTATGTGCCCCACGGGGAGCCCACCGATGGGGTCTGCCGTCAGCTTCTGACCGTGTTTCAGCCGGGGGATATCGTGGCCGACGGGGGGAACTCCCACTGGGAAGACTCCCGGCGGCGTTACAACCTCTTCGCCCAGCGGGGCATTAAGTTTCTGGACGTCGGCACCAGCGGGGGCATTCCCGGTGCCAGGTCCGGGGCCTGCTTTATGGTGGGGGGTGACCAGGAAGCGTTTGCGGACATTCGACCGGTTCTACGGGCGCTGGCTGCCGACGACGAAGCCGTCTTTTACGCCGGCCTGCCGGGTGCCGGCCACTTCGTGAAGCTGGTCCACAACGCAATAGAGTTCGGAATGGTCCAGGCCATCGCCGAGGGCGTGGAGCTCCTGCTGGCCTCGGATTACCGGCTCGACTTGCCCGGCCTTTTCAACAACTGGGTCCACGGCTCGGTGATCCGCAGCTGACTGGTGGACCTCATGGGACGGGCCCTGGCCCAAAACTCCGACCTCAGCCCCCTGTCCACCTACGTTGAGGACACAGGCGAGGTCAAGTGGGTGCTGGCCTGGGCCCTGGAGCGGGATATACCTGTCCCGGTCACGGGCACGGCCCAGACCGCCCTCATGCAGTACCGGGATGTAGATTCGCCGGCGGCCAAGGCTGTCGCCCTCTTGCGCAACCAGTACGGGGGCCACCCCGTCCACTGGCGGGCCGGGGCAAGCGGGTGATGGGTGGATGCTGGCCCTGGCCGTAAAGCCCGGTCAGCTGGGGATCTTCCCCGTTGAGCGCCCGGAACCGGCGCTGACGGAAGACGACGAGGTCAAACTCCAGGTCTTGCGGGTCGGCATTTGCGGCACCGACCGGGAGGAAGTCGCCGGCGGCCGGGCTAAGGCCCCGGAGGGCCTAGCCGACCTCGTGCTTGGCCACGAGCTGCTGGGGCGTGTCGTCGAAGTCGGGCGGACTGTCAGCCGGGTCAAACCTGGGGACCTGGCCGTATTTACCGTCAGGCGCGGCTGCGGTCAAGACCTTCCGTGCCTGATGGGCCGGTCGGACATGTGCCGCACCGGCCGCTTCCGCGAGCGCGGCATCTGGGGCCTGGACGGGTTCCAAGCCGAGTACGTGGTCGACCGGGAGGCCTATATCGTCCGGGTGCCGCCGGAGCTCGGGGAAGCCGGCGTCCTGGTGGAGCCCCTCTCCGTGGTGGAGAAGGCCATCGACGAGGCCATTCACATTCAGTTTGCTAGGCTGCCCGATGCCCAGGCTACGCCTTACTGGCTTTACGGCCGGCGCTGCCTAGTGGTTGGCCTGGGGCCGGTGGGCCTGCTGGGAGCCATGGCCCTGCGGCTGCGCAACGCCGAGGTGTGGGGCCTCGATATTGTGGGCCGGGAGACGGCCCGCCCGGCTTGGCTTGAAGCCATCGGCGGCCACTACATCGACGGCCGCGGACTGAGCCCGGAGCGGGCCGCGGCCGGCCTCGGCCGCTTCGACCTGGTCCTTGAGGCAGCCGGGGTCGCCCAGCTGAGCTTTAACCTGGCCGAGCTGATAGCCCCAGGGGGAGTCCTGGTGCTGACCGGGCTTCCCGGCGAGGAACGACCCCTGAAGATTCCGGCGGCAGACCTGGTTCGCCGCCTTGTATTAGCGAATCTGCTTCTGGTGGGCAGCGTGAATGCGGCCCGGGACCACTACCAGCTCGCCGTGGACGACCTGGTCGCCGCGACCCGGCGCTGGGGAATGGCGCGGGTGGGGAGCCTAATCACCCACCGCTACCCGGTGGACCGGGCCATAGAGGCCCTTCAGGCCCACCAGCCTGGGGAGATTAAGGCCGTCGTCGAGTGGGGCTCCCTGGGGCCGGGTTGACGCTCTTTATAGCCGCGCAGGTATCCCCTAGGGCTCCGCCGCAATGGTGCCGAGGGCGGGACTCGAACCCGCATGCCCCGTCCGGGGCGGGGGATTTTAAGTCCCCTGCGTCTGCCAGTTCCGCCACCTCGGCCCGGTGAAACCCAAGCCCAAACGGGACCCTGAAGTAACCTGGGGGCCACCCAGATTCATTCTACCCCGCCCCCACCGTGCTTTCAAGAGCTGCCGCCCAGGTAATTGCAAACAACCCAGATGTCGTCGCGGCGCACAGCCGTGCGTTCCTCGAAAAGGCAAGCGATTGTGCAAATAGCTGGAAGGCCCTGGGGGAGGCTTCCGGCGAGACCCTGGGCGAGAACCCAGGGTCCGGCGTTTACGAACCCTTGTTGACAGGGCTTTAAGGATTTGTTAACTTACAGTTGGTAATGGGAACCCTGAACGTACCTTAGAGCCCGCCCTCGTTTTCGTCGGGGGCGGGTTTGTCTTTTCCGTTCGGGGTTGTTAACGGCGGGTCGAGCAAGACCTTTTGGAAAGGACGGGCTATGGGCAGGCCTTTCCAGCACCGCGGGCGGCAGCGGCTGGTCTGCGCAAACTGCTTGCTCGAGATTCCGGGTGAACCTTACGCTCAGAATGGCCTCAGGTTCTGCTGCGAGGGTTGTGCGCAGGGTGGTCCTTGCTGCTGCACCTACGGAGGTTGCGCCGAACAGAGCCTGACCGCCGCGGAGCCCACCTCGACCTACATCGAGTGAGTAACCCCCACCCTATTGGGGCCGACCGGCGGCTGCCCGGCACCCGAAGGGGGACAGGCAAATTCACCCCATGAAAGGGACCCAATTCTGGTAAACTGGAAGTAGCCCGTCAAAAGATATGCCTAAAACCTTGGAGGTGAGGTTGTTGGAGCCTCAGGTAATCGTAAACGCCAAGCAGCTCGAACTTTCCCCGGCCCTTGAAGAGTACATAACCCGAAAGGTTGGTCGGCTCATTCGCCACCTACAGGGTCTGATTAACCCGGTTCGGGTCGAGGTCGGCTACGACGACGTCCGGGATGCCGACCGCCGGTTCTATTCTGAGATCACCCTTTGGGTTGGGGACAAGCTCGTCCGAGTTGAGGAGGCTGCGGCTGACCCCCGGGCTGCCATCGACCAGGCCACCGACCTTCTTAAGGACGAAATCGAACGCCTTCGGGACCGGCTTCAGGAGCACCGGCCCCGGCTAAAGGATGAGCTGGCCCAAGCTTCGGTGCGCACCATGCCGGTAGCCGAGACGCCCCCGGAAGGGGAATCCCCTCTTGAGGCACCTGACCGTCAGATTACGGCTGTTAAGGAGCTGGAGCTTAAGCCAGTGACGGTGGATGAGGCCATCGAGGAGATGGCCCTGACCGATTATCAATTCTTCGTTTTTTACAACGTCGAAACGGACAGCATTAACGTCCTTTACCGGCGTAAGGACGGCACCCTAGGGCTAATCGTCCCGAATCTCGGCTAAAGATGGTGATCGGGTATTGCCGCGTCCGGCTCTACTTGCCGGATAACCACAGCCTTAAAGGCAAGCGCCAGGCCATTAAGTCCATCATTGACCGGGTAAGGGGCCGCTACAACGTGGCCATCGCCGAGGTGGAAGACCAGGACCTCTGGCAGTCGGCGATCCTTGGTATAAGCTGCGTAAGCTCCGAGGAGGGCCACGCCAACGAGGTCCTCAGCCGGGTCATCGAGACCATCCGGCTGGCCCGGGCCGAGGCCGAACTGCTCGACTACGAGCTGGAGTTCATCCACGCCTGAGCCTCGCCGACGGTCAGTGGACGGATGACACCGGCCGACCCGACCCGGGTTATCGAGCGCCTTCAGGCGAGCCCCGATTACCGGGGCCAGGTGGTTCACGTCGAACGGCTCTCGGCTCGGCCGCCAGTTTACGGGGAGCTGGAAGCTCCCCTTCCGGAGCCGGTGGCCCGGGCCCTGGCCCGGGCCGGAGTCCGGGCGCTTTATTCCCATCAGGCCCAGGCCATAAACTACGCCCGGCGGGGCGAATCGGTCATCGTCGCCACCTCCACGGCCAGCGGTAAGAGCCTCTGCTACCATGTTCCCGTCCTGGAGGCCCTCTTTCGGGATCGCCTGGCCCGGGCCCTTTATCTTTTTCCCACCAAGGCCCTGGCCCAGGACCAGCTCCGGTCCCTGCGGGGGATGCTGGGGCCGGACTTCGACCGGCTTGGGGTCGCCACTTTCGATGGGGACACGCCCCCGGCCGAGCGGTCCAGGATCAAGCGGTCGGCCCGGCTGGTGCTCACTAACCCCGACATGCTCCACCTGGGCATCCTTCCCAACCACGGCGGCTGGGCGCCCCTGCTGCGCAATCTCCGTTTTCTAGTCATCGACGAGGCCCACATTTACCGGGGCGTTTTCGGGTCCCACGTCGCCAACGTCTTCCGCCGCCTGCAGCGCCTCTGCGCCCGCTACGGCAGCCGGCCCCAGGTAATCGCTGCCTCGGCCACCATCGCCAACCCGGGGGAACACTTGCGGCGGCTGGTGGGGGAAGAAGTCCAGGTGGTGGACGCCGACGGCTCGCCCCACGGCCCGAAGGACTTCGTCCTCTGGAATCCGCCCGTCATCGACCGCTACTTGGGCACCCGCCGAAGCGCCAACGTCGAGGCCGCCTGGCTCTTTGCCGAGCTGGTTCGGAGCGGCGTCCGAACTATCGTGTTCGCCCGCACCCGACGGCTGGCTGAGCTTATCAGCATCTACGCCCGGGACTACTTGAGTCGCCACGCCTCCGACCTAGCCGGCCGGATTGCCACCTATCGGGCTGGATACCTCCCCGAGGAGCGCCGCCGTCTCGAGCGGGCCCTCTTTATGGGGGAGCTCCTTGGGGTTGCGGCCACCACAGCCCTGGAGCTGGGGGTAGATATCGGCGACCTGGGGGCCACCGTGCTCACCGGGTATCCGGGTAGTATCGCCAGCACCTGGCAGCAGGCCGGTCGGTCCGGCCGGGGCACCGAGCCCTCCCTCAGCGTGCTGGTCGCCTACGACGATCCCCTGGACCAGTATTTCATGCGGGAGCCCCAGGCCCTCTTCGGACGGCCCCACGAAAGCGCCCTCATAAACCCCGACAATCCGCACATCCTGAGGCCCCACCTCCTCTGCGCCGCCTACGAGCTCCCCATCCGGGACGACGAAGACTGCTTCGGACCGGCCGCCCGGCCCCTTCTGGCCGAGCTTACCGAGCGGGGCCTGCTGCGCTGGCGGAACGGCCACTTTTACCCCAGCGCCGACGTCGGCTATCCCGCCGAGCACGTGGATATCCGGTCTACCTCCGAGGCCGACTACGAGGTGGTCGACCTGAGCCGGGGCGGCGCCCTGCTTGAGACCGTGGACGGCACCGTGGCCTTCTTTCAAATCCACCCCGGGGCCGTCTACCTCCACCAAGGCGAAACCTACCTGATTGAGGACCTGGACCTGGTGGGCCGCCGGGCCTACGCCCGGCCCGTTGAGGTCAACTACTACACCCAGGTCAAAGACCTCACCACCATCCGCCTAGTCCGGCCTCTCCGGAGCCAAACCCTTGGGGCGGTGGAGGTGGGCCTGGGCGAGGTTGAGGTCACCACCCTGGTGGTCGGCTACCGCAAAAAGCGGCAGTTCACCGAGGAGGTCATCGGGGAGGAACCCCTCGACCTGCCGCCCCAGACCATCCGAACGATGGCAGTTTGGTGGACGGTACCTGAGGAGCTGGAGCGGGAGTGCCTCCGGCTCGGCCTCGACTTTGCCGGCGGCCTCCATGCCGCCGAGCACGCCGGCATCGGCTTGCTGCCCCTCTTCGCCCTCTGCGACCGGCGGGACATCGGCGGCCTCTCCACCCCGGCCCACCCGGACGTCGGCCACCGGCCGGCCGTGTTTATTTACGACGGCCACGCCGGGGGTGTCGGCATCGCTGAGAAGGGCTACGAAATCCTCGAAGAGCTCTGGGCCGCAACCCTCAAGCTCATCCGGGAGTGCGAATGCCAGGACGGCTGCCCGGCCTGCATCCAGAGCCCCAAATGCGGAAACAATAACCAGCCCCTGGACAAGCGGGCGGCAGTCCTTATTCTGGAGCGCCTGCTGGCTCTGGCCGGACGGGGTCAGCCGACCAGCTCCTTGTAAAGCTCCACGAACTGGAGGGCGGCCCAGTCCCAGGAGAAATAGGCCTCCGCCCGCCGTCGGAGCCGCCGCCCCAGGGCCTCGGCCCGCACCGGGTCGGTGAGCAGTTCGGCGATGCGGCCGGCCAGCGAATCGGGATCGCCCGCCCGGGCATAGAGCCCGGCGTCCCCGAGAATTTCGGTGGCCACCGGCGTATCAAAGGCGACTGTAGGCAGGCCGCAAGCCATATAGTTAAGCAGTTTGCCGTTGCCCTCAGTCTCACTCAGCTTCGGCGAGACGGCCACATCCCCAAGGAGCAGGTAGTCGGGAGCAAGGACGTAGCTTATCCGGCCGGTAAAGGTTACGAACGGACCGACGCCCAACTGCTCGGCCCGCTGCCGGTAAAACTCCTCGCCCGGAAACCCCATGATGAGAAAGTGAACCGGCAAGCCCCGGTCGATGAGACGGCGGGCGGCCTCCAGCAAAAGGCCGATCCCCTGGTACTCGGCCAGGAGCCCGAGGTAGACGACCACCTTGCGGTCGGGCGGGATGCCCAGCCGGCTTCGGAGCCGCTCGATTCCCCCCAAGTCGTCCCGGAGCCACCGCGGCCTGAAGGTCGTTGCGTCCACGCAGTCGGGGATGGTTCTGACCTTGGCCCGGGGGTAGCCGAAATCCCGGACCAGGATGTCGGCGGCGTTGCGGCTGCTGGTTACGATGACGGCTGCCCAGTGGTCGATAACCCACTCTAGCAGCCGCAGGGGGCTATACCAAAGGCTGTCAGGGTCCAGAAAGCGGTGGTCGACCATCTCCGAAGTAAGGCTCCCCTGGAAGTCGAAGATGACGGGGACGCCTAGGATGCGCCCGATTAGCGTGCCGATCAGGGCGCCCTCGTGCAAGTGGGCGTGGATGATATCGGGCCGGAAGAGCAGGGCGGTCTCAAAAGCCTTAAGGAGGAGCCAGAAGTCGTAGAAAAACTTGCGCCGGCTCGACCCAACCCGGACCGTCCGCCACCAGGGGGTGTTAAGGGCCCGCCGGACGCAGACGCCGACCGGGTCGGCGCCAGTATGGTAGGTGCAGATGACAACCCGGTTGCCGAGCCGCTGCAGGGCCCGAGTCTCTTCCAGGATCCGGACGTGGCAGCCGTAGTCGGAGAAAAAGGCCGTCGGGGCGATTTTCAGGACCCGGTACGACCGGGCCGCCCGCTTCCGGCCCGCTGAAAGGTCCGGACAGGCGGCCTCCACCGGCCAAACGACACCGGTCGGTACGCCTCCCAGGATGCTCACCGCGTCGGATCGATTTTAGGCCCCCAACCGGCCCTGGTCAAATCCGTGTATAGGTTCAACACATCCGGGACAGGGGGCATCCTTTCCGGGTGCTCGGCTTTAAGATAGCCAAGGGGACGGCCGCCAAAGGCGGCCCGGTGGGGCCAAACAGCGCCCTGGGTGACCTCCCAGGCCCGCAAACTTGACGTTCTTGACAACCTTAACGTAAACGTTTAGCGTTTACGTTAAGGTTGAAGTTTCGCCCGGAAAGATGTCCCTGTTGTTTTTTAAGTCAAGGTCTCGGCTGCCGGCCACTGATCTCAAATGTTTCTAAACTTACACACGGCATCACCAGGCTAGTCCTGTTCCGACCCTTCGCGGCGCTGACTAAGGGCCTGGAACAGGTGGCGTTCATGCCAGATACTGCCGCAACCTGAGCTGGCGGCCGAGCACAGGTAAAAGCCGCCGCCGATATTTTTAAGGTTAGGCCGGCCGCACTTGGGGCAGATAAGTTCCCTCATCCCATTCTCCGGTGCCTTCGAAACCTCCAATTGGATTTGACAAGCAAAAACCGGCGGGCTCTAGTCCCCCCTCTAGAGTCCGCCGGCGCGAGCTGAGACCCCTCACCTCCTTTCTTGAAATTCCCTTCTGGTAGCCACCCAGGTGGCTCCGAGCGGTCGGTTGTCAATCCCCCCTTTCGTCGGAATTTTGGGGAGGGGAGCGCTCGGCTTCGCTCCTCCTGCCTCGGCCCCATCTTAATCCAGACCCGGTCGCTTCCCAGACCCCATTATCCCCAGCTTTTTCAACACCGTCCGCCCAATTCTCCACCCCAGTCGGTGACCAAGGTCTGAGGTAACCCACCCAGCCTGGGGCGTTGACGCGGGACTAGTAATAACTTATAGTAAGACGATACCCGTAATCTTGAGATTACGGAGGGCATTGCCGTGAGGACCCGTGATAACCGGTTCTGGATTCAAGGGCTGCCTTCGTTCAGGCTCAGCCGACGGGATTTCCTTCGGGCTCTCGGGGCTGGGGCGCTGATCGGCTTGGGCCCAATCGTGGAAGCCTGCAGTCCAGGTACCTCCCAGCCTGCGGTTACCCCTGAAACGGAGACCCCCCAGCGGGGGGGAAACCTAACAGTTCAGCTAACGGCCGACCCGGAGAGCCTTGATCCCCACGTGACCACGCACCTATGGGCTTCCCGCACCCTTCAAATGATCCACGATACCCTGGTGGTTCTGGACTTCGACGGGACCATCAAACCGGGCCTGGCCGAATCGTGGGAGATAAGCCCGGACGGCCTCGTCTACACCTTCCGATTGCGGCGGGGCGTCCGCTTTCATTCGGGCAAGTCCTTCACCGCGGCCGACGTAAAATACAGCTTTGAGCGCTGGAAAACCACGCCGCGGTCCCCGACCGCCTACAATATCGACCAGGTAACGGCGGTCGAAACCCCCGACGACTATACCGTCGTGATTCGGCTTTCGCAGCCTTTTGTGCTGCTTCTCGACAACCTGAGCATTGGCTGGGCCTCGATCCTAAATCGGGAAGCGGTCGAGCGGCTCGGTCAAAATTACGGCGCAACCGGCGCCGACGGGACAGGTCCATTCAAGTTCGTGGAATGGACGCGCAATCAGCGCCTCATCCTCGAACGCAACCCGGACTACACGTGGGGACCCAAGATTTTCTCAAACCATGGACCGGCCTACGTGGACCGGGTGGAATTCAGGATCATTCCCGAGGAAGGGACCCGCGTAGCCGAGTTCGAAGCCGGAAATATCGACATACTTAGCGACGTTCCGGGAGTCGAGGTTTTCAGGCTCGAGAAATCCGCTAACGTATCCGTCGTCAAATACGACCAGCTCCAGACGGCATACATAGGCCTGAAGACCTCGGACCCCATCCTTAGGGACGTCCGGGTACGCCGGGCCCTTAACCACGCCACCAACAAAGAAGAAATCATTTCCTCAGTACGCTATGGGCTTGCGATACCGGCCTTGGGGGTCCTCCACCCGAAGACATGGGGCTATTGGAAGGGAATTGAGCAGGCCGCCTACAAGTTTGACCCGGAACGGGCCAAACAACTCTTGGAAGAAGCCGGCTGGCGGCCTGGGCCGGACGGCATCCGCCAGAAGGATGGCCAGCGGCTCAAGCTCAACCACATAACCACCGACACCCAAGCCGCAAAGCTTCAGGCCCAGGTCGTCCAGGAGCAGTGGCGTCGGGTTGGGGTGGAACTGGAAATCCGCTCGATGGAGAGCGCCGCTTTCTTCGCCGCCCTGCGGGCAGGGGAACATCAAACCTTCGCCATCAGTGTCTTCTACAGCAATGCGGACGTTCTTTATTTCTACTTCCACAGCCGGCAGCGGCCAGCCCCCAATCGGTTCGATTGGGCCGACCCCAAAACCGACGGTCTGCTTGAAAGATCCCGCTCCACCCTCGATGAGACCCAGCGGTTGCAAATCTATGAGGAGCTCCAGCGGATTGTTCATGAGAACGCCCTCTGGGTGCCCCTTACCCATGACGTGGGCGTGGTTGGGGTCAGCCGTCGAACCGGGGGAGTCAAAGTTCACCCCTCCAACTGGCTGTATAAGTTCCTGGACATCTACGTGAAAACGGGCCAGCGTTAGGGTTCAGCGACCTGATGTACCGTTACATCTTGCGCCGGTTGCTGGTTATGCCGGTAGTCTTGCTGGGGGTATCTTTTTTAACCTTTTCGATGCTCCACCTCGCCCCCGGCAATCCGGCCCAAATCATCGCCGGACCCGATGCCCCCCAGGAGGTTGTGGCCCAAATCGAACGGGAGCTCGGCCTCGACAAGCCCATCTACGTCCAGTACTGGAACTACTTGTCCGGAGCCCTGCGGGGTGACCTTGGCCGCTCCATCCGCACCAAGAAGCCTGTGGCCGAGGAGGTCCTCGCCGCCCTGCCCAACACGATCGAGCTGGCGGTGGCGGCAATGCTCATCGCCCCCACCATTGCCATCCCCATCGGCGTACTATCGGCGGCCCGCCGGGCTAGCTGGGTCGACGCATCTGCCATGTTCGGGGCGCTGCTCGGTATTTCGATGCCGGTTTTTGCCCGCGGCCTCATCTTGATGTGGCTTTTGGCTTTCAGCCTCGGCCTTTTCCCAATTTCCGGCCGGGGCGGACCCTTCTGGACCCCGGACGGCCTCCGGCACGTCTTCTTGCCTGCGGTCACCCTGGCTATTGGCCTTATCGCGGTCCTCGCCCGGCTCACCAGGTCGGCGATGCTTGAGGTCTTAAATCAGGATTACATCCGAACTGCCCGCGCCAAAGGCTTGGCCGAACGGGTAGTGATCTTCCGCCACGCCCTGAAAAACGCAATGTTGCCAGTGGTTACGGTGCTGGGCCTCCAACTGGCCGGACTGCTTGGCGGTGCCGTGGTTACCGAGACCATCTTCTCCTGGCCGGGGGTTGGGCGGCTGGCCGTGGATGCCATCCGCACCCGCGACTTTCCGGTCGTTCAGGGGGCAGTCTTAGTTACGTCGTTGACTTTCGTTTTCGTCAACCTGATTGTTGATGTCCTTTACGCCTACCTCGATCCGAGGATTCGTTACGACTAGGCGCCGTGGTTTCGCGTGACGGAGCGGTCTCGGCTCAAACGTTAGCCATCCCGGCCCGAGCTCGGTCAGAACTTCAGCAGTTCTGGTACCGGTTCCGGCGTCACCGCCCCGCGGTTGCCGGGAGCGTGGTGGTTATTATGCTACTGCTGATTGCGGCACTGGCCCCTTGGGTCGCCCCTTACTCCGAACGGGAGCAAAAACTTGTCCGTCGCTTTGAAGGGCCCTCTTTAGAGCACCCCTTCGGCCTAGACGAACTGGGTCGGGATATTCTGAGCCGGATAATTTACGGGTCCCGCATTTCCCTCGCGATGGGTGTCGTGGCGGTAGCCATCGCGCTGGTGGGGGGAGTTATCCTTGGCCTACTCGCCGGCTACTTCCGGCCGTTGGACGGGCCTATCAGCCGGGCCATGGATATTTTGCTGGCGTTTCCTGGAATCTTGCTGGCCATTGCGGTCGTGGCCGCCCTGGGCCCGAACGAACGCAACGCCATGATTGCCGTCGGAATTGAGTCGATCCCGGCCTACGTCCGCCTGACCCGGGCATCAGTGTTGTCCTTAAAGGAGCGGGAATTCGTCGAAGCTGCCCGGGCGCTTGGTGCCGGCAACTTCCGGATAGTGGTCCACCATATCCTGCCCAACGTAATCGCCCCCATTATCGTCTTCGGCAGTCTCAACCTGTCAACCGCCATTCTGACTGCCTCCACCTTGTCCTTCCTGGGGCTTGGTCCCCAGCCGCCGACCTCAGAATGGGGCGCGATGGTAAGCGCCAGTCGTAGCTACCTGCGGGTTGCCCCGCACCTTATGCTTTTCCCCACCCTGGCCATCTTTGTAACCGTATTGGCCTTCAACTTCGTCGGCGATGGCCTCCGGGACGCCCTAGACCCCCGCCTTCGGGGCACATAGCCCGGACTTTTACTATAATGCCCTAGGTAAAAGCGATGCTGGCCGAGTGGCTCAAAATCCTGGGCGTAGATCCCGCCCGCCAGGGGCTTCAGCTGGTCCCGGCCGAAAGGTCGGCCGGCCTTTCGCCGGAACTGCCGGCCCTCTTGCTGGTCGGCCCGGAGGCTGACCTTGCAAAGGTCAAGGCCGGGCTTCTGGAGATTTACCCGCCCGATACCCGGCTTAAACTTGTCTACGACTCCGACCGCGAGCCCCTGACGACGACCCTCGCCAGCCTCAACCCGGCCGGGATCCGGCCGGCCGCCATCTTCGTGGAGGTCCGCCCCCTCGAGGAGCTACCCCGAACCTTTCGGGCCCTGGAACACATCGTGGCCCGGCTCCGGGCCCCCGACGGATGCCCCTGGGACCGGCAGCAGACCCACCAGTCCACCAAGCCCTTTCTTTTAGAAGAGGTCTACGAGGCGGTCGACGCCATCGACCGGGAGGACTGGGCCGACCTGAGGGAGGAGCTCGGGGATGTCCTTTTCCACGTCCTGTTTCAGGCCCAGCTGGCCCGGGAAGGGGGCCATTTTAACCTGGGCGACGTACTGCAAGCGATAAACACTAAGCTCGTCCGGCGCCACCCCCACGTTTTCGGGGAAGTTAAGGCGGCTTCCATCGACGAAATCTGGGCCCGCTGGGAGGAGCTCAAACGCTCAGAGAAGGCCGAGGCATCCCCCCTGGCCGGGGTCCCCAGGGCGATGCCGGCCCTGGCCTATGCCGCCCAGGTGCTCCACCGGGCCCGCCGCTTCGGCCTTGCCCTGCCCGAGGCCGCCGAGCTCCTGGCCGTAGCGGTCGGCCGGCTGGCCGAGCTTCGGGCCGCACCGGCCAACCCGGCCAGAGCCCTTGGGGAGGCCCTGCTGGCCCTGGCCCTGTACGGCGCGGCCCTGGAACTGGACCCCGAGGACGCCCTCCGACAGGCCAACCGGCGCCTGGCCGCCGCCGTCGAACGGGCCGCCCCCTCCCGGTCCCCGGTCAGGCTTGGGGACCTCTTCGGCCCGGAAGAACCCGCCTAACCAACTTCGACCTCGACCCGGTTCCGACCGGCCACCTTCGCCCGATAAAGGGCTTCGTCTGCCCGCTTGATGAGGGACTGAACGGTGTCGTCCGGCCGGAAGGAGGCAACCCCGTAGCTGGCGGTGATGGTGCTCACCTGGTCGAATGGTTGTCTTTCCAGGGTCTCTTTAAGCCGCTGGGCCAACACCCAGGCCGCCCTCCGGTCGGTCTCCGGGGCCACCACAATGAACTCCTCACCGCCCCACCGACCGACCCGGTCGGTCCGGCGGAGCTCCCGGGCCAGCAGCCGGGCCACCTCCTGGAGGACCCGGTCCCCGGCGTCGTGGCCGAAGGTGTCGTTGACCCGCTTTAGGTGGTCCAGGTCGACCATCACCACCGAAAGGGGCCGGCCATAGCGGCGGGCCCGCTCCACCTCATCCCGAAGGATCCGCTCGATGCCCCGACGATTAGGAAGCCCAGTCAGGTAATCGTTAAAGGCCAGGTAGGCCATCTGGTCGGCCCGCATCCGGGCCTCCACGTAGTGCTCCTTGAACCTTGAAAAGAAGTGCAGAACTACAATAGTAATGGCGTTCCACGTGTAAAAAATAACCAGCTCCACCGCAAGCTTGGGCTCTCCGAAAGGCGATATCCGGGCAAGCCCGGTCAGAACCAGGCTCAGGTAAAAGGCCACCAGCGCACTCAGGGCGTAGCTTCCCGGCAGGGCCAGAAAGAAAAAGGTGTAAAACACCGGCAGGATTAAGGACCCGGCCAGCAGGCCAGCCTCCAACTGGTCCGGCCCGAGGTCAAAGACACCGTAAAACTTCACCAGGAGCAGGCCGGCCACCGCCGTGAGGGTAACGGCCTCGAAGGGCCAGAGCTTCACCCGCACCAGCCGGAGCAGAATACTGAGAAATCCAAAGCCGGCGGCCAGGACCAGCAACAGCGGCTGCAAGACCTGGTGGCCGAGGCCCATCGCCTCGTAGGCTACCATCAGGATCAGTACCCCCAGGCCGATGAAGGGCAAGGTTATCGAGTAAACCAGCCGCTTAAAGCTGTCGAAGTGCTCGTCGATGGAGTCTGCGGTCGGGGCTGGGGCGAAACTTTGTTGCGAACTGGCCGGACCAAGCAGAGGGGTCTCGGGGTCGGACCTATCCGATGTCAGTTCCTCTACCTCCCACTGAATTGGAACCACCACGGTCCTCCGCTCCGCTCGGGGATCTCCTCTAGGTGACCCTTCAACCTCCGCCGACCATTGCCGGTAGGAAAGCGTCTAATATATAGTAACTTACTATGCCGTTAAATGCTAGACTATCTACCCGGTCGAGCAATCCCCCGTGTCCCGGGAAAAGCCGGCCGCTGTCCTTCACCCCCGCGCTGCGTTTAAGGGCCGACTCGAAAAGGTCCCCAACCTGCCCGGCTAGCCCCAGTCCAAAACCGAGGAAGGCCACTGGCGAGCTTGCGGGCAAACCCAGAAGGGCGGCCATGCCCAAGGCAACCAGCGGACCTGCCGCTAGCCCCGCCACGAAGCCTTCCACGGTCTTGGCCGGGCTTACGGCGGGAGCCAGAGGCCGGCGGCCCCAGCGCCGGCCGGCGAAGAAAGCCGCCGTATCCACCGCGAACGTTACCCCGAAGGTGAGCAAGGTCCATTCCAGACCGTGGGGCAGGTCCCGCAACAGGATGTAGTGACTGAAGATCAGGCCGCAGTAAGCGCTTCCCCCCAGGGTTGCCGCCCAGTCGGCCAGGGCCCCCCGGGTTCTTCCCCCCACCACCAGGACGGCTCCAGCCAGCAGGGCCTCGGCGGCTAGTCCCGGCCCGGCCAGCTCCGGCCGTCCGAGGCCGACGGCCCCAACCACCCCCAGCCCCCCGGCCGTCCCGACCCAGACCAGGGGCGAAAGCCCGCCCAGCCGGGCCAGGTGGTAGAATTCCAGGTGGCCTACCAGGGAAGCCAGGCCGACGAGCAGGGTAAAGTAGGGGGGGCCGAGCCAGACCAGAAAGAGCAGGACCGGCAGGACGGCCGCGGCCGTCAGGACCCGGGTACGCAACATGGCATCCGGCCGAGTTTTGCTGAGACCCAATTGGTGGAGGCAGAGACGTGAAGAGGGTGACCTACGACGACTTTCTCAGGGTTGAAATCCGGGTGGGGAAGGTTGTTCGGGTCGAAGACCACCCCAAGGCCCGGAAGCCGGCCTACAAGGTCTGGGTGGATTTCGGGGACCTTGGGGTCAAAAGCTCCAGCGCCCAACTTACCCGCCGGTACACGAAAGACGACCTGCTCGGACGGCAGGTGGTGGCCGTGGTTAACCTGGAGCCGAAGCGGGTAGCCGACTTTGTCTCCGAGGTCCTCATCCTGGGGGCCATGGTGACCGACGAAGACGTAGTCCTCCTCCGGCCCGACGCTTCCGTCGCCCCCGGAACCCGGGTCCTCTGAGTCAAACTTCGGCTCTCACCCGGAGCTCAAGGCCGATAACCGCGGCCAATTCGACCAGCAGTTCCGCCGCCCGGCCGTTGCCGGCCAGGCCAAGCTCAGCCAACTCGTCCAGCACCTGGAGGGCCGCCGGCGTATCCAGGTCGTCATCCAGGGCGGCAAAGAAGCGGGCCCGAAAGGCCCCTTCCTCGGCCCAACCGGGGTTGGCCGGGACGGGGGCCTGTCGTGCCGCCGCCCGGAACCTCCCCAGCCGGGCGGCCGCCCTTTCCAGCTCGGCCTCCCGGTAGTCCAGGCCGGCCCGGTAGTGCGTGGATATCAGGTAAAGACGGATGGCGTCCGGGTCAAACTTTCGGCGCAGGTCCCGGACAAAGACCATGTTACCCAGCGACTTGCTCATCTTCACCCCGTTCAGGGAGACCAAGCCCACGTGGACCCAGAAGCGGGAGAAGGGGCGCTCGCCGGTGTAGGCCTCACTCTGGGCGATTTCGTTTTCGTGGTGGGGGTAGATGAGGTCGGCCCCGCCCCCGTGGATATCCAGCCTGGGCCCCAGGTAGCGGAGGGACATGGCCGTGCACTCGATGTGCCAGCCGGGCCGGCCGGGTCCCCAGGGGCTTTCCCAGGCCGGCTCCCCGGGCCCGGAGCGGCGCCAGAGGGCGAAATCCAGGGGGTCCTCCTTGGTCGGGTCGTCCAGGTCGCTGTCATCCTGGCCGGCGGCGATGGTCAGCATCTCCTCCCGGCTGAGCCGGCTCAGCCGGCCGTAGTCGGGCGCGGCCTTGACCCGAAAATACACCCCCCGGGGGATGATGTACCCGTAGCCCTTTTCCAGCAGGCCTCGGGTGACCTCCAGGATCATTGCAATCTCCTGGGTGGGCCGGGGATAGTGGTCGGCCGGAAGCACCCGCAGGGCGGCCATGTCTTCGAAAAAGACCCGACAGCACTCTTCCCCTAGCTCCAGGTAGTCCCGGCCCAGCTGCCGGGCGCGGCCCAGGATCGACTCGTCGATGTCGGTGATGTTCTGAATGTACTTGAGCCGATAGCCGTGGTAGCGCAGGATCCGGTTTAAGACGTCAAAAACCACGTAGGTGCGGGCGTGGCCCAGGTGGGTGGTGTCGTAGGGGGTGATACCGCAGACATAAAGGCGCACCAGGCCGTCGGGGGTAGAAAACTCCTCCTTGGTCCGGGTCAGGGTGTTGTAAAGCCGCATAATTTTGGCCCTGTCTCCTTCGGGGGCTTCCCGGTGCCTCTTTAAATGTTAAAGCCGGCTCCCCAACCCGTCAAATGGCAGCCACGAGCCTGGCGTTTACCCGTAGACCCCCCGGGCCTCCGCCGGCCGCACCCCCCGGACGACCTCGACGGCCTGGCGGGCCCCGGCGTTAACAAACCCGATGTCGCTGCCGGCCGGACAGAACATCCAGCCCTCCCGGAACCGGCGGACCACCTCCTCCGGCCCGGCGCAGTGGATTCCGGCAACCTTCCCCGCCGCCCGGGCCGCCTCCAGAACCCGCCGGCACGCCGCCACATGTTGGGGGTCCTTAACGTCCAGGCCCGGCCTCAGGCCCATGGAGATGGCCAGGTCGGCCGGACCGATGTAGAGGGCATCGACCCCTTCAACCTGGGCGATGGCCTCGACCTGATGGACCGCCTCGACATGCTCGATCTGAACGATGAGGGCAATCTCCTCGTTGGCCCGCTCATAGTAATCGGGGCCGTAGAGGCGGGCCCGATTGGGCCCGAAACTCCGATTGCCTAGGGGCGGGTAGCGGCAGGCCTGAACCGCCCGGCGGGCATCCTCCGGCGAGTTTACCAGGGGAACCAGCACCCCGTAGGCCCCGGCATCGAGGACCCATTGGAAATACTCCGGCCGGTTCCACGGTAGCCGTACGAGGGGCACCACCTCGGTGCCCCTCAGGGCCTGAAGGCAGGCCACGGCCCGCCCGACGTCAATACCCATGCCGTGCTGCATGTCGATAAGCACCCAGTCGAAGCCGGCGTGGGCCAGGCTCTCCACCACGTACGGGTCGCCGGTGGAAACCCAAACCCCAAGGGCCGGTTTCCCTTCCCGCCAGAGCTGTTTAAGCCGGTTCGGTCGCATTCGGCAAGCCTCCGCTGGGGTAACCTGCCCCTGAGTATAATTGACTTGGAGGGTGCATGTCCAAGGCCTTCTCCCTGGTGTCCGACTTCCAGCCGACCGGTGACCAGCCCCAGGCGATCGAGGCCCTCGTGGAGGGGATCCGGCGGGGGTATAAGCATCAAACCCTGCTCGGGGTGACCGGTTCGGGAAAGACCTTCACGATGGCCAACGTCATCGCCCGAGTTGGGCGGCCCACCCTGGTCATTGCCCACAATAAGACCTTGGCCGCCCAGCTTTACGCGGAGTTTAAGGAGTTTTTCCCCCATAATGCCGTCGAATATTTCGTTTCGTATTACGACTATTACCAGCCTGAGGCTTACCTGCCCCAGACCGACACGTACATTGAAAAGGACGCCCAGATAAACGACGAAATCGATAAGCTCCGCCACGCCGCCACCCGGGCCGTCCTGGAGCGGGACGACGTTATCGTGGTGGCCTCAGTCTCGTGCATCTACGGCCTGGGCGACCCCGAGGAGTACGAGTCCTTCGTCATGTACCTGCGGGTCGGGGATGTCCGAACCCCCCAGCAGGTGGCCCGGCACCTGGTGGCCATGCAGTACGAGCGCAACGACTTCGAGCCCGGCCGGGGCCGGTTCCGGCTGCGGGGCGACACCCTCGACCTCTGGCCGGCGTACCAGGAGACGGCCGTCCGGATCGAGTTCGACTGGGACACCGTCGTCCGGATCACCGAAATGGACCCCCTCAGCGGCGAGGTGCTGGTCCGTCACCAGGAGCTGGCCGTCTACCCGGCCAAGCACTTCGTGACCCGGGCCGAGAAGCTGGAGGCCGCTATCGCCTCCATTGAGGCCGAGCTGGCCGAACGGGTCAAGGAGCTGGAGGCCCAGGGCAAATTTCTGGAGGCGGCCCGCCTACTGGCCCGAACCAAGTACGACCTGGAGATGCTGCGGGAGGCCGGCTACTGCCCCGGCATCGAAAACTACTCCCGGCACCTCTCCGGCCGGCCGCCCGGAAGCCCGCCCTGGACCCTCCTTGACTACTTCCGCTATCGGCACGGGGATAACTTTCTACTCTTCATCGACGAGTCCCACATCACCATCCCCCAGCTCAAGGGGATGTACCACGGGGAGATGAGCCGCAAGGACAACCTCATCGAGTACGGCTTCCGGCTCCCCTCGGCCCGGGATAACCGACCACTAAGCTTCGAGGAGTTTAACGAGCGGATTCCCCAGGTCATCTACGTTTCGGCCACCCCCGACGACTACGAGCTGGAGTTGAGCCGCTGCTACGGCCAGGTGGTGGAGCAGATCATCCGGCCGACGGGCCTCCTCGACCCCGAGGTGGAAGTCCGGCCGACCCGGGGCCAGATTGACGACCTGCTCCACGAGATCCGGGAGCGGGTGCGTCGGGGCGAGCGGACCCTGGTCACGACCCTCACCAAGCGGATGGCCGAGGACCTGGCCGATTATCTTAAGGAGATGGGTGTCAAGACCCACTATCTGCACTCGGACATCGAGACCATCGAGCGGGTTCAGATCCTGCGGGACCTGCGCCTCGGGGTCTACGACGTGGTGGTGGGCATCAACCTGCTCCGGGAGGGCCTGGACCTGCCGGAGGTTAGCCTGGTGGCCATCCTCGACGCCGATAAGGAAGGGTACTTGAGGTCCTACCCGGCCCTTATCCAGGTTATGGGTCGGGCTGCCCGGCACGTGGAGGGCAAGGTCATAATGTACGCCGATACGATAACTGAGTCGATGCGCAAGGCCATCGAGGAGACCGAGCGCCGGCGCCGGATTCAGCTCGAGTACAACAGCCGCCACGGAATCACCCCCCAGGGTATCCGGAAGGCCGTCCGGGACCTCACTGACCGGCTGAGGCTGGTAGCCGAGACCGGGCCCGAATACCAGGTGCGAGAGCGGGTGCCCAAAGACGAGCTCTACCGGATGATTAAGGAGCTGGAGGCCGAGATGAAGGCGGCGGCCAAGGCCCTGGAATTCGAACGGGCCGCCCTCATCCGGGACCAGCTCTTCGAGCTGAGAGGAATGCTCGCCGAAGGGGAAGCGGACGCGCGGGTTCTCGCCCGCCGGAATCCATCGGTTTACTGAGTTGCGTACGATGAACCTTAGCTTGCTATAATTTAATAATCATTAAAGGGGTTGTAGAAAGGAGACCAATCAGCGGTGGCCGATCGGAACCTCGGAATTGCCCAGCGGGTACTAGAAAATGTAAAAAAAGTCATTATCGGCAAGGACCAGGAGGTAGAGCTGGCCATTATCGCCCTGATGTGCCAGGGGCACCTGCTCATCGAGGACGTGCCGGGGGTTGGCAAGACGGTCCTGGCCAAGGCTATTGCTAAGTCCTTAGGCTGCAGCTTTCGCCGCATCCAGTTCACCCCCGACCTGCTCCCCTCGGACATAACCGGGGTTTCGGTTTACAACCAGAAGACCGGGGAATTTGAGTTTCGGCCGGGGCCGGTGATGGCCCAGATCGTCCTGGCCGACGAGATCAATCGGGCCACCCCCCGGACGCAGGCCGCCCTGCTGGAGTGTATGGAGGAGCGGCAGGTAACTGTCGACGGCCGGACCTACCCCATGCCCCAGCCCTTCCTGGTGATGGCCACCCAGAACCCCATCGAGTACGAGGGTACCTTCCCCCTCCCCGAGGCCCAGCTTGACCGCTTCTTAATGCGAATCTCCCTTGGCTACCCCAGCCGGACCGATGAAATCAAGATCCTCGACCGCCAGCAGCACGTCCACCCCATCGACGAGATCGGCCAGGTGGTGGATACCGAAGAGCTTTTAGAGCTTCAGGAGCGGGTTAAGGATGTCTACGTTGATCCCCTTATCAAGCAGTACATCGTCTCCCTGGTCGAGGCAACCCGCAAGCATCCCGATGTCTACCTGGGGGCTTCACCCCGGGGCTCCCTGGGACTGCAACGCACAAGCCAAGCCCTGGCCCTGCTCCGCGGCCGGGATTACGTCCTGCCGGACGACGTCAAAGCCCTGGCCGTTTCCGTCCTGGGCCACCGCATCATCGTCAACCCGTCCGCCCGGGTGAAGAACGTGACGGCCAAAACCATTCTCAAAGAGATTTTAGAGTCCGTTCCCGTTCCCGGGGCCCGGGTCGGACGGTAGTTTAGCCGGCTGTGCGTAGCTGGACCGTCGTCGCCCTGCTGGTTGTCGCCGTCTTGGCCGCCTTGGCCCTTAACTACGTTCTGCTTTACCGGGTGGCCTACGTGCTGGCCTTCGTCCTGCTGGTGGGGTACATCTGGTCGCGGGCCAACATCCGCTGGCTAGAGGTGGAGCGAACTACCAGCACCACCCGGGCCCAGGTGGGCGAGCGGCTGGTCGAGCGGATCACCGTCCGCAACACCGGACCCCTCCCCAAGCCGTGGGTGGAGGTCCACGACCTTTCGGACCTGCCGGGCCACCACTTGAGCCAGGCCTTTGGGCTCCTATCTGGGGGCCACCGCGCTTGGCGGGCCGAGACCGTTTGCCGGCAGCGGGGAAAATTTAGCCTTGGTCCCATTGTCGTCCGAACCAGCGACCCCTTCGGCCTCTTTCCGCGGGAGCTCAGCCTGGGCGAACCCCAGACCCTCGTCGTCTACCCCCGGGTCGTTCAGTTCCGGGAGTTCGAGCTGCCCGGCGGCGAACTTTCCGGGGAGGTGCGGACCCGCCGCCGCACCCACCAGGTCACCCCGGTGGCCGCCGGCGTCCGGGATTACCAGCCGGGGGACAGCTACAACCGGATCCACTGGCCCACCACCGCCCGCCTCGGGCGACTGGCGGTTAAAGAGTTCGAGCTGGACCCCCTCAGCGACGTCTGGATTCTGCTGGACCTTCAGGCGGCCGTCCAGGCCGGGCTGGGGCCCGAATCCACCGAGGAATACGGGGTGACCCTGGCCGGCTCGGTGGCCAAGGCCCTCCTCGACCGTAACTGGTCGGTGGGTCTCATCGCCTTCGGCCAGACCCACGAGGTCGTCCCCACAGACCGTGGGGTCCGCCAGCTCCTCAAGATCCTGGAGACCCTGGCCGTCGTCCGGGCCCTCGGACGGGTTCCCCTGGCCGAGCAGATCCTGATGGAGTCGGCCCGCTTCGGCCGGAACATAACCCTGGTGGTCATTACCCCCTCGGGAAGCGATGCCTGGGTGGAGAGCTTAAGCCTCCAAGTCCAGCGGGGAGTCCGGCCGGTGGTCGTTCTCCTGGATGCGACCAGCTTTGGGGGTTACCACAGCCCCCTTATGCCCCTAGGTGCCCTTGCAGCTGCCGGGATCCCGGCCCATATCGTCCGCCGGGGCGACCCACTGGATCTGGTTTTCGCCGCCCGGACCGCCGGCGCGGGTTGACGGCCGGCGGCTGCTCCCCTAAACTGCAAACGCAAGGAAGCTGACCGGTGCGGGCCTTTTTACTGCGCAGATTAATTCGGACCGTCGTGGTCCTCTGGGGAATCTCCACCATCGTCTTCGTCGTGATGCGCCTTTCGGGGGACCCCATCGTTTTAATTCTGCCCCCGGACGCCCCCACGGCCGAGGTCTTCCGGGTGCGCCGGGAGATGGGCCTTGACGAACCCCTCTGGGTTCAGTACCTGGTATTTCTCCGCAACGCCATTCGGGGCGACTTCGGCCAGTCCATTCACTTCCGCCAGCCGGCCATGGCAGTTGCCCTGGAACGAATTCCGGCCACCATCCAGCTGGCGGTCGCGGCCTTCGCCCTGGCGGTGGTCATGGCCGTGCCGGTGGGCATCGTGGCGGCCGTCCGTCGCTTCAGCCTCTGGGACCACCTGGGGATGTTTCTGGCCCTCCTCGGCCAGTCGGTACCCACCTTCTTCCTGGGTATCCTACTTCTGCTTCTCTTTGCCGTCTGGTTTCCCCTCCTGCCCATCGGGGGGACCGGGACCCCGGCCCACCTGATAATGCCGGCGGTCACCCTGGGGGCCTTCGCCATGGCCTCGATTGCCCGCCTCACCCGGTCGGCCATGCTGGAGGTGCTTTCCCAGGACTACATCCGGACGGCCCGGGCCAAGGGCCTTAAAGAAATCACGGTGATTCTAGGCCACGGCTTCCGCAACGCCCTCATCCCCGTGGTCACCATCATGGGCCTCCAGTTCGGCACCCTCTTGGGCGGGGCGGTGGTTACCGAGACCATCTTCGCCTGGCCGGGGATCGGCCGGCTGGCCATTCAGTCCATTTTCAACCGCGACTACCCGGTGGTCCAGGCCACGGTGTTCCTGGCCGCCGTAGCCTTTGTGGCCGTTAACTTCGTGGTCGACCTTTTCTACGCCGTCCTTGACCCGAGGATCCGCTACGAGTAGCCCAATGTGGACCCAACCAGCCACTTCCGCCGAGCTCGTCCTGCCCCGGCGACCAGCCCGACGACGGCTGGCTCGAATCCCCATCCCTGTGGCCTTTTTTATCGGCTTTCTCCTAATCTTAGTCCTTTCGGCCGTCTTTGCCGACTACCTGGCCCCAGCCGACCCTTACCGCCAGAGCCTGCGGGGCCGGCTGGATGCCCCCACCTGGCTGGGCGGGACCACCGGGGCCCTCCTAGGCACCGACCAGCTCGGTCGGGATATCCTCTCCCGGATCCTTTTCGGGTCGCGGGTTTCCCTCCTGGTGGGCTTTACGGCGGTGATAATCGGGGGCCTGCTGGGGAGCCTGCTGGGCCTGGTGGCGGGGTACGCCGGCCGCGTCGCCGACGAGGTGATAATGACCATCGCCGACACCCAGCTGGCCTTCCCCCTGGTGCTCCTGGCCATCGCCGTCGTGGCGGTGTTGGGTCCCAGCCTCCAGAACCTGATCCTCGTGGTGGGCATCAGCGGCTGGGTCACCTACGCCCGGATCGCCCGGGCTCAGGTGCTAAGCCTTAAACAAAAGGAGTTTATCGAGGCGGTTCGGGCCCTGGGCGGGAGCGACCTGCGAATTCTCTTCCGCCACCTCCTGCCCAACACCCTTTCGCCCCTCATCGTGGTGGCCACCCTGGACCTGGCCCGGACCATCGTGCTGGAGTCGACCCTTTCCTTCCTGGGTCTGGGAGTTCAGCCGCCGACGCCGTCGTGGGGCCAAATGATCGGAGAGGGCAGGGAGTATCTAATCATCGGCCGGTGGTGGGTCTCGGTCTTTCCAGGCATCGTGCTGATGCTGACCACCATGGCGGTGAACCGGATCGGCGACTGGGTCCGGGACGTCCTCGACCCCACCCTCCGGAACGTATAAAACTAACACGGCGGCAGGCGGTACGTGATTAAGCTTGGACAGTTGGACCCAAAAGTGGCGGCCGCATACACCGACGCCGCCCTCACGCCGTACAGGGGGGTAAAGAGCGCCCCGCCCTTCCTCACCTCCGATGGACCAATACCGGTTGTCGGGGTAGGGCCCTGGGGCAGTGTGGAAGCTTCCAAGCTTCGTCCACGTTCTTAACCGACGACCCTGACGTTGTGCAAAAGGTCCCGGACCTTACCCGCGGTAAGGGATTAGCGGATTGCCTCGACTTCTGGGGGAACGACCAGCTCCCAGACCTTCCTGTCCGCGTAATGGCCAGCCATGGCAAGGTCACCTAACTTGGCCTAACCGGTGCCACCGCGACGTTTCAGGTGCTCAAAAACGCCCGGTTCGAGGTCCTGTTCGAAGTGACCCTTTGGGGTAATATTAAAGGGCTCCGGGGTCGGACCAGCTTACGCCCATTGGGCTGAAGTTCTACCCGCTGGCGCAGGTCAATGAAGTTCAAACCCGCCACTGTTTAAGGCGGGTAACCGGCCGGGCAGTACCAAGCTAGGCTGCGTACCCCCTTAGTGGCCGGCGTAAGACCGGGGCTCTGGTCGGGCCACCCACCGGTAGTCAGTTGCAACTTTTAAAAAGGGGAATGACTTGGAGCGTATCAACTTGCCCTTTACCGGTATTCCGACGTTTCTGCGGGCGCCCCTGGTCACCGAGTTGGACGGGGTTGAGGCGGATGTGGCCGTGCTGGGCGCCCCCTACGATGAGGGTTCGCCCTGGAGGCCCGGCGCCCGCTTCGGCCCCCGGGCCATTCGGGAGCAGTCGGTTCGGTTCGCCGGTTTTGGGCCGGCCCAGGCCCAGCGGGGCCTTTACGACATCCGGCTGGGCCGTCGCCGGCTGGCCCAGGTCCGGCTGGTGGATGCCGGGGATGTGGATGTGGTCCATGGCAACCCGGAACTGACCTTTGCCAACATTACTCGGGCGGTCGGCGCCCTCTGCCGCCGGGGGATCCTGCCGGTGGTCCTGGGCGGTGACCACGCCATAACTTCGGCAGTGGTGGCCGGCATTGGGGAACCGATCCATGTCGTTCAACTGGATGCCCACCTCGACTACCGGCCGACCACCCAAGGGGTCCGCTACGGGAACGGCAACCCGATGCGGCTCATTGGGGAGATGCCCCACGTCGGCCGGATTTTCCAGGTGGGTATTCGGAGCCTACGGACCTCCGAATCGGACCTCCAGGATGCCCTGCAGCGCGGCAATCGGATTATCAGCCGCTGGGAGGCCGATAGGCTTGGGCCCGAAGCCATCGCCGCCGAGGTCCCCACCGACCGACCCCTCTACGTGACCGTCGACCTGGATGTGCTGGACCTGCCCCTGGTACCGGGGTGTGCCTCGGCCGAGCCGGACGGCCTCAGCTTCGGCCAGCTCCGGGGTATCCTGCAGGCCCTGGCCGCCCGGCACCGGGTGGTAGGCTTTGACGTGGTGGAACTTAACCCGATGCTGGACGTCCCAGGAGGTAATACCGCCATCGTGGCCTGCCAGATTATTCTGGAATTCCTCGGGGCGATTTTCGACGTAGACTTAAAAGGGGATAGTGGGTCTGAGGAGGCCTGACGTTCTGATTCTGGATGGGAGTAAGGGGTCCGGAAGCGGCACCATCGTCCGAACCGCCGTCGCCCTGGCCGCCCTGACCGGGCGGTCCCTGCATATCTTTAATGTCCGGGCTGCCCGCCAAAACCCCGGCCTGCGCCACCAACACCTGGGCGCCGTCGAGGCCGTTGCCCACCTCACGGCGGCCCGCCTCCACGGGGCTGCGGTCGGCTCGAAGGCCTTTGATTTCGAGCCTTCAGGCCAGATTCGCGGGGGAGAATATTACTTTGACCTGGGGGCCGGCTCGGCCACCCTGGTGGCCTACACCGTTCTCCCGGTGGCAGCCTTTGCCGACGGGCCGAGCGTCTTTCGGATTCGGGGCGGGACTTTCCAGGATTTTGCGCCGTCGGCGTATCATTTTAAACACGTACTGCTGCCCCTGGTGGGTCGGATGGGTCTGCGGGCCGAACTTGAGGTGCTGCGGCCCGGGTATGTTCCCTCGGGCGGCGGGCTTATTGAGCTCCGGGTCTGGCCTACCACCGGACCCCTCGAGCCCCTCCGGCTGACCGAACCGGGGCGGGTCGTCCGGGTTTGGGGCCTTGCCGTTTCCTCCCACTTGGAACACCGGCGGGTCTCTGACCGGATGGCCGCCCGGTGCCGGGAGCGGCTCAGGGCGGCCGGGCTCGACCCGGAGATCAACGTGGTTTACGACCGAACGGCCGCCCAGGCCGGGGCGGGTCTGGTGGTCTTTGCCGAGACGGATACTGGCTGTATCTTCGGGGCCGACCGGTCGGGGGAACTGCGCCGGACCTCCGAGGAGATCGGAGACTACGTGGCCCAGACGCTCCTTAACGACATCCGGTCGGGGGCCACGGTGGACCGCCACCTGGCCGACCAGTTGGCCCTCTTCGGGGCCCTGGCGGCTGGGGAGACCGAGTACATCGCGCCCCAGGTTACCGACCACCTACAAACGGCCTGTTGGCTGGTGGGGGAGATCCTGGGGGCGGAGGCAACCGTTCATGACCGAAGGGTCCGAATTCGGGGTGTCGGATTCCGGCGGCCCGGGGTCCGTTGAGGTTAAGGGGATTTACACCACGGCCCTGACGGCCATCCTGCTGGGCGCGGGGTTCCGCATCGCCCGGCCATCCCCCACCATCCGCGGCCGTTTCGGCCTGCCCGAGAATCCCGAGCCCGGCTCGGCCCAGGTTGAAGACCTGCCCGACCGTCAGGGTGTTACGGTCCGTGGGGCCGGGGAAACCGCCCGACGGGTGGTGGGGGCCCTGCGCTGGCGGTTACCCTTCGCCCTCTTCTGGCGGGAGCAGTCCCGGCACGTGGTCTACTTCCCCCTGCCTGTTAAGTTTTACCTGGATGCCGTTCGGGCCAGGTATACGCCGACGCCGTCGGGCTACCACCGGCTCCGGAGCCTGGGCCTTCGGCCGCCCGAGGTTTCCGATTTGGCCGAAGGAGCCATTATTGACATAAATACCAAAGCGTTTGTGTCAAGGATGGCCTTGGAAACCGAGACGGTTTGGTCCCGGCTTGGGCCCGGTCAAGAGTTTCCCATCATCCACTTAAAGCCCGGCGGCCGGGTTATTCGGCTGCGGGCCACGGTGGAGCGGGTGGAGGACGGCCGGCTGGTACTGCGCCGGCAATTCCGGCCCGGGGGCATCTTCGACAGCCTCGGGGAGCCCATCATGCCCGGCGACTGGGGGCTGGTGGTGCTTGCGACTGAGGGCTGGTGGTCCCGACGGCTTTACTACCGGGAAGACGGCACCTTCGTCGGGGAGGTCATCAATATAAACACCCCGGTGGAAGTCTTCCCCGACCGGGCGGTGTATGTGGACCTGGAGCTGGATATTTTGCGGCTGCCGGACGGAGCGGTGCGCATCGTCGACGTCGAGGAGCTAGAGGCGGCGGTCCGGCGGGGATGGCTCAGCCCGGCCCTGGCCCAGCGGGCGTACGAAGAGGCCCAGAAGGCGGCCCAGAAGCTGGCGCTGGGCGCAGGCGAATTTGATTGTTGACATAAACACCATACGTTTATGTCAACAATGTCGGGCCGGGTCTAGACCCGGCCCGGTCGGAGCGGAAGACGGGATTCGAACCCGCGACCTTCTCCTTGGCAAGGAGACGCTCTACCGGCTGAGCTACTTCCGCACCAGCACTATTATACCACATAATTCAAGCTGGCCGAGATGAGCCGTTCTACAGTGAGCACGTCCCGTCCCCCATCCAGCTTGCCTTGCTTCAACACTGGACGTTTGTTTTAGCTGTCCTCCCGGAAGCTCAGGGGCCTGAGCTGGGCCCGGCTCAGGGTATTTTCTGGTAAGACCCGAGAGACTAGCTTCCAAAAGCTGGCCCGCTTGGCGGCATCAATTAGGGCCGCCGTGGCCAGCCTGCTGGTGCCCCGACCCCGGGCGACGTAAACCGAAAATTCCGCGATGTCGGCGTAGCACTCCCGGAGCCAGTAAGTGGAGGTGAACGTGAATGCGATGACTTTGCCCGGACCGTCCTCAACCACCACGATGGATGGACTCCGTCAAACCCGCCCAGGATCCCTTCGGGGGTTCGGAGCCGGGTCTCGAAGGTGGCGACTCGGTCCTCGATGCCCTCGTTGTAGGTCCGGACGATGGTCGCCGCATGGGGGGCGGTCACCGGACGTGCCTTCATTGCAGAATCCCCGCAAGCTTCTTGCCGGGCAGCCGGGCCAGCGGCACCAGGGCCCCGGCCAGTCCAAGGCCGACTACCCCGGCCAGAATGAACACCCCGGGCCACCCCAGTCCGAGGTCCAGAACCGCGCCCGCCGCCACCGGCGCCACCACGGTGGCCCCAAAGCCGCACAGGGCCTGAAGGGCCTGGGCCGACCCGAGCCGGTGCGGGGGTACCAGCTCGGTGACGGCCGTAGAGTATATGGCCGAATCGGCCGAGACCGCAAGGCCGTAAAGGAGGCCGACCCCCAGTAGAATTGGCCAGGGTCCCGGCCCGAGAAAGCCGAAGGCCAGGGAGATAAGACCGCTGAGGACCGCCACCCCCAGGGCGGTCCGGGCCCGGCCCAGCCGGTCGGAGAGCCAACCGCCGAACCAAACGCCCACGGTTCCCAGGCCCGACATCAGGGCCGCCCACTGGCTTCCGGCCGAGGTGGCCGCCGTGCGGTCCAGCCCCTGGGCCGCCATCACCGCCGCCAGGTAGGCGGCGAGCCAGCCGCGGGAGACGTAAAGTTCCCAGGAGTGCCCGGTGTATCCCAGGATCACCCGTAAAACCCCGGGTACCCGTACCACCGTAAGGTCCAGCCGGGAACGCCCCCCGGGGGGCGGCCCGCTGCTCTGGGTAGCAAACCAGGCGATGGGGATGGCCAGGACCGCCAGTACCCCCATTCCCAGCCCCGCGCCCCGCCAGCCCAGGTGGGGCAGGAGGGCCCCCGTAAGCCAGAGGGAAACGGCGGTTCCCAGGTAAAAGGACGAAACGTAGGCCCCCACCGCAAAGCCCCGGCGGTGCGCCGGCACGGCCCCCGCCACCACCCGCACCCCGGGCAGGTATATTCCGGCGAGGCCCAGGCCGGCCAGCACCCGCAGGGCCACAGCACTCCAGACATCGTGGGCCAGGAGCGGGAATGCCACAAAGGCCGCCGACGTGACCACGGCGCATCCGGTGATGACCAGCCCCGTCCGGACCCGGTCGGTAAGGGGCAGGAGGAACACCACCCCGATCAGATAGCCCACCTGGTAGGCGGAGAAAACCCAGCCGATGGCCGCGGCCCCGGCTTCCCATTCGGCCATCAAAAGGGGCACCGCCGCCGCCACCAGGTTAGACGGCAGCAGGGCTAGGGCCAGGACGGGTCCCAGCAGGTAGGCACGTCTTGCAGTCACCTCAGCGCGAGGGTTTATACGCCATAATGGTGGCGCCGGCAAACCGGCCGGCCAGGTCGGCCAAAACCTCAAGAGGCAGCCGTTTCAGCGCAGCCGGGAGCCCCGAACCCAACCCGTCCGGGGAGTATCGGTACTCAATCCGAACCTCAATGCCCCTGAAGCCGGCGGCTTCCAGGAAAGCCCGATATCGGCCCGTGGTGAGGGCTCCGGCCAAACACCCTACCCAGCTGAGGGCCGACCGAATCTCACCTTCGTCCAGCGGAAGCCCGTTCAGGTCGGGGTCCACCACAATATCCGAGACCACCAGCCGGCCGCCCGGCTTCAGGACCCGGAAGGCCTCGAAGAGGGCCTGGACCTTGTCGGGGGTGAGGTTAATGACGCAGTTAGAGATGATAACGTCCGCCGACCGATCCCGGATGGGAATCGCTTCCAAGTCCCCCCGGACGAAGGCGGCATTTTCCAGCCCGGCCCGTCTAACGTTCCGCCTGGCCAGTCTGGTCATTTCGGCCGATAGGTCCAGGCCGTAAACCGCCCCAGACGGTCCAATCTCCTTGGCCGCCAGGATAACATCCAGCCCGCCTCCGGAGCCCAGGTCGAGAACGACCTGCCCGGGTCGGAGGGCGGCCAGGCCCACCGGGTTCCCGCAACCCCGGAAGCTGGCCACGGCCTCTGCCGGCAGTCCGGTGAGGTCCCGGGCTGACCCGCAGCAGGAAGCAACGGGTTGGCAACAGGCCGTCGAAGTTCCTGCCGACCGGGCAACTCGGCCGTAAGCATCGGCGACGGTAAGCTTAATCCGCTGGGGGTCCATCTCAGCCATCTGTGCCTCCTGACCAAAACATGGCTATGGCGGTTTCGGGGCAGGCGCCCCGGAATTCCGCCGAAGCCTGCACCGGAGCCGGAACCTCCGAGCTGGGAACGACCCGGAAGCCCAGCTGGGTGAAAAACCCCGTGGCGGTCTCAGTAAGCAGGTAGAATTCCCTCACCCCCCGCCGGAGCCCATGTCGGGGGCTGCCTGGACCAGGGCCGTGCCGAGCCTCGGTTCCGCCAGTCCGCCCTAACGGCCACCGAACGGGGCAGGGCCGCGTTCCCATACACTTCCAGGGCGTCCGTCCCGGCAAGCTGGTCCCCGACCCAGGCAACCAGGGCCGTGGACAGGTGGTCGGCGAGGCCGGCCACTGGCAGACCGGCGGCTTCCAGCAGGCCGAATAGCCCGAGCAGGTCGTCGGGCTGGGCAATCTCAACTCAAGCTCGCAGACGCGGACGCTCCGCTCGGCTCGATTAAGGATGCTTAGGATGGCCAGGCGGATGGGGTGGCCCAGGACCTTCAACTCCCGGGTAAGGGGTATGGTCCATCGCCAGTCTACCGAAACCAGCCGACCGCAACGAACGGTAGCCTGCAAAGGGGGCTCCTTTCACCGGTCCCATCATAGCGGATACCTCGAAGAAATTCAATGAAGTGCGCACGGCTGGCCTCAACCTGACGGCCGCTGGCAGTATGGCGGGCAACTAAAACCCAACCCCAAAGCCCCCGTCAGGAACCAGACTTGACTGGGACAGCCCTTACCTGTTAACCTAAACTGGCAGCTGGACCCCATCCGGCCGGCAGCCGAAGTTTTGTAGCCTTAAGCCGTAAAAAGACCGCTCGGATCCGCCCGGACCGAGACGGCGCTGGATGCCTCCCGGTCGGGAGGCTTTTTTGGTTCCGGGCGGCGGCAAAGGGGAGGTGTTAACCCGTGTTGCTCGCCGTCGACATTGGCAACACCAACATCACCCTGGGCCTCTTCGCTGGCCAGGAGCTCAAGGCCACCTGGCGGCTGGCCACGGACCCCGACCGGATGCCGGATGAGTACGGCCTAGTTCTGAGCGGACTGTTGGCCCATTGGGGCTGGTCCCCGGCGGACGTTCGGGACGGGGTCATTTCTAGCGTGGTCCCGCCCCTGGTCACCACCTTCCTCGAGGTTTTCCGCCGCTATTTCGGCGGCATAAGGCCCCTTATCCTTGAGGCGGGGGTAAAAACCGGCGTAAAGATCCTTTATGAAAACCCCCGCGAAGTCGGCGCCGACCGGGTTGCCAACGCCGCGGCCGCCTTCAAGCTCTTCGGCGGACCCACCGTAGTGGTCGACTTCGGGACGGGCACCACGTTCGACGTGGTCTCGGCCCGAGGTGAGTACTTGGGCGGGGTTATCGCCCCCGGAATTGGCATCGCCGCCGAGGCTCTCTTTCGCCGCACGGCCAAGCTCCCCCAGGTGGAAGTTGCCCGGCCCCGTTCCGCCATAGGCCGGAACACCGTAGCCGCCATTCAGGCCGGCCTCTACTTCGGGTACGTGGGCTTGGTGAATGAAATCCTCCACCGGATAATCCAGGAGGTGGGGGAGCGGCCCCGGGTGGTAGCCACGGGGGGGCTGGCCGAGCTTATTGCCCCCGACATCCCCGCCATCGAACGGGTGGTCCCCGATATCACCCTTCAAGGCCTGCGGATTATCTACGAACTTAACCGGCAGAAGGAGGCATGATGCTAGGGGGAAAGCGCTTCCTGTTGGGTGTAACCGGCAGCGTCGCCGCCTACAAGGCGGTCCAGCTGGCCAGCGACCTGGTAAAGGCCGGAGCCTTGGTGGATGTGGTCCTGACCAGGGGGGCCCTGGAGTTTGTAACACCCCTGGCCTTCCGGGCCATAACCCACCGGGACGTTCTGACCTCCATGTTCGACCCGAACCAGCCCGAAGCCTTGGAACACGTTACCCTGGCCCGGGAAGTGGACGGGGTGGTGGTGGCCCCGGCGACGGCCCACGCCATCGCCAAGTTCGCCCTGGGCCTGGCTGATGACCTCCTTTCGGCCACCCTCCTGGCCACCCGGGCCCCGGTGGTGATTGCCCCGGCCATGGAGACGGCCATGTACGAACACCCGGCCACGCAGCAACACCTGACGACCCTCCGGCTGCGGGGGTGGCTGGTGGTGGGCCCGGCCAGTGGCCGCCTGGCCTCGGGCGCCTTCGGGCCCGGGCGGCTGGCCGACCTCGAGGACATCATTGGGGGCCTGCGGTGGGCCCTGGGTCTCGGGGGCGACCTCGCCGGCCGAAGGATTGTGGTGACCGCCGGCCCAACCCAGGAGCCCATCGACCCGGTCCGGGTCATAACCAACCGCTCCTCGGGCAAGATGGGCTTTGCCATCGCCGAGGCGGCCCGTGACCGGGGCGCCACCGTCATCCTGATCACCGGCCCAACCACCCTGCGGGACCCCTATGGCGTCGATGTTCGGCGGGTTCGGACTGCCTGCGAAATGTACGAGGCGGTTAAGGCCGCCGTCCGCCGCTGCGACGCCCTGGTCGCGGCCGCCGCCGTGGCCGACTACCGGCCCGAGGCGGCCGCGACCGATAAGATCAAAAAGGCCGACCAGCCCGAATTGACCCTTCGGCTGGTCCGAAATCCGGACATCCTCGGCGAAGTCCGAGGGGATTTCATCCGGGTCGGGTTCGCGGCCGAGTCTCGCGACCTTATCGCCAATGCTCGCCAGAAGCTGGTTGAGAAGGGCCTGGACCTGGTGGTGGCCAACGACATCACCGCCCCGGACGCCGGCTTCGAGGTGGACACCAACCGGGTCACCTTCGTCTACCCCGACGGTCGGGCCGAAGAGCTTCCCCTTCTGCCCAAGTACGAGGTCGCCCACCGGGTCCTGGACCGGGTGGTGGAGCTGCTCCGGCTCCGCCGCCCCGTTTCACCCGCCTAGAGCTTGGCCA
>Ga0209989_100008_pt1 | contig 40860 bp, 46 predicted proteins | sample Antgeofumaro1A2B_FD_188083 | JGI IMG/M metagenome (GOLD analysis project Ga0209989, IMG submission 188083) | Geothermal fumarole subsurface microbial communities from Mt. Erebus, Antarctica - 1A2B (SPAdes) (version 2) | ecosystem: Environmental > Terrestrial > Volcanic > Fumaroles | place: Mt....
ATCTTTGGCCCCCCCCGGTGCCGGGAAGGGGACTCAGGGCCGGCGGCTGGCGGCGAAGCTGGGGCTGGCCTACATCGCCTCGGGGGACATCTTTCGCCAGCACGTTGAGGCGGGCACCGAACTTGGTCGCGTCGCTAAAGGGTATATGGACCGGGGCCTCTACGTGCCAGATGACGTCACGGTCAAAATGGTCCTGGAGCGGCTGAGCCGGCCGGACGCCCAACGGGGGGCGATTCTGGACGGCTTCCCCCGAACCATCCCCCAGGCCGAAGCCCTGGAACGGGCCCTGGCCGAGCAGGGCTCGAGCATCGACCTGGTGTTTTACATCCACATCTCTGAAGCCGAAGCTCAGCGCCGGGTTCAGGGCCGGTGGGTCTGCCGCAACTGCCAGGCGACCTACAACCTGGAAACCAACCCGCCCCGGGTGCCTGGTCGGTGCGACGTCTGCGGAGGGGAGCTTTACCAGCGGGCGGACGAGAGTCCTGAGACCTTGCGCCGTCGTTTTGAGGTCTTCTGGGAGCAGACCATGCCCGTTTTAGAATACTACCGGGCCCGGGGCCTCGTGGTGGAAGTGAACGGCGAGCAGCCCATCGAAGCGGTCTTTCGGGAGCTGGAGGCCGCGGCGGACCGGGTGCTGGCCGGATAGCCGGGACCGAGGACGGCAGGGTATAATAATAGTTGGCATGGCCGTCGTCCTGAAATCGGATCGGGAAATCGGGCTGATCCGACAGGGCGGCCGCATCCTAGCCGAGGTTCTCCAGAAACTGGTTGAACGGATCCGGCCGGGCATGAACACGGCCGAGATTGACCGGTTCGTCCGCGAGGAGTTTGACCGCCGGGGCGTATACCCGTCGTTTCTGGGCTACCGAGGCTTCCCTGCGGCCGTCTGCGTGTCGGTGAACGAAGAGATTGTGCACGGTATTCCGGGACGCCGGGTCCTGGAGGAGGGGGATATCGTCAGCATCGACCTCGGGGTTATTTATAAAGGCTACCAGGCCGACGCGGCCGTGACGGTGGGCGTGGGCAAGGTCAGCCCCGAGGCCGAGCGGCTTATCCGGACCACCGAAGGGGCCCTCCTGGCCGGCATCCGGGCAGCGAAGGCCGGGGCGCGGCTTGGGGACATTTCGTGGGCGATCCAGTCCTACGCCGAAAGCCGCGGCTACTCGGTGGTACGGGAGTACGTCGGCCATGGCATCGGCCGGGAGATGCACGAGGAGCCGCCGGTGCCTAACTATGGCCGGCCCGGGACCGGGATCGTCCTGCGCAAGGGGATGGTGCTGGCCATCGAGCCGATGCTGGTGGTGGGTGACTGGCGAACCCGGGTGCTGGCTGACGGGTGGACCGTGGTTACCGCCGACGGGACCCTGGCGGCCCACGCCGAGCACACCATTGCCATAACCAACGGCGAAGCCGAAATCCTCACCACCCTCGACGGTGGCGGCTTTTAAGGTTATGGCTAAGAAAGAGAAAATCGAGGTCGAAGGCGTGGTGGTAGAAGCCCTGCCCAACGCGATGTTCCGGGTGGAGCTGGCGAACGGGCACCAGGTGCTGGCCCACGCCTCTGGAAAGATGCGGATGCACTTTATCCGGATCGCCCCGGGCGACCGGGTTCTGGTGGAGCTTTCGCCCTACGACCTTACCCGGGGCCGGATAACTTACCGGCTCAGGTAAGCCGCGCCTGAGGCTCCACGGAGGGTGATTTGGTATGAAAGTTCAGGCTTCCGTAAAGCGAAGGTGTGAAAACTGCAAGATCATCCGGCGCCACGGAATAGTGCGGGTGATCTGCAAGAACCCGAAGCACAAGCAGCGACAGGGGTAAGGAGACTGCGATGGCCCGTATTGCTGGCGTAGACCTGCCGCGAAATAAGCGGGTTGAAGTTGCTTTAACGTATATCTACGGTATCGGTCCGTCATTAAGTAAAAAGATCCTCTCTGACACTGGTGTTAATCCCGATACCCGGGTTAAGGACCTTACAGAGGACGAAATTACCCGGCTGCGGGACGCGATTGAGCGCAATTACAAGGTCGAAGGCGACCTGCGCCGGGAAGTTAATATGAATATTCGTCGGCTGATCGAGATCGGCTGCTACCGGGGCCTTCGCCACCGACGCAATCTGCCGGTTCGGGGCCAGCGAACCCGGACCAATGCCCGGACCCGGAAAGGGCCCCGGAAGACGGTAGCCGGTCGGGGTCGGCGGCGCGGACCCAGGAAGTAATCTTGAGAGGTGGTTAAAACCATGGCTGAAAGAAGGCGCCAACGGGGTAGGGCTCGGCGGGAGCGGCGGGTTGTCCCGCACGGCCGGGCCTATATCCAGTCTACTTTTAACAACACCATTGTTACCATTACGGACCCAAACGGCAATGTGCTCTGCTGGGGTAGCGCGGGCACGGCCGGGTTTAAGGGTGCCCGGAAGGGGACGCCTTACGCCGCCCAGCTGGCGGCCGAGTATGCCGCCCGCAAGGCCCAGGAGTACGGCGTCCGGCAGGTGGACGTTTTCGTCAAGGGACCCGGCAGCGGTCGGGAGGCGGCCATCCGCGCGCTCCAGGCCAGCGGCCTGCATATAACCAGCATCGTGGACGTGACCCCGATTCCCCACAACGGCTGCCGGCCGCCAAAGCGTCGCCGGGTCTGAGCTTTGGAGGTCTTTTAGCGATGGGACGATACACCGGACCGGTCTGCCGCATCTGCCGCCGGGCGGGTGAAAAGCTCTACCTTAAGGGCGAAAAGTGCCTCACACCCAAGTGCCCACTGGAGCGCCGCCGCTACGCTCCGGGCCAGCACGGCATGCGGCGGCGTAAGCTTTCAGAGTACGGTATTCGGCTGCGAGAGAAGCAGAAGGCCAGGTTTACCTATGGCCTGATGGAGGAGCAGTTCCGCCGCTTCTTTGAGGAGGCGGAGCGGATGCCAGGGGTTACCGGTGAAAACCTCCTGCAGCTTCTGGAGCGGCGGCTGGATAACGTGGTCTACCGGCTGGGGTTTGCCGACTCCCGCCGGCAGGCTCGTCAGCTGGTAACCCACGGCCACTTTGCCCTTAACGGCCGGCGCAACAATGTGCCGTCGACCCTGGTGGAGCCCGGTGACGTAATAAGTGTGGTGAACTCGAGCCGGGATTTGGACTACTTCCAGCAGCGGCGGGAATATCTTAAAACTTACACCCCGCCCAATTGGCTCAGCCTGGACCCGGAGAACCTGACGGGCCGGGTCCTCTACCTGCCCAGCCGGGCGGAGATCGATACCAGGGTTAACGAGGCCTTAATCGTTGAGTACTACTCGAGATAGTTTTACCGGGCCCTTATGGGCCCGGCAATGGGAGGGGATGGACTTGCAGGTCGAGATCACCGAACCCCAAATCCGGGTGGTTGAAATCGAAGGAAACTACGGGAAATTTGCCGCCGAGCCATTAGAGCGCGGCTACGGGGTCACCCTCGGCAACGCCCTGCGCCGGGTGTTGCTTAGCTCACTGCCCGGGGCGGCCGTAACCTCGGTGCGGGTCGACCAGGTGCAACACGAGTTTGCGGCCATACCCCACGTGAAAGAGGATATGATGGAGTTTATCCTCAACGTCAAACAGATCCGGCTGCGGGCCCTCTCGGACCGGCCGGGTCGGCTGCTCCTCGAGGCCCAGGGCGAGGGCCGGGTAACGGCCGCCGACCTGAAGGTTTTCGGCGACTTCGAAATTGTCAACCCCGAGCTGCACCTGGCCACCCTGGATTCCCCCGATGCCCGGCTCACCGCCGAGTTCACCGTCGAGGTCGGTCGGGGTTACCGGCCGGCCCAGTCGGATGGTCAGGGGGTGATCGGGGTCATCCCCGTCGATGCTATCTTCTCGCCCATCCGCAAGGTAAACTTCACGGTGGAGAACGTGCGGGTCGGGCAGATCACCAACTACGAGCGGCTGGTCCTGGAAGTCTGGACCGACGGTACCATCACACCCCAGGACGCCGTGGCCTACGCTGCCGAGATCCTGGAGCGGCATTTTGCCCGGTTTAAGGGCGTGGGCCGAGCTGTGGTCCGGACCACCGAGGCGAAGCCGACGGCCAGGGTGTTGCCGCCCCACATCTACGACCTGCCCATCGAGGAGCTCAACCTCTCCCTCCGGACCTACAACGCCCTGAAGCGGGCCAATATTACCAAGGTGGGGGAGGCGGCGGAGCGCAGCGACGACGAGCTTCTGGCCATCCGAAACTTCGGCCGCAAATCGCTGGAAGAGCTGCGCCAGCGCCTCCGGGAACGGGGCTACCTGCCCGACGGGGGTGAGGCCGCCAGTCAGGTCCCGCTTACCTACACGGCCTACCCGGAGGAGCCGGAGGAGGAAGAAGGATGAGGCACCGGGTTGAGAGCAAAAAGTTCAACCGGCCCACGGAGCACCGGATGCTGATGCTTCGGAATCTGGTGACGGACCTGCTCCGGTACGAAAAGGTCGAGACGACCGAGGCCAAGGCCCGGGCGGTGCGGCGGCTGGCCGAGAGGGTCATCACCCTGGGGAAAGAGGGCAACCTGGCCGCCCGCCGTCAGGCCATCGCCTTTCTCACCGATGAGTGGGTGGCCCAGAAGGTCTTCGACGTTCTGGCCAAGCGCTACGCCGAACGCAACGGCGGCTACACCCGGCTTATCAAGCTGGGCTTTCGCAAGGGCGATGGGGCTAGGATCGCCCGGCTCGAGTTGGTCTGATTCGTGCCGGCCTGGCTTTTAACAATCGAATACGACGGAACCGACTTTTCGGGATTCCAGCGGCAGGCCCGGGGCCGCACCGTCCAAGCCGAGTTGGAGGCCGCCCTGGCTCGGCTTTTCGGGACCCCTGTAAAGACGGTCGGGGCCGGCCGGACGGATGCCGGGGTGCATGCCCGGGGCCAGGCCGTAAGTTTCCGGGCTGACCGGGAGTTCCCGCCCGATAGGCTGGTGGCGGCCCTAAATTACTACCTACCGCCGGACATCGCCGTCCTAGCGGCTCGGCGGGTGCCCGAGGGTTTCAACGCCCGGAGGGTGGCCCTTTCCCGGCACTACCGTTACCTGGTGCTTAATCGGCCCTGCCGTTCGGCCCTCTGGCGCCGGTTCGCTTACCACGAACCGGGGAACCTGGATTTGGGCCTGATGAGTTGGGGGGCGGGGCGGCTGGTGGGCCGGCGGGATTTCGGGCCCTTTTCGCCGGGGGCCGTCGGCCGGATGAGTACGGTGCGAACCCTCCTTCGGGCCGCCGTTTGGGCCGAGGGGGGCTTAATAAAGTTTGACTTCGAGGCCGACGCCTTTTTGCCCCACCAGGTCCGAATGATGGTGGGAACCCTGCTCCGGCTCGGTCAGGGTCGGCTTGGGCCGGCCGAATTTGAGGCGGTTTTGGCCGGGCAGGGTCAGGCCGGACCGGCGGTACCGGGTTGCGGCCTTTATTTGATGGGTGTAACCTACCCAAAGTGGGTGGAGGAATACGATGAAAACTTACCGGTTCAAACCGACCGAAATCGAACGCCGCTGGCACGTCATTGACGCCTCCGGCAAGACCCTGGGCCGGCTGGCCAGCGAGGTGGCCCGGCTCTTACGGGGCAAGCATAAGCCGACCTTTGAGCCCCACCTGGATACGGGCGACTTCGTCATCGTCGTTAACGCCGAGAAGGTCCAGGTTACGGGTAAAAAGCTCGATAAGAAAATCTACTGGCGCCATTCGGGCTACCTGGGCGGCCTGCGGCTGATGACCTTGCGGGAAATGCTTCAGCGGCATCCCACCCGGGTCATCGAGCATGCCGTCCGGGGAATGCTGCCCAAGAACCGGCTTGGGGATAAGCTTATCCGCAAACTTAAGGTTTACGCCGGGCCGGAACACCCCCACCAGGCCCAGGTTGCCGGCCAGGCTGCCAAGGGAGGTAGTAACTGATGGTGCAGACGACCCTTCAGCCGGCGCAGGCGCCCGTCCTGACCGGTCCGTACTTCGCCGGCACCGGCAAGCGCAAGACTTCGGTGGCCCGGGTAAAGCTTTACCCGACCATGGGGCGGGAGCCCGTCTTCTACGTAAACGGCCTGCCCATTGGGGAGTACTTCAAGCACGAAACCTGGCTCATCTTGGCCCAGGAGCCCTTTAAGGTTACCGATACCGTGGGCCAATTCAGCGTGGTGGCCAAGATTGAGGGCGGGGGCAAAAGCAGCCAGCTTGGGGCCCTCCGGCACGGCATTGCCCGGGCCCTAGTGGCCTTCAACGAGAACCTGCGTCCCGCCCTCCGTCGGGCCGGTTTGCTCACCCGCGACCCACGGGTCAAAGAGCGCAAGAAGTACGGCCTTAAGCGGGCCCGCCGCGCCCCGCAGTTCACCAAGCGTTAAGGCCGGTCCTTCAGGCCAACTTCTGCAAATCCTCCAGCTGGCGGACCAGCCACCACGTCAGGTCCTGGTCCTCGATGATGGCCCGTAGCCTGGCGACCCGCTCGGCCCGCTCGGCGGGGGGCATCCCCAGGGCCTGCTCCAGAGCCCGGGCTGTCCCCTCCACGTCGGCGGCGGCCACGGAAAGGCAGGCTGTCTTGAGCTGGTCGTAAGCCCCGGCCGACTCCGAAAGGATGAGGACCAGGTTCCGGCGGGAGACGATGGGACCCTCCTTGGCCACCAGGTTCATCCCGTCGGCCACTGGGTTGACCAGGAGAACATCGGCCAGGGCCATGCCGGCGATGGCCCGGGGGTAGTTGTTCTCGTAGAAGACGTGAACTGGCTGCCAGTCGCCCCGACCGTAGCGGCGGTTGAGGCGCTCCACCAGCCGGAAGACCTTGCCGGCGTACTCCCGGTAGGCCGGTATTTTGGTGCGGGAGGGGACTAAGAAGGCCACAAACTTCACCCGACCGTGGAGGTCGGGCCGACGCCGGAGTAGTAGCTCGAAGGCCTGAAAGCCCCGCAGGATGTTCTTGCTTAGCTCCAGTCGGTCGACTCGAACCACCGTTGGGGAGGCGAAAAGGGGCTTCAGCTCGGCGACGTATCTTTCGACCTCTTCGGAAGCCGCCAGGCGGCGCAGGTTCTGAACGTCGATGGAGATGGGGTAGGCCCGCACCCAGGTCAGGTGCTCATTGTACCAGACAGTTCCGGCCCGGAAGTCCACTTCAGCCTCGGGTAAGAAGGCTTGGCAGGTGGCCAGGAAGTTGCGGGCGCTTTGGATGGTGTGGAACCCGACGATGTCGTTGGCCAGGAGGCTCTGGCAGATCTCGGTTCGGAACTCGGCCGGCAGGAGGGCCCAGTAGGCCGGCTCGGGCCAGGGGATATGGATGAAATGGTGCAGGATCGCCCGGCGAAAGCGGGCCCGGAACCAGCCGGGGGCCAGGTACAAGTGGTAGTCGTGGAACATGACCACGGGGGGTTCCCGGGACCCGGCGGCCAGGTCCGCCAGCGCCTCGGCAAAGAGGCGGTTTACGGCTTGGTAACCCTGGCGCCAGGCCCGGTGGAGGGTGGCGCCGATGTTGGGGGTGTAGGGCGAGAACCACATGTAGTGTTGCAGGAACCAGAGGAGGGGATTGGCGACCCGGTCGTAGTAAAGTTCGTAGGCCCGCCGGGACGGGGTAAGAAGTTTGAGGGTGCCGGGCCGGTCCGGTCGAGTGATTAGGCCTGACCGGGCTGCCTGCCGGTCGGCATCGGAGAGGGCGGCCGCCACCCAGAAGGCCGGGACGTACTCGCTGACGGCGGCCAGGGCAGTTACCACCCCGCCGCTTCCCCGCCGGGCGGCGAGGCGTCCATTCTCGTAATAAAACTCCAGGGGCCCGCGGTTGCTGGCGATAAGGAGGCGGCGGTCCCGGAAGAGTTCGCCGCATAGCTCCAGGAGTCGCCGCCGGTGAGGGCTGCTGTTGGCCATGGCCCGCTTCCGCCCGAACATACCAGCCCCGAAGCTGGACTGTCAAACCCTTGGGGACTTATAATGACTTGCGGTATCTGGCCCATGGGGCCGCTTTTTTAGGCGCAAGGGAGCCGAGCGTAAGCAATCTTATGGCTACGTCCCGGAAAACCTCCACCCTGGACCGCCGGGGGCGCCGTCGGGTTGTGGTCACCGGCCTTGGGGTTATAAGCTGCGTGGGCAATACCGTCGATGAGTTCTGGGCCAGCCTGATTAACGGCAAGTCGGGCATTGGCCGGATGACCCTCATCGACCCCACCGGCTACCCCTGTCAGATCGCCGGGGAAGTGAAGAACTTCGACCCAAAAGACTATATTGACGGCCGGGAGGTCAAGCGGATGGCCCGGTTTACCCAGTTTGCGGTGGCCGCCACCCGACAGGCCCTTGAGGCCGCCAACCTGAACCTGGAAAAGGTTGACCGGACCCGGGTCGGCGTCCTTTTGGGGAACGGCAACGGGGCCTTTGACGTTATTGACCGGGAGGCCCGGGTCCTCCTTACCCGGGGGGGGATGCGTATCACGCCCCTTTTCGTGCCCTTGATCCTGCCCAACATGGCGGCCTCGCAGGTGAGCATCGTTTTCGGTCTTAAAGGCTACAATGCCACCGTGGTCACCGCCTGCGCCGCCTCAACCCACGCGATTGGGGAGGCCGTGGAGGTTATCCGACGGGGCGCGGCCGACGTCATGGTGACGGGGGGAACGGAGGCCGGTATCTCCGAGTTCGGTCTGGCGGCCTTCTCCGTCCTGCGGGCCCTTTCCACCCAGAACGAGCATCCGGAACGGGCCAGCCGACCCTTTGACGCGAAGCGGGACGGGTTCGTGCCGGCCGAGGGGGCGGCGGTGCTGGTGGTGGAGGCCCTGGACCACGCCCTGCGCCGGGATGCGCCGATCCTGGCCGAAATTGCCGGATACGGGGTTTCGGCCGACGCCTACCACCTGGTGGCCCCGGACCCGGAGGCAGATGGGGAGGTCCGGGTGATGCGGGCGGCCCTTGCGGATGCCGGTCTCACCCCGGATGACGTCGATTACATAAACGCCCACGCCACTTCCACTCCCCTGGGGGATGTAGCGGAGACAGTAGCCATCAAGAAAGTCTTCGGGGAGCGGGCCTACTCGATTCCCGTAAGCGCCACCAAGTCGATGGTCGGCCACGCCCTGGGCGGGGCCGGGGCCCTGGAGGCGGTCGCCTGCATCAAAACCATAACCGACGGCATCATCCACCCCACCATCAACCTGGAATATCCCGACCCCCAGTGCGACCTGGACTATGTGCCCCACAAGGCCCGTCGAGCTAACGTCCGGGTCGCCCTCTCCAACAGCTTCGGCTTCGGGGGTCAGAACGCCTGCCTGGTCTTCACGCGGTTCGATGGGGTCTGAGGTCCAGCCGGCCTACCGGATGTGCTTCGTCTGCGGCTGGGAGAATCCCATCGGCCTTAAGGTGGTCTTCCACACCGGGGATGGGCGGGTTTGGGCCCATTTTACGCCCGATGAGGGCCACCAGGGCTTCCCGGGCCTGGTTCACGGGGGGATCCTATTCGCCCTCCTGGACGAGGTTATAAGCCGGGCCGCCTACCTTCGGGGGGACTGGGTGCTCACCGGCAGGGTGGAGGTGCGTTATGCCCGGCCGGCCCGCATCGGCGAAACCCTCAACCTTGAAGGGTGGGTGGAGCGGGCCGCCGGTCGAGGTTACCTTCTGGCCGGGCGCATCACCAACCCGGCCGGGGAGGTGGTGGCCGAAGGCCGGGGGCTCTACGTGAAGCTTCCGGCCGAGCTTCGGCGCCGGCTGGGCCGGGGCGTCTTGGCCCGGCCCGAGCTCCCGGCCTAGACGGAGAAATCCACCACCGTGATGACGTACTCGAAGCCTTCCTCCCGGGTCGGGGGCTCCAGCATCTGGTGCATCCGGTGGATCACCGCCTCGGGGATGACGTTGGCCCGCTGCCGGTTGCGGACCAGGGCCACCTCCAAGGGCGTCTGAATAAAGATGGCTACCGGGCGGGCCCCGTGCTTACGGGCCAGCTCGATATAGCGGCGGCGCCGCTCCCGGGTCACCGAGGTGGCATCCACAACGATGTCGTTAAACCGGGAGTTGATACCGGCAAGGAGCCGCTCCAGGATAATATGCTCCAGCTCTATCACCACCGGCTGCAGGGGTTCGGCGTAGGGCTCAACGCTAAGCATAAAGCGGAGGTCATCCATGCACACCCGCCACTTGTCCGAAAGATACCTGCGGGCGTAGGTCGTCTTGCCGGAGCCGGGTATGCCGACCAGGACGTAAAGCTTTACCGGCGGGCGGCGCCACTGGGTCTGCATCTCCTGCCGAATTATGCCACATACGCAGCCAGCAGGCAGCTTCCCCAATGGGCTACAATGAGAGAGGAGGGCTGCGGTGGACCCACGGAGTAATTTTGCCCAGGTCGATGGTGTTCGACTGCACTATCTGGAATGGGGCGAACCGACCCGGCCGCCACTGGTCCTGCTCCACGGGTATACTGGCAATGCCTATGCCTGGCAGCCGGTGGCCCCCGAACTGGCGGGACACTTCCGGGTTATTGCCCCGGACCTGCCGGGCCACGGGGACTCCAACTCCCTGGCGGAAGGCTACACGATTCAGGGGTATGTGGCCGTTCTGGACCGGTTCGTAGACCGCCTGGGCCTGGGCCGGTTCGACCTGGTCGGCCTTTCCATGGGCGGCCGAGTCGGGCTGGTGTACGCCGCCGAAAAGCCGGACCGGGTCGGGCGACTGGTTATTGTGGATATCGGGCCGGAGATATCCCGCCGGTGGTCCCAGCGGCAGACCGAGCCGGAGCCGGAATCCTTTGGGTCCGTCGAGGAGGCAGCCGAGCGGCTCCGGCGGGGTAACCCGTATATTACGGCGGACTATGCCCGGTTCATCGCCGCCCACAGCCTCAGACGGCTGCCCGACGGCCGATACGTCTGGAAGTGGGACCCGGCCCTGCGGCAGGGGATCCGGGCCGTGCCCGAGATTGACTACTGGGACATCCTTAAGCGCGTCAGGTGTCCGACCCTAGTGCTCCGGGGGGAGGAAAGCCCCATCCTGGACCAGGATGTGGCCGAGCGGATGGTTCAGGTCCTCCCCAACGGCTGGCTGCGGGTGATTCGCCGGGCCGCGCACACCCTGCAAGAGGACAACCCTGCCGAGTTTTTGGCGGCCCTAGAAGAGTTCTTCGGTTTTCGCTAAGCAAGCCCTGACAATGAAGGCCGTACGAGCAGTCTTTTTTGATGCCGGTATGACGTTAATCGGGCCGAGCCTCCTACTTCAGGAGGTCATGGCCCTGGTGCTTGCCCGGCATGGGGTCGACGCCGACCTGGATGCCCTCCGACTGGGGCTTGGGCGGGCTGAGGATTACTACCTGGAGGTGGTTCGGGCCGACCGGGACATCTGGTCCGACCGAGGCCGGATCCTGGCCATGTGGCGGAACTACTATAGCACTGCCCTGGGGGCGGCCGGGGTGGAGGCCGACGATGCCCGGCTAAAGGAGTGGGCCGAGGAGATCATCCGGGCCTTCGAAGACCCCGGGCTGTGGCAGCCGTACCCTGACGTGCCCGGGACCCTGGCGGAGCTGCGACATCGGGGGTTCCGCCAAGGGGTGATTTCGGACTGGACGGGCCCCTTGGAGAAGATTCTGGCTGCCCACGGCCTTTTGGACCACCTAGACTTCGTCCTTACCTCGGGGGAATTGGGAGTAGCCAAGCCCAATCCTCACTTTTTCGAGCTGGCCTTGCGTCAGGCCGGGGTGAGCCCAAGTCAGGCCATCCACGTGGGGGACACCTACTGGACGGATGTGCTTGGGGCCCGGGTGGCGGGAATTCAGCCCATCCTCATCGACCGCAAAGGGACAAATCCGCCGGCCGACTGCCCGGTAATAACCTCCCTGGCGGAACTGCTCGTCCTGCTGGACGGGGCGGCCTAGAGGCTAAGCAGGGTTGCCAGCCGTTCGGGCCGGCGAATGGGGCCCACTACCGCCAGATTAAGCCGGTCTCTTCGGAAGAGCCGGCGGGCGAGGCGCACAATGTCATCGGGGCTCACCCGGTCGACTTCGGCCATCATCTCGTCGACGGTCATAACCTTTCCGGTGAGAAGCTCTTGGGTTCCCAGCCAGCCGGCGTAACTGCGGGTATCCTCCAGCCTGAGCTCCAGTCGCCCCTTCACCAGGTCCTGGGCCCTTTTAAGCTCGGCCTCGTCGACCCGGACCGTTAGCTGGCCGAGCTGCTCGACGACGGCGGCGAGGGCCTCCGGCAGCCGAGCCGGCTCGACCCCGGCATAGATGGTCTCCGAGCCGGTATCCCGGAGATACTCGACATAACTGTGGACGTCATAGACAATGCCCCGCCGTTCCCGCAGCTCGAGGAAGAGCCGGCTGCTCATCCCATCGCCGAGGATAACGTTAAGGATGTCGAGGGTGGGGCGGTCGGGGTCCGTAATGGCTAAGCCTGGGGCGGCCAGGCAGAAGTGGGCCTGCTCCGTTCGGCGGTAGACACCGCCAACTCGGGGCCCCGAGTCGGGCTCGGTGGCCGGGGTAAAGGGTGGGGGATCGGCTGGTTCCCAGTCGTGTAGGTTGGTATAAAGCAGGTCGAGGACCTCTTCGGGGTTGAAGCGGCCGGCCACAGCCACGACCGCATTGTTGGGGCCGTAAGTCCTGGCCCAGAAGTCCACGAGCTGGTTGAGGCTCATGGCCGAGACGGACTCTTTGGTTCCGGCCACATCCCGGCCAATCGGCTGGTTGGGCCACATCACCTGGTCGATGAGCAGGTCCACCAGCTGCTGGGGCGTATCGTTAACCATCCGCAGCTCCTCGAGGATAACCTGCCGCTCCTTTTCCAGCTCGGCCGGGGGAAAGAGGGGGTTGCGGACCAGGTCGATGATCACCTCGGCGGCTACCCGGAAGTGCTGGGCCGGGACTTTCGCCCAGTAGACTGTAAGTTCCCGGTCGGTAGCCGCGTTAAGGGTGCCGCCGGTGGATTCGATGGCCTCGCTGATAAGCCGGGCCTCGGGCCAGCGGCCGGTGCCTTTAAAGACCATGTGCTCGATGAAGTGGGAGACCCCCGCCAGCTCGTCGGGTTCGTAGCGGGAGCCGATGCCAATAAAGAGGCAAACGCTCACCGACCGGGCTGACGGTAGCTCGCCGAGGAGGACCCGAAGGCCGTTGGGGAGGGTCGTTCGCGTGTACATCGTGCGGTTCCTAAAATAGGTATTTTAGCAAATTAAGCGGCCTGTAAGCAGGCTCCTTGGGGCTTCCGGGCGCGCCGGGGGTGGTTAGTTCGTAAAGTTGCCATTATTTGGGCCACCGGGCCGGGGGCATCCCCGCCCTGGCCGTAAGGGAGCTTTTTAAAGACATCATCCTCGGCCGGGATGCCACCGAGGTCGAACGGCTCTGGGACTTAATGTACCGGGAGGCCCTCCTGCACGGCCGAAGGGGGGCCGTCTTGCGGGCCTTAAGCGCCGTGGACATCGCCTTATGGGACCTGCTTTCGAGGTCGGCCGGCCTGCCCCTCTTTCGCTACCTGGGGGCCTTCAGGCCCGACTGGGTCCCGGCCTATGCCAGCGGCGGATACTACGCCGAGGGCAAGGGGCTAAAAGAGCTTGCGGCCGAGTGTGAAGGTTACCTGGCCCTTGGCTTTCGGGCGGTCAAGATCAAGGTTGGGCGGCTTTCGCCGGCAGAGGATGCCCGGCGGCTGGAGGCGGTGCGTCGGGCGGTGGGGGAAGAGGTCGAAATCTTTTTAGACGCCAATAATGCTTGGGCCGATGCGACCGATGCGGTGGCGGCGGTTCGGCACTTTGAGCCGTACTATCCCGGCTGGATTGAGGAGCCGCTTTTGCCCGATGACGTGGAGGGGCATGCGGCGGTAGCCCGGGCGACCCGGGTGCCGGTGGCCACCGGGGAGATTGAGGGGACCCGCTGGGGTTTTAAGGCCCTCTTGGAGAGGGAGGCGGCGGTTTTGCAGCCGGATGCGGCTGTTTGCGGTGGCATAACCGAGTTTCGGCGGATTGGGGCGCTGGCAGCAGGATACGGGGTTTCGGTGGCGCCCCACTGGTTTCACCAGCTGCATGCTCACCTGGTGGCGGCCACGCCGAATGGTCGGTGGGTTGAGTATTTTCACGGGTATGGGGTTTTCAATTTTGGGCGGCTCCTGGCCAATCCTGAGGTTGAGCTTAAGGATGGGGGTCTGGTTTTGCTGGAGGCACCGGGGCATGGGCTTGAGCTGGACGAGGGGGCCGTTCGGCGCTGGGCCCTGGACGGCTGGGCTTAAGGCCTCAAGCGGTATCCAGGTAGACGTAGGTCCCGTCGGCCGGGAGGCCGAGGTTATTTATTAGAGGCCGAGGTAGGCCGAGCGGATAAGCTCGCTTTCTAAGAGCTTGGGGCCGGGGCCCTCGAGCGTCACCCGCCCCGTCTGCAAGACGTAGGCGTAATCGGCCAGCTCTAAGGTTTCGGCCAGGTTCTGCTCCACCAAAAGCACCGTCGTCCCCTGCCTTTTGATTTCCGCTATGGCATCGAAAATCCGGTCCACAAGTTTCGGCGAAAGCCCCAGCGATGGCTCATCCAGCATCAAAAGCTTCGGGGTTAACATCAGCCCCCGCCCAATAGCCAGCATCTGCTGCTCCCCACCGCTTAGGGTCCCCGCCAGCTGATGCCGCCGCTCATAAAGGACCGGGAATAGCCCAAAGACCCGCTCTAAGTTTTTGCGCCTTTCGGCCCCATCCCGCCTAAGGTAAGCCCCAAGGTAAAGGTTGTCTAGAACCGAGAGACGCCCAAAAATCCGTCGCCCCTCCGGAACGTGTGCAATGCCCAAGGCCGCAATCTCATGGGGCCTTAAACCGTCGATGCGCCGGCCCTCAAACCAGACCTCCCCCGCCTCCGGCCGCAAAAGCCCCGAAATCACCCTTAATGTCGTGCTTTTGCCCGCCCCATTGGCCCCCACCAGCGCCACCACCTGCCCGGGCGCAACCTCAAGGCTTAAGCCAAAGAGGGCTAAGCTTCCCTCATAGCCCGCCCAGACTTCCGAAACCCGCAGCATAGCGCTCCCCAAGGTAGGCCTTTATCACCTCCGGGTCCTTAACGACTTCTTCGGGCCTGCCTTCGGCAATCTTTACCCCGAAGTCTAAGACCACCACCCGGTCGGAAAGGGGCATCAGAACCTCCATCACGTGCTCAACCATCAGCACCGTAACCTTTAGCTCGGATTTCAAGCGGCGGACCAGCTCGACGGCCTCCTGGCGCTCTTTAGGGTTAAGTCCGGCCATAACCTCATCTAAAAGCAGAAGCTTCGGGCCCGTGGCCAGCGCCCGGGCAAGTTCGACCCGCTTCTTTACGGCTATCGGCAGCCCGTCAACCAGCTCCTCGGCCCAGGGCCTTAGGCCCGTAAGCTCGATCAGCTGGCGGGTAAGTTCGGCTGCCGCCTTAGGCTTGGGGTTGCGCAAGAGGGCGCCAATCAGCACGTTTTCAAAGACACTAAGTCCCCGAAAGACCCTTACCAGTTGGAAGGTCCGGGCGATCCCAGCCCGGCAGACCTTATCGGGCGGCCAGCCCGTTATGTCTTGGCCTGCAAAAAGGATTTGGCCCGAATCGGGCCTTAAAAACCCCGTAATCACGTTAAAGAGGGTGGTTTTGCCCGCCCCATTGGGGCCGATAAGGCCTAAGACTTCCCCGGAAAAGACCTTAAAGCTTACCTCCCGGTTGGCCCAAAGCCCCCCAAACCGCTTGGAAACCTTCTTTAGCTCAAGAAGGGGCCCTTCCAACCTTTGCCTCCCGAGCTTTGGGTTGCCTTAAGGCCCTAAACCAGGCCACCAGTCCCTGGGGCTGAAGGACGGAGATGGCCATCACCAACAGCCCGTAGATGGCCACATCCAGGGCCCGGCCGGTGCCGCCCAAAAGCACCCTGGTACCCTCCGAAAGGCTGATTAAAATCACCGAGCCGAGGATGGGCCCGGCCACGGTCCCGACACCCCCCAGGACGGCCACCAGCACCACCAGCAGCGAGATGGAAAAAGCAAACACACTTGTCGGGTCGATGTAGAGCACGTACATGGCATAAAAAGAGCCGCCCAAGGAGGTTATGGCGGCCGTCAGGGCGTAGGCGATAAGTTTGTAGCGGGTGATGTCGATGCCTAAGGCCCTGGCGGCATCCTGGTTGGCCCGAATCGCCCGAAAGTAATAGCCTAAGCGGCTGCGACTGAGCCAGAGGTTGAGCAAAATCACCAAAATTAACATTCCCAGGGCAATGTAATAATAGGGTGCCTTGGAGCGGTGAAACTGCAGGTTTACAAAGCTTTCGGGCAGGATGGGGACGTAGATTCCCACGGCACCGCCGACAAAGTCCCAGTTGGTGAAGATGGTGGCCACGATCTCATTTAAGGCGATGGTGGCGATGGCGAAGTAATGACCCCTTACCCGGAAGCAGGGGTAGCCCAGGACCAGGGAGACGACGACGGCGTTTAGGGCCCCTAAGGCCATGCCGACCCAGGGGCTTAAGTTAAGCTCCCTTAAAAGTATGGCGGTGGTGTAGGCGCCGATGCCGAAGTAGGTGGCATCGCCTAGGGAGACCTGGCCGGCGTAGCCGCCGATGATGTTCCAGGCCAGGCCCATCATGGCATAGAGGAAAATCAAGATCATCACGTGCTGGGGGTAGGGCAGTTCCACCGCCAGGGGGAAGAGCAAAAGGCCCAAAAGCAAAAGCCCCAGGCCCAAAAACCTCACCATCGCCCGAAAAGACCCTGCGGCCTGATGAGGATGACGGCCAGGTAAACCAGGTAGACCACCACCATCTTAAAGGCCGGGGAGAAAAAGCCGGAGACCACCTGCACGAGCCCGATGATAAGCCCCCCGACCAGGGCCCCGGTGACGCTTCCGAAGCCGCCCAGGGCCACCACCACGTAGGAGGTCAGGGCGAAGATGGTCCCCACCTCCGGGTAGATGTAGTAAAACATTGCCAGGAGGGCCCCGGCAACACCCACGCAGCCGGCCCCGATGCCCCAAGCCAGGGTAAACATCTTCTCGGTGTCGATGCCCATTAAGGCGGCCGTTTGCCGGTCTTCCGAGGTGGCCTGGAGGGCCCGGCCCAGCTCCGTCCGGTAAATCAGCAGGTAGACCGCTCCGGTGGCCGCCACCGCCCCCAGGGCCGCCGTCACCTGCGGGAGGCCGAAGAAGACGCCGAAGAGCTCGATGCGGCCCCCAAGCAAAGGCTCGGTAACCGAGCGAAAGTTTGGGCCCCAAAGAAACTGGGCCAGGCTTTTTAAAAAGACCGAAAGGCCGAAGGTGCAGAAGATCTGGGCGAGCATGGGAGCGTTAAGAATATGTTTTATCAAAAGCTTGTGGGTGAGGACCCCGACCAAAAATAGCAGGGGGCCGCAGGCCAGCACCGAGAAGAGGGGGTCGACCCCGAAGAGGGCGTAAAGCCAGAAGGCCGTGAACATGGCCAGCATCAGGAACTCGCCGTGGGCGAAATTGACGATGTCCATAACCCCGAAGATCAGGGTGAGGCCCACGGAGATGAGGGCAAAGACGAAGCCGATTAAAAGGCCGCTTACGACGACCTGGATTAGGAGCTCGGCCGTCATCTCAAACCTATTGGCGCTGGCCCCACTTAGGCATCGGCCAGACGATCTCCCGGGTGGCCAGGTCGAAGGGCCAGACGGTGTAATAGCGCCCATCAAGCACCTGGTCTAAGACCCATGAGGCATAGATGTTCTGGTGGGTGTTAGGGTCGAACTTTACCCCTTGCCAGTGGGTGATGAGTTGCTCGCCGGGGACATCAGTGGCCAGAAGCGCCTTGCGGATAGCTTCCGGGTCGGTGGAGCCCGCCCGGTTTATGGCGTCGGCCAGGACCAGCAGGGCCGTAAAGGAGCGTGCCGAAACGTCGCTCATATCCCGGCCGTAACGGGCCCGGAAAAGGTCGTTGACGACCTTAGCCACCGGCTTCTTCTCGGCCAGGGCAATCGACCAGGCATTTCGGGTTATGATGTAGTCGCCGTCCCTCCCGGCCGTCTTTACGTAGTCGGGGTCGGCAAAACCCCCATCATGACCCAGGATCATTTGCGGGGCGTAATCTAGCCGCTTGAATGTGCGCAGAAAGAGAACCGCATCGGGCAAATACGGGGCCATGAAGATGACATCCGGGTTGGCCGCCTTGATACGCTGGACCTCGCTGCTTACGTCGGTAGTGCTGGCCGGGTAGGGGACTTCTATCACCAATTCGTAGCCGTATTCCTGGGCGTACTGCTTGTCGGCCTTGTATGCATCGGTGCCAAAGAGGGTGTTTTCGTAAACGATCCCAATGGTTTTAACTTGTGCCTTCCCGGCCCTTCCTAGCGCCCGGAGGAGCTCGAACATATTCTTGGCCGCCGTGGCCTCGTGGGGCCCGACCCGGAAGAACCACTTAAACCCCCGCTCCGTGAGGGAGGGGGCAGCCGACTCCGGATTGACAAAGGGAACCCCGAACCTCTCCGCCACCTGGGAGGCAGTTGCGGTAAGCTGACTCTGGTAGGCCCCGACGACGGCGATGACTTTCTCCTGGGTTATGAGCCGCTCCACCTCGGCCTGGGCGACCTCGGGCTTGCCCTGATGGTCGGCCACTATCAGGGTGACCTTGGCCCCGCCGAGGTTAGGGAGGCCCTCTTCCCGGGCCAGGGGCAGATTGAGGTCATACTTGCCGTTAATTATTTCAGCTGCCAGCTCCAAGCCGTACTTATCGTCCAACCCACCGCTGGCCGCCAGCCCGCTCAGAGGATACACCGCCCCAATTTTGACTGCCTGCAGGGGCGCGGCTCCGGGCTGACGTCCCGGTATCGGCCCCGGAGCCGCCGTTTGGACACAACCGGCGGTTGAAAGGGCTGCAACTCCCGCCGCGAAACCTAAAAACTGCCTCCGAGTTACTCTTCTCAAGGAGCCTCCTTTCCCGGAAACCTTATCGCCTTTGTGACGGCAAAACCGCCGTAATTGCCCCAGCCCGGGCAGAAACCAGCCCACCACTGACCCATTCCGCCAGTCACCAGAAGGTGTATGTCCTCGGGCCTCTCCACCATTGGTAGCTTCGTCTCATCGGACAGCCCCGAAAGGTCAAGCGGACCCCCGGGCCGGTGGCCCCAGTAGTACTGGTGCGGCTCCCCGGCCACCAGCACCCCAAGGCGGCGCAGCCACCCCAACTCATAGCGAGCATGCTCGAAAAGCCACTCCCGTACCTCCCGCCGGCCATAGCCGGCCCGGGCAAGCTCCTGGGCTACCCGGGGGCTGAAAACCACCAGAAACTGCCCGGCGGCGTGGAACATGTTGACTCCGACCGTGGGCAGGGTGGCTGCCAGCACCTTGAGGACCCGATCGGCCGTCCCGGGTGTGAAGATGGGCTCGGGGGACTGGCAGGCAAAGACAGTAACGGCATCTTCTTCGGGCCTAAGGCCGTAATCGGTGTGGATTGGCGGCCACGGGCTTTCGGCTAGGTTTTCGGCTACACAAAAAAGATATTTCGCTGGAGAACCCAATGTTGCCCGGTCAGTCTCCCCGGGATAACCCCTGCCGATGTTCCAGAGGATGAGGCGCATCGCCCGGCCAACCGCGGCCGACGCGTGGGACCCGCCTCCAAAGGCGTTATCCCCAGCGTGAAAGCCCAGCCGTTGGACGACTGGACCGCTTACAATTACCAGGGGGGCGCAGGGGTTCGTCGTCGTCTGGACCCCGTGGAGGTTAAACTTAGGCTCCAGCATTGCCTCCAGGGCCGCCAGTACCACAGGCACGTGCTCGGGTAGGCAGCCGGCCATAGCGCACTGGATGGCCACTTGCTCTACAGTGGCCAATCCCTGGGCTGGGGGGACTACCCCGATATTCTCACAAGGGTCTCGGTCCAAGTATTCTAAGATGGCCAGTATCCGGTCCTCGGTGGGTGGGGCCACCGGCAGCCCGTCGGTCCAACGCCGTTCCCTAGCGAGCCGGTCCCATGCCCAAAAGTCTTCGATCTCGATTACGGGAGACTTAAGCCTGAGCCCCATCCAGGGTTACCTCCACGGGCCGCAGCCCGGCTGTAAGGGCTATGATAAGGTCGCCCAGCTTTTGCTGGGCCAGCTCCTTCACCTCGAAGCTTATCGTCCCGCCCCGAGGGGTGGGCTCCACTAGCAAAGGCAGCTCGGGCATGCCCAAGGCTCTGGCGTAGAGCCGGGCCGCCCGCTCGAAGACATCGTGGACGATAGTTATCGTAGGCTTGCCCCGCCGTTCGATTGCCACCGCGTCGATCACGGACGCGTAGGTGCAGGAGCCTCAAGCCCCCTCCCCGTTCACGACCAGGTCCACCCGGGCCAGGAAATCTTCCAGCAGCTCGGCAGGGACCGGCTCGGAGATGTTCGGCTTTTTAAGCCAGACGTAGTCTTTGAGGTTATATTTCGACCGCAGCTCTTCCCAGAAGACCTCCATGAGGGGATACATTCCCAAGGTTCCATCGAGGTTGCGCCGGCCCCAGCCATCGATAAAGCCGACGACCTTCCCTTCCAGGGAGGCCGGTCTCGGGGCCAGCCTTAACCCGGGGACCACATACTCAACAGACGGCAGAACCACCCGCATCGGCTTTGCCCTCCTCTTCGGTGGGGTAAATGAGCTCGACCTTCTGAATCCGGCAGCCCTCAGCCGCCTGCGCCAACAGCCCGCCCAGAATCCCACACAAGGCCTCCTTGGGAACCAGGCATTCGGCGCAGGCACCGGGCAGGGCCAGCAGCCTTACCCTGAGGGTATCACCCCTTAAGGCCCAGCTCATTTCGTAGCCGTCAACCTGGAAAGAGTCTTTCAAGTCATTTAAAATCAGCTCGAGTTCGTCCATAGCTTTTACTTACCGCTGGCCCCACTTAGGCATCGGCCAGACGATCTCCCGGGTGGCCAGGTCGAAGGGCCAGAAAGGATGATAGCGCATAAAAGTTTCTGTGTCAACCTGTACAAAGACCGCATCGGTTATCTCCAGGTAACCACTAAGTTCTCACAGCCGCAGCCAGGCCCTGACTACCTGCTCCCACAACCCAGGATCTTTTATCTCCAAAATCTCGGGAAGCACCCTAGCCATTTTCCCCAATCGCTGTCCTGCATATCCAGCCTCCCGCAACTTATTGGCGCTGGCCCCACTTAGGCATCGGCCAGACGATCTCCCGGGTGGCCAGGTCGAAGGGCCAGACGGTATAGTACTGGCCGCCGATTATCTGAAGGTTCACCCCCTGGGCGTAGATGTTCTGGTGGGTCTTTTCGTCGAACTTTACGCCCGGCCACGGCATGACGGTCTGCTCGCCAGGAATGTTGGTGGCCAGCAGGGCCTGCCGGATGGCCTCGGGGTCCAGGGACTTGGCCCGGTTGATGGCATCGGCCAGGACCAGCATCCCGGTGAAGGACCGGGCCGAGTTTTCGGTCATCGGTTGGCCGAACCGCTGCTGGAACATCTCGGCGATGACCTTGGCGGCCGGCCGCTTCTGGGTGATATCTGCCGACCAGGCGGCCCGGGTGATGGCGTAGTCGGCATCCTTGCCCAGGGTCTTGGTGTACTGGGGGTCAACGAATCCGGCCCCGTAACCCAGGATCATCTGGGGCGTGTAGTCCAACTGCTTATAGGTCCGAATGAACAGGATCAAGTCCGATGTATATGAGACCTGGAAGAGCACATCGGGATTGGCGGCCTTGATACGCTGGACCTCGCTGTTAACATCGGAAGTATTGGCCGGGTAAGCGATGTCCACGACGACCTGGTAGCCGTATTCCTGGGCATACTGCTTGGTGATCTTACTGGCGTCGGTCCCGTAAAGGGTATTTTCGTTGACGATGCCGATGGTCCGGACCTTGATGCCCTTGGCCTTTTCCAAGTCCCGGAGCATGTCGAAGAGGTTCTTGCCGAAGATGGCATCATGGGGGCCGGTTCGGAAGAACCACTTAAACCCCCGCTCCGTAAGGGAGGGCGACGACGACTCGAAATTAACGTAAGGAACACCCATGCGCTCGGCCACCTGGGAAGCTGTGGCCGTCACCGAGCTATGGTAGGCACCGGTGAGGGCTACAACCTTCTCCTGGGTTATGAGCCGCTCGGCCTCGGCCTGCCCCTTTTCCGGCGAGCCCTGGCTGTCGGCCCAGACGACGGTTATTTTGGCCCCGCCGAGGTTAGGGAGGCCCTCTTCCCGGGCCAGGGGCAGATTGAGGTCGTACTTGCCGTTGATAATCTCGACGGCGAGCTCGATACCGTAGCGGCCGTCCAAGCCCGAGCTAGCAGCCGGGCCAGTGAGGGGGTAGACGGCACCGACCTTAATCTCCTTTGGGAACGTCGGCTGGGACGGCTGCTGGCCGACGGCCGGTGCCGGGGTGCCCGTCTGGGCGCAACCCACCGCCAGCCCACCGATAAGCCCGGCCAAGCCGAGGTTGAATTCGCGCCTGCTTACCCGCCGCACTATTTCTGACCTCCTTTGGGTAATGCCTAGCCCTTATCGGCTAATTATAGCCGAAAATGGTGTGTTAAGTGACCCTATCCACGTCAAATTGCAAGCGTGGTCCCGGTGGGGCTTGGGGCCGGCTTAAGGCCGGGCGTCAGCCTTAGCCGCCGCCCGCAGCTTTTCGGTCGCCTCGGAGTCCAGCCGGAGGGTTACGGGGTCGATAACTACCCCGTAAGCCTCCCGGGCGGTTCCCACCGAAACATAGCCGTCGATAACGTCGGCCAGGACCCGCTCCGGCTCCCGCCGGAAGGGGTGGCCGTAGCCGCCCCCACCGGGCAGCCGGAGGGTGACCTCGGCACCGGGCTCCAGCATAAGGCGCTCTTTGGAGTGAGGCCGGCGGCCGTCGCTCACCACCACCTCCCCCCGAGCTCCGTCCAGGCCCCCGAAAAGACCCCGGGGGGCGAAGCGGGTCCGGTCGTACATGCAGGAGAGCATCCAGGGCCGGTCGGTCCGGACCGTCAGGCGGATCTCCTGGCCCAAGCCGCCTCGGAAGCGCCCGGGTCCCCCCGAATCCGTTCGAACCTCTTTGCGCTTGATCAGGATGGGCGAAAGGGCCTCGACCACCTCCGTGGGCACCCCCATGATGCCGCTGGGGAAGGCCGTATTGGAAAGACCGTCCTTATTCGGCCGGGCCCCGGTTCCCCCGGCCGTGAAGAAAATATACGTATACGGTCGGCCGTGGCGGGGGTCCCAGCCGGCCGTCTGGACGTTCCAGATGTTGCCGGCCCCTTCGGCCATCACCCGGTCCGGGACCGCCTGGCTGAGGGCCCGGAATATGATGTGGGGCAGAAGGTGGCCGATGATGTGACGGGCGGCCACCGGGGCCGGGGGTTGGGCGTTCAGGATGCAGCCGGGTGGGGCGTAAACCTCCAGGGGCCGGAAGCTTCCGGCGTTGTTGGGCACCTCGGGGCAGAGGGCGCACTTGAGGGCGTAGGTCGTATAAGCATGGGTATAATTCATCACGACGTTGATGCCGTACGGACTTTGGGGCGACGAGCCCGTGTAGTCCACAAAGACCGAATCGCCCCGGAACTCAAGCCTGACCTTAAGATAGACGGGCTCATCGAAGCCGTCCGACCAGCCGTCGGCCTCGTAGGTCCCCGGCGGGACGGCTGCGATTGCGGCCCGCATCGCCTGCTCCGACCGGGTCAGGATCTCGTCGGCCAGGGGCTCAAGGGTCTCCAGGCCGAACTCATCCATCATCTCCAGCAGCCGGTAGCCGCCGACCTCGTTGGAGACCATCTGGGCGTGCAGGTCGCCGATAACCTCCCGGGGCGTCCGAACGTTGGCCTCGATCAGCCTGAACAGGGTCTGGTCGGGCTCGCCCCGGCGATAGAGCTTGGAGATGGGCACATGCAGACCCTCCTCGTAAACTTCCCGGGCATCGGCCCCCAGAATTCGGCCCCCAATGTCCAGGGCGTGGCAGATGTTGCCAATGAAGGCCACCAGCTCGCCCCGGCGGAATATCGGGGTAACAACCGTGAAGTCGTTCAAATGGCCGGCGGTCTGCCAAGGATTGTTGGTTATGAGCACGTCGCCGGGCTCCAGGGTTTCCGGGGGAAAGGTCTGGAGAAAGTGGAGCATGGCCGCCTGCATCGGGTTGATGTGCCCCGGGGTTCCGGTTACTGCCTGGGCGAGCAGGTTGCCCCGGACGTCGAAGATGCAGGCCGAGAGGTCTCCCGATTCCCGGACGATGCTAGTAAAGGAAGTCCGGATAAGGGCCGCGGCCTGCTCGTTCACCACGGCGATGAGGCGGTTCCAAAGTACCTCAAGGGTTACCGGGTCGAAGTTCTGAGCCATGCTACGAAGGGTCCTTCCTACCGATTTCAGCCTGATTTTAGCCCAGAGACCAGCACCTTCACCAGTGGCGGTTGTTTGCGGGGCCGTCTCAGAGGTGGTGGGAGGAATTTAAAGCCTCAGGTCCCCCTCAAAGGACCAGAATTTGCAAGACTTTAGTCTCGCAAATGCCAATCGCCCGCGCGGTCGGTTAAGATGACCTGGGCCCCATAAGCCCTAATGGGGGGTTCGAGCCAGGCTACCGGGGCCTAGGGTCTTCCCTGTACCCGGGTCCACCGCCACCGGTTGCGGAGCCTAGTCCCCGGGAAAGCTTTCAGGTCCGTCAAGCTCCCAACCCCAGGGCCCCTCGATGGACCTGGTGCAGGCCCTTCGGCCTCGCCCAAGCGACCGCAGCCAGCACCACGAGCCTTTGGCCGGTGAAACCGGTTTCACCAGCCCGGGTCACCCCGGCCAAGCCCTTCGGGTGCGGACTTACCGTGCCGTGGGGCGGCCTCGGGTTCGGTTTTTAAGGCAGACACCGCCTTCTGCCCAAGCATAAACCGGGCGCCTGCCCCGTTGTTGACAAAGCTGACATAAATGCTAAAGCGTTTATGTAAATAACCTCAGCCCACCAGCTCTGGGATAGAACCTTGTTTGCCGGTTTCACCGGTTCGCCCCCTTGGCGTAGAATCAGGTAGAGAACGTGTAAGGAGTTTGCCGTGGGCGAGGTTAACTGGCTTGAAAAGGTTGTGGTAAGTGACGAGGCCCTGGCCGACGCCTGGGAACTGGTCAAGGGCCACCTGGAAGGGGTCGAGCGGGCCGGGGTCGACCCCTGGCTTGAACCTATCTTTTATCCCAACCTGGTAAAACCTGCGGAGGCCGAAGGGGATGTCCGACCTCACTGAGCTTACCGTAGCCGCCGCCTCGGAGCTTATCGCCCGAAAAAAACTCTCCCCGGTGGAGCTGGTTCGAGCGCTGCTTGACCGAATCGAAAGGGTCGAGCCGAAGGTCCGGGCCTGGGCCCGGCTTTTGCCCGAGGTAGCCCTGGCCGAGGCTCGCCGGCTGGAGGAGCTCCAGGTGAAGGGCGAGTTTTGCGGACCCCTCCACGGGGTGCCCATCGGCCTGAAGGACATCATCTTCACGGCTGGGGTTGAAACCGCCGCCGGGTCGGAGGTTCTGGCCGGCTTTGTGCCCGGGTACGACGCCACCGTTACGGCCCGGCTCAAGGCCGCTGGGGCTATCATCCTGGGCAAGACCGTCACCACCGAGTTTGCCATGTTCGAGCCCGGCCCCACCCGCAACCCCTGGAACCCGGAGCACACGCCGGGGGGATCCAGCAGCGGGTCGGCGGCGGCCGTCGCCGCCCGGATGTGCCCGGCCGCCTTTGGCAGTCAGACGGCCGGGTCGATCCTGCGGCCGGCGTCGTACTGCGGCATCGTTGGCCTCAAGCCGACATACGGGCGGGTGAGCCGGCACGGGGTGGTGCCCGTGAGCTGGACCCTGGACCACGTGGGCCCAATGACCCGGACGGTGGCCGACGCCGCCCTCCTGCTGAAGGTGGTAGCCGGCCCGGACCCCAAAGACCCGACTACCTTGCTGGCCCCGGTGGATGACTACCCGGCGGCGGTGGGGAGGGGTGCCGGCGGCCTACGGGTGGGCGTCCCCGACCGGTTCTTCAGCGAGCTGGCCGATGATGAAAGCCGGCGGGCGTATGAGGCGGCCCTCACCACTTTGCGTGAGCTGGGTCTGTTGATCCGACCGGTGCGACTGCCGGAGGCTTTTGAGCCCCTCAGGGATGCCCACCGGACTATCATGTACGCCGAAGCGGCGGCCTTTCACCGGGACTGGTTTAAGAAGCGGCCGGATGACTACCGACCCCGGACCCGCCGGATAATCCGGGCGGGCCTGCTCACGTCAGCCCCCCTTTACCTGCGGGCCCAGCAGGTGCGGACCGAAGCGGTGCGGGCGATGGGGCGCCTCTTTGAAGAGGTCGACGTGCTGGTAACCCCAACCACCCCAGGCCCAGCCCCTCGGGGCCTGGACTGGACCGGCGACCCGGCCTTCAACCAGCCATTCAGCGCCGTGGGCTTCCCGGCCATTACCGTCCCGGCCGGTTTGAGCGGTTCCGGCCTCCCCCTGGGGGTCCAGTTTGTGGCCCGACCCTTCGACGAGGCGACCCTGTTCCGGGTGGCGGCGGCCTTCGAGGCGGCCACCGGCCTGAGCCTTAAACCCCCGGTCTAACGGGGTTTCGGGCGGCGAAAAGGACGACCGCGGCCAGGCCCAGGACTGTCCAGCCCACGGGACTCCAGAGGGGGCCGGCAACTGCGGGGTCGACCCCCCTAAGGAGCAACAGGGGCAGGCCCCCGATGGCATTGAGGGCCCCGTGGGCAACGGTCGGGGCTACCACACTTTCGGAGGCCAGCCTTAGCCAGGCAAGGTTAATGCCCAGCAGGATGCAGAAGACCGTGAAGAGGCCGACCCCGGCCGCATTGGGGGTCGGGTGACCGGGATAGTTGTAACTGGCCAGGAAGACAAGGGGGGCGTGCCAGAATCCCCAGACCGCCCCGTGGCCGAGAATGCCCAGCCAGGGGCCCCAGCGGGCCATCAGCCTCGGGAGTAGGTACCCCCGCCAGCCGAACTCCTCACCGAAGGCGAATACGCCGTTTATCGGCACGGCGATGGTGAGGGCGGCCGCCACCTGGGCCAGCAGGATGGCCTCGGCCGGCACGGACCGACCACCGGCTGCCGTCAGGAGGGAGCGAAGGGTCTCTAGCTCCGTATCCAGAGGGTAGATGGGGATACTTAGGGCCATCGAAATCAGGGTGAGCAGGGCCGGCCCAAACCAGGCCAGAAGGACGTACCTTAGGGCCGGCCAGCGTAGGCCGGCATCCCCAAAGCCGGATTTCTCCACCCAGCGGCGGGCGACGTAGGCCCCGACGGCCGGAGGCCACATGAGCAGAAAAGCAGTCGGTAGGACCAGAATGCCGGCCGAAGCTAGGGCACCGGCCTGCCGACTAATTAGGGCAAGGCCAACCTGAACCGGCCAGGCGAGGCCGAAGGCAATGAGAATGAAAACGACCAGCCCGAGTTGGGTCCCCATCTTTGGGGGATTATACTATTCTGAAGTCGGTCCCATGGCGGCAGGCGCTGGGCCCGAAGTGGGAAAATCTTAACGATGGGGGGTGACCGCTGGTTTGCGGCTCTATACGATCTGGCCACTGGCTGCTTTGAGGGCGGGGTTCTGCGCAAGCTTAGGGTGTGGGTGGCCGGGGAGGCGGCGGGCCGCGTCCTGGAGGTCGGGGTGGGCACCGGCGCCAACTTCCCGTATTATCCTGAGGCCCTGGGTCTGGTGGCCGTCGACCCTAACCTCTTCATGCTAGCCCGGGCCCGAAGACGGGCGGACCGGCTGGGGCGGGATGTGGGGCTCATCCGGGCGGCGGCCGAGGCCCTGCCCTTCGCCGACGGCTCGTTTGATACAGTGGTGGCGACCCTGGTCTTCTGCTCGGTGTTCGACCTGGACCGGGCGGTGGCCGAAGTACGGCGGGTACTCCGGCCGGGCGGGACCTTCAGGTTCATTGAGCATGTCCGGGCCGAGGGTGGCCTCCTGGGCCGGCTTCAGGATGGGGCAACCCCGGCGTGGCGGCGGGTTGCGGGGGGCTGTCACCTTAACCGGCGAACGGTCGAGGCCATCGAAAGGGCGGGTTTTGAGCTGGTGCGCCTTGAGGACCATTCCCTGTTGTTTATGCCCCTGGTGGCCGGGGTTGCCCGGCCAAAGTAGGTCACCTTGAGGCCTGGGGCCTTATCGGATGGGGATTCGGCAACGGCTACGGTTTTACCTCACGTTGGTGTTCTACCGAATGTTGGGCTGGGTGGAGTGGGTCCGGCTGAACGTTCCGGACCCCCTGCGCAGCTGCCTGGTGCTGGCGACCGTCTTCGGGGGGCCCTTCGGCCTGTGCCTCATCGTTTACTTTGTTCCCACCGCCCTGCAGGCCCTCGGCTTGCCTGGTTTTCTGGTGAACGCCGGCCTGCTCTTTACCTTGGGGCTGGCCTTCGGCCTGGTGGTCCTGGCGGATATTTTCATTATCCTGCTGATGTTTGCCGACTGGCTTGAGCGGGAGAGCCGGCGGCCCCGGGACGAGCTTTAGACGGTGAGCCCCCAGCGGACGGCCAGTTCCAGGGTACGCCGGGCCCGCTCGTAGATGGGGCGGTCCACCATCCGGCCGCCGACCGCGATGGAGCCCAGCCCAGAGCGCTGGGCCGCCTCGTAGGCCTCGACCACCTCCTTGGCCCAGCGAAGCTCGGCCTCGTCAGGGGTAAACACCCGGTTTATGGGTTCGAGCTGGTCCGGGTGGATCGCGTATTTGCCGCCGAAACCCAGCTGGCGGGCCAGCTTAGCCTCCCGGATGAGGCCTTCGGGGTCCCGGAAGTCGGGGTAGATGGTGTCCAGGGCCTGGACGCCCAGGGCCCTTGCCACGAGAGCGACCAGGGCTTTGGGGAAGAAAAGCTCCTCACCGGTGGGGGACCGCTGGGTGCCCAGGTTAAACGTAAAATCTTCGGCCCCAAGGCCAAGGCTCAGCAGGCGGCGGGAGGCCCGGCCGATGGCCTCGACCCGAAGGAGTCCGGCGGGCGACTCGATGCCGATGCCCACCCGGAGGGTTCCCCGGGGTAGGCCGGCCCGGCCCTCGGCCCAGGCGAGCATCTCCTCCACTTCCTGAACCTCCTCCGGGGTCTCCACCTTGGGAACATCCACCCCGAAAAGGCCGTCGACGACCACGGCAGCCAGGTCGTCCTGGGTGAGGCCGGAGGCCAGGCCATTAATCCGAACCAGCACCGTCCGGCTGGCAAACGCCCCGGAGAGGAGGGCTTCCCGGACGAGCCGGCGGGCCTCGGCCTTCTCCTCGGGGGGGACGGAGTCCTCCAGGTCCAGGACGAAGGCGTCGGCGGGGAGGGTTGGGGCCTTGGCAAGCATTCGGGGGCGGTTGCCCGGCACGTAGAGGACACTCCGAAAGATGGGCATGTTCATGGATGGGCCTCAACTCCTAGGTTTTATAAAAGCGGCGGCAGTAAGGACAGACCGAGTAGTACCGGCGCTGGCGGCGGCCGAGCTGGTAATGGGCCTCATAAACTTCTGAAAGGTGTTCTTCACAGAAGAGCCGGCGGCAGCGGGAACACTGGCCCCAGACCTCCGCCGGACAGCCGGCCTGGCCGCAGGTTCCAGCCAGGTTCCTGGCCTCGGCCTCAAGCTTATAGGCTTTGAATTCTTCAATCTCGGCCAGGCGGTGGGTGCAGTCCGGGTGATTGCAGACGGTGGCCGCGTTGGGCAGGAAGCGGCCATGGTCGTTGCAGAAGGGCCGACCGCAGTAAACACAGACGGCCACCGGCCGATTTCGACACCGGAAAACCCGGTACCGGACAAACCAGCACCGCTCACGGCCGGACCACAGACTCATGCGCGCCTGCCATAGGCCCCGCCCGGACCTGTTCCTTCCCATTGGACCACAGCGCCGGCGGAAAATGCAAGTCCGGACCGGTTTTCAGTAGGGATGTCCGACCGCTGCCACTGGGGGTCATTGCAACGGGGTACCGGGCTGAGGCCGATAGGCCGGCCACGATGAATTCCCAGGCCGTGGTGGGCCGAAATAAATCCCTGCTGGTTCGGGCCCCACTAACGGGGGATTTCCAGCGTCGGCCGGACGGCGTCCGCCGGAAGCTTTGCACGGTCAAGGCTGTGGGGGAGTAATGGCTATATGGCCGTTTGCCCAGGGCATGCCGCCCTGGGCAAACGGCTCAACAGCGTCATTACCCCATGGGTTGTCGGCCAGGCCAGCGTACGGGCCCCAGAATTTCGGTCTGGCTCGAGGGACGCCCCGAGCCTCAGCCCGGTCTGAGCCTGGTTCGGTTCCGGGCCGACTACGCCAGTTATCGCGGTTGTCGAAACCCGCCCCGACTGCCACCGGGAGGTCAAAATTTTCCCGACAGCCGGTGCCGGGTGGGGTCTGGTTGGTAGACGTTTATCGCCGACCGAGACCCCGAAGGCCACCGGGAAAAGCGGTCCAGTCGGGGGGCGAAAGTTTTTCGGCCCCGGGCCTTCCGGACCTCACCCTGACCGGGGACCAGGGGCCGGCGAGGTATAATTAGAGGCGGCGGTCTGCTGCCCAAAAACGGAACCCTAATTCACAAACGGAGCAGTAATCGATGACCGTCCTCCTGCTGGTCGGAACTCGCAACGGCGGCTTTATCATCCGTAGCCCGGACCGCAAATCCTGGGAGGTCACCGACCACTTCTTCGAAAGCTGGTCCATTCAGCACGTGACCTACGACTGGCGGGATGGGTCCGTCTACGCCGCCGTAAACTCCCACATCTACGGGCCCATGGTCGCCCGGAGCACGGACCTGGGGAAAACCTGGGTCCACTCCAGCGCCGGCCTCACCTACGGGGAGGGGAGCCGGGCTCGGGTTAAACAGGTCTGGCAGCTCTGCCCCGGTCCCCCTTCCCGGCCCGGCGAGCTGTGGGCCGGGGTGGAGGATGCGGGGCTTTTCCGTAGCCGCGACCACGGCCGGACCTGGGAACACATTGAGAGCCTGCGCCGGCACCCCACGGTCGCGGCCTGGGAACCCTCCGGTGGGGGGCTTATCCTGGCCAATGTCCTCATCGACCCCGATGACCCCGACCGCATCTGGGTGGGGGTTGGGGCGGGCGGGGTTTACCGCTCCGACGACGGGGGCCAGACCTGGAAAGCCCTTAACCGGAATATCCCCGCACCCTGGAAGCCTAACCCGATGCCGGAGGCCGGCCAGTGCGTTCACAAGCTCCGGCTCGCCCCCAAACCCGGCCGGCTTTACCACCAGAACCACGTCGGCATGTACCGATCCGACGACTACGGGGAAACCTGGGTGGATATCGGCGCTAACGGCCTCCCCTCAAGCTTCGGGTTTGCGGCGGCCGTCCACCCCAGGGATCCCGATACCGCTTACTTCGTGCCCCATATCAGCGACGACCGCCGCTACGTCCCCGACGCCGCTATGGCCGTCTGGCGAACCCGGGACGCCGGGGGCACTTGGCAGAAGCTTACCAACGGCCTGCCCCAGCGCCACGCTTACCTTACGGTCCTCCGGGATGGTCTGGCAACCGACACCCTCGAGCCGGCCGGGGTCTACGCTGGCACCAGCACAGGCCACATCTTTGCCAGCGCTGACGAGGGGGACACCTGGCAGCTTATCGTATCCTTCCTGCCGCCCATAAACTCGGTCGAAGCCGTGGTCCTCTGATGGCCGCCAGGGTTTACCTGCCGGCTCAGCTCGCCCGCCTTTATCAGATCCGGCTACCCCTGGAGGTGAACGGGGTCCGGGTCCGGGAGATAATTGCCGAGCTGGACCGGCTCTACCCGGGCATAAAGGACCGGTTAACCGAAGGCCCAAATCTGCGGCCGTATATCCTGGTTTTTGTTAACCAAGAGCCGGCCGACTTGGACACTCCGGTTTCGCCGGGGGCCGAGGTCCGGTTCGTGGCGGCGGTAGCGGGCGGTTCGGAAACTGTATAAAATCTAAAAACCCTTTCAACCGGGAGTGGTCGCCGTGGATCAGGCCCGCATCGACGCCGATGAGCTTCGCCGCTTTACGGCCGAGGTCTTCCGCCGTGTTGGCCTAGAGGCCGAGGATGCCGAAATTGCGGCCGACGTCCTGGTCGCCGCCGACCTGCGGGGGGTAGATTCCCACGGGGTCGCCCACCTGGAAAAGTGGTACGTCCGGCGCATCCAGGAAGGGATAATCGACACCAAGGCGAAGGTTCGGGTTGTAAGCGAAGCCCCGGCCGCCGCCCTCCTCGACGGGGGGCGGGGCCTGGGGATGGTGGTGGCCTACCGGTCGATGCGGTACTGCATCGAGAAGGCCCGCAACGCCGGGGCGGCGCTGGTCACCGTCCGCAACAGCAACCACTTCGGGATGGCAGCTTACTACTCGATGATGGCTCTGCGGGAGGGAATGGTGGGCCTGGCCATGACCAACGCCACCCCCATCGTCGTCCCAACCTTTGGCCGGAAGGGGGCCGTGGGCACCAATCCCATCAGCCTGGCCGCCCCGGCCGGCCGGGAGCGGCCCTTTGTGCTGGACATGGCCACCAGCGTCGTGGCCCACGGCAAGCTGGAGGTGGCCGCCCGGCGGGGCCGGAAGATCCCCCTGGGTTGGGCCCTGGGCCGGGAGGGCCGGCCCACCGACGACCCGGTGGAGGCCATGGAGGTCCGGGCCCTGCTCCCCCTGGGCAGCACCCCGGAGTTGAGCAGCTACAAGGGCTACGGTCTCTCCTTCATGGTGGACATCCTCTGCGGGGTCCTTTCCGGGGGTGGGTACTGCCTGCAGGTGGGCCCGGGGGGCAGGGGCCCCAGCCACTTCTTCGGGGCCATCCGCATCGACCTGCTCCGGCCCCTCGAAGATTTTCAGCAGATGCTCGACGAGGAGATCCGGGCCATCCGGGCTCTGCCCAAGGCCCCCGGCTGCGACCGGGTCTACATCCCGGGGGAGCCGGAGTTCGAGACCGAGGAGCTGCGGCGGCGGGAGGGGATCCCCCTCGACCCGCCTGTTCTCGAATCCCTGGGGCGGCTCGCCGAAGAGTTCGGCGTCGAATTAAGGCTTAAGGGTTAGCGGGCTGGCAAACTGGACAGAAATAGGTGCTCCGCCCCCCGACCCGGACCCGCCGAATCTGGGTGCCGCACCGCCGGCAGGGCTCGTTTTCCCGGCCATGGACTTCGGGCAGACCGTCGCCGCGGGACGCCCGGTCGCCGATAACCGGGGCCGCGCCCTCGGCCACCGCCCGACTCAGAACCCTAGGAATAGCGGCTGCCAGCGCCCCGATCTCGGCCCGGCTCAAGCTGGCCGCCGGCCGCAAAGGGTGAATCCCGGCGGCAAAAAGGGCCTCGTCGGCGTAGATGTTTCCGAGGCCAGCGATAACCCGCTGGTCGAGTAAGACCGCCTTAATGGGGGCCTTGGGCCGGCGGCGGAAGGTCTGCTCCAGGCGCTCCACGTCCAGAGGCTCCCGCAACCCGTCGGGGCCCAGGCCGAACTCCCGCAGAAAGTCCTCCACTTCCTCGGCCGGCATCAGGGTGAGCCGGGCAAACTGCCTTATATCCGTCAGATAAACCATGCTGCCGTCATCCAGCCGGAAGGTGACGTGGGTGGCCCGGTGGGGCAGCGGTACGCCTGGACGGGGCGCCCAGTGGCCGCCCCGGGCCAGCTCCCGCCCGTCCGGGCCGACCACCACGACCTGGCCGGCCAACTTCAGGTGGACGGCCAGAACTAGCCCACCAGAAAGGCCCCAGAGGAGGATCTTCCCCCGCCGGTCCACCCCCTCGATGCGCCGGCCGATGAGAAGGTCCCGCACCCGTTCCACCGGGTCCCCCGGTCCGGCGGCTTCGATGCCCCGCAGGCGGCAGAGCTTGGCCTTGCGGCACTCAAAGGCGACGATAACCCGCCCGGGCAGAACCCGCCGGAGCTGGCGACAAAGGAGCTCAACCTCAGGAAGTTCGGGCATGCCGTCTAGCCCACCCGGCCCAGTTTCACCCGTCGCCAGTGGTAAAGGTATTCCTGGGCCCAGCCGGCAAAGGGGCCAAACTTCTCCCGGTAAAGCCGGGAAACCAGCCGGTAGGCTGCCGGGGTCAGGGTCCGGGCCGAAATGACCGGCCCGAAGAGCTCCCGGGCCAGGGCCCAGATATGGGTGTCCACGGGGACGGCCTCGTCAAACCTGAGGCCGAAAAGGCAGACGCAGTCGGCGATCTTCGGGCCGATTCCCGGCAGGGTCATCAGCTCGGCCCAGGCGTCTTCGTACGGCCTCGCCCTGAGGCCGGTAAGCCAGCCTTCGCCTCGGGCAAGGAGGGCCCCGGCGACCCGCTTTAGGTTTTCCAGCCGCCAGCCGGCCCCGGTTTCGGCCGTCAGGTCCGGGTCAGGCAAGTTCAGGCCGGCCAGAACTTCGAGCCGGGGGAAGGCTTGGTAGCTTACGCCATCCAGGGTGGCGATGTGGTGGCCGAACCGGCGGCTTAAAACTTCGATGGCCCGGGAGATTCGGGGGACTGAGTTGTTCACTGAAAGGGCATAGGAAAGGATAACCTCCATCGGCGGCTGGCCAAGAACCCGCAGGCCGGGAAAGAGGCTGATGGCTTCGGCCAGGTAAGGGTGAGCTCTCCGAAACTGACTGTAGAGGGCCTTCAGGTCGACGTCCAGCCGGAAGTAGGCCGAAAACCAGGCTTCCGGGTCGGGCAGGGATGGGTAGCTCCGCAGCTCGACGAAATCGCCTGACCGGCGCAGCCGGATGGCCCGGTCCCAGACCACCCCGGTCCAGGCGCCGTCGGTCGAGGGTACCCAGCGGAAGGCCTGACCGCAGTTGAGGGAGGCTCCCAGGCTCAGCTCGGTCGGCGGAAGCTCAAAGCGGACTGCCGGGATTTCGGCCCAGGTGGTAGGTTTTTGGGCCGGCCAGAGGGTCAGCTGGCGGCCCTCACTCGACGGCGAAGGTTTCAAACTCGATGTCCTCGGCCGGCTTCGGCGCCTTCCGGGCGGTGGGTTCGAGGGGCTCAAGCTCATCCCAATTGGGGCCCTGATTAACCTCCACCTCGAGGGGAACCTTGAGGGGGAAGGCGCTGCTCATCTCCTCCCGAACCAGCCGGCCCACCTCCAGGACTTGGTCGGTGGCAACCTCCAGCACCAGCTCGTCGTGGACCTGCAGGATCATGTTTGCCCGGTAGCCGCCTTCGTTGAGCCTGTGATGAAGCTTGACCATGGCTATTTTCATGATGTCGGCGGCGGTGCCCTGGATGGGCATGTTTATGGCCATCCGTTCCGCCGCCGTGCGGACGCTGGCGTTGGGCGAGTTTATTTCGGGCAGGTACCGGCGGCGGCCCAGCAGGGTCTCCACGTAACCCTGGCGGCGGGCCAGCTTGACGATCTCCTGGGTGTATTCTTTGACCTTCGGGTAGACGGTGAAGTAACTGCGGATAAATTCGGCCGCCTCTTCCCGGGAAAGCTCGGTCCGAATGGTGAGGCCGTATTCGGTGATCCCGTAGACGACGGCAAAGTTCATCATCTTGGCCACCCGGCGCTGGGCGGGGGTGACCTGGTCGGGCGAGACGCCGAAAACCTTGGCGGCGGTGGTGGTGTGGATATCCTGGCCGGCCCGGAAGGCCTCAACGAGATTCGGGTCCTCCGTGATATGCGCCAGGATTCGGAGCTCGACCTGGGAGTAGTCGGCGCTGATGAGCCGGGTGGGGGTGCCGTCGGGCAGGGGGGCGGCGATGAAGGCCCGCCGGATCTCCCGGCCCACTTCGGTCCGGGCCGGGATATTCTGCAGATTCGGGTCCGAGGAGGATATCCGGCCGGTGGCGACCACCGCCTGGTTGAAGCTGGTGTGGACCCGGCCGGTCCGGGGGTTTATCATCGCCGGCAGGGCATCCACGTAGGTGGACTTCAGCTTGGAAAGCTGGCGGTACTCCAGCAGCAGGTCGATAATGGGATGGGAGCCCCGAAGCTCATCCAGCACCTGGGCGGCGGTGGAGTAGCCGGTCTTGGTCTTCCGGCCCCGGGGCAGGCCCAGCTCCTCGTAGAGCACCATGGCCAATTGCCGGGGCGAATTTAAATTAAACTGGTGGCCCACCAGGTTGTAAATCTTAAGCTCCAGTTCTCGGAGCTGCCGATTAAGCTCCCGCCCCAGGGCCCCTAGCCTCTCCACGTCGACGGCCACCCCAACCCACTCCATATCCGCCAGGACGGGCACCAGGGGCATCTCCACCTCGGAGAAAAGCCTGGTCTGATTCTGGCGGGCGAGGCGCTCGTCCAGCCGGGCGGCGAGCTCCCGAAGCCGCCGGACCAGCCTGACCTGGTAGTCTTTCACCACGTCCACGGGCAGGCTCCCCAAGTGGACGGACTTCTTCGCCGGGTAAGGGACCTCTTCACCCAGGTGGGCGAAGATAAGCTCGTTAAGCTCAATTGCCTTCTCCCCTAGCAGGTAGGCGGCAATCATCGTGTCGTAAAGCCGGTTTTTAACTTCAATTCCCTCCTGTCGGAGAAGGAGGATTAGCTGTTTAAGGTCGTGGCCGATGAGGAGCTTTTCAGGGTCGGCGAAGAGGGGTGCCAGGGGCCGGAGCTTTTCGGGCGCCCCGGCGGCCCGGCCGAAAAACTCCGGCTGGGGGTGCACTGGGATGAAAGCGTGCGCCCCGTCCACGGCCAGGGTGAGGGAGTGCAACTCCGACCACATGGGACGGGGACCGGTGCCAACGGCCAGGGCCCCAAAGTCCGGCGCCTCCCGGGCCAGCTCCACCAGGCCGGCCGGCTCAACTTCGGCCCCATCGGGCCGGGTCGTCTCAACGGTTAGGGCTGGGGCTTCGGGGGGCAGGACCTCAGCGAGGCGGTCCACCAGGCTGTGAAACTCCAGTTCCCGGAGGATGGCCAGCACCCGGGACCGGTCGGCCCGGCCGACGCGGCACCTTTCCAGGTCGAGGGTCACCGGGGCGTCGGTCTTGATCTTAACCAGCTCCCGGTTGCGTCGGACAAGCTCTTCGGCCTGCTTTAGCCGCTCGGCCAGTTCCGGCGGTCTTACCTCCTCCAGCCGGGCGTAGAGTTCGTCGATAGACCCGAATTTTTTAACCAGGTCCGCCGCGGTCTTCTCGCCGATGCCAGGTACGTTGGGAATGTTATCCGAAGGGTCGCCCCGTAACGCCTTAAAGTCCACCAGCTGCCCGGGTTCAAGGCCGAACCGCTGCCGGACAGCCGCCTCGTCGTAGAGGACCGTGTCGGTAAGGCCCCTGCGGGGGGCCAAAACTTTAACCCCGGGGCCGACCAGCTGGAGGGCGTCTAGGTCGGCCGTAACGATGACGCACTCGACACCCCGCTCGACGGCCTGGCGGCAGAGGGCCCCGATCAGGTCATCGGCCTCGTAGCCTGGCACCTCGTAAATGGGGATACCTAGGGCCTCGACCAGTTGCCTTACCCGGGCCATCTGGCGGGCTAGGTCCTCGGGGGTCTGGGGCCGCTGGGCTTTATAGGCTTCGAATTGGGTGTGACGGAAGGTGGGGGCGGCAGCATCAAAGGCCACGGCCACGTATTCGGGTTTAAGTTCCCGGATGGCCTTAAAGAGCATGTTGGCGAAGCCGTAGACGGCCTGGGTGCCCTCCCCAGTCCGCCGGGTGGTGAGGGGCGGTAGGGCGAAGAAGGCCCGGTAAAGGATGGCGTTGCCGTCTAAAATTATGAGCCGCTCCGGCTTCAGCATCGGACAGCTACTCCCCGGTGTAGTATATATCGTGGCCCTGGAGAAAGTCGGCATTGTCTTTCCCGGCGGCGACCCCGCCGAAGTCCAGGCCCTCGAACAGCTCGGCTTCGACTCCGTCTGGTCGGGGGAGCATCTACTTTACCACGGCCCGACCCTGGACGCCCTAATCGTCCTGGCGGCCTATGCCGCCCGGACCGAGCGGCTGAAGGTGGGCTCATCGGTCCTTCTGCTGCCCCTGAGGCCGCCAGCCCTAGTGGCCAAGGCAGCGGCCACCCTCGATGTCCTGAGCGGGGGCCGGCTCATCCTTGGGGTCGGGGTTGGGGGGGAGTATCCGCCCGAGTTTGAGGCCGTGGGCATCCCCCTGGCCGAACGGGGTGCCCGGGCCGACGAGGCTTTAGCCATTTTAAAGCTCCTCTGGTCCGGCGACCCGGCGAGCTTCGAGGGCCGCTTCTACCGGCTGCCCGAGGTTCGGTTGAACCCGCCCCCAGCCCAGCCCGGCGGTCCCCCTATCTGGGTCGGGGGGCGGTCTTGGGCGGCCCGCCGGCGGGCCGCCCGCCTCGGCGACGGCTGGTTTCCGTACCTGGTCGACCCGGAGCAGTACCGCCGGGGCCGAAAGGAGGTCGAGGCCTACCGGGCCAAGGCCGGCCGGGACGGGCCGTTCACCTGGGCCCTACTCCTGTTCATCCGGTGCGACGACGACCCGGCCGAGGCCCGCCAAATTGCTGTCCAGCGGCTGAGCCGCATGTACGCCCGGCCCTTTGACGGCCTGGTAGACCGCTTCTGCGCCTACGGTCCCCCGGAGGCCTGCGCCCAAAAGGTCAGGGAGTTCCAGGCCGCCGGCGTCGAGTACTTCGTCCTTTCGCCGGTGGCGTCCCCAGCGGAGCTTCTGACCCAGGCGGTCCGTTACTCGGCCGAAGTTCTGCCCCTGCTACGTTAGGCTCCGCCGCCCCGATGATGAAGTGGCCGGGCCGGACGAAAGGACGGACCAGCACCCGGATGGGCAAACCGGCCTCGGCCTCGAGGGGGTTGAGGACCACCACGTCGGGGTCGCGGCCGAATTTTTCCCGGTAACGGCGGGCGGCTTCGGCGACCTTCTCAGCCAGTGGCCGGCGGCGGTCCGGGTCGTACCAGAGGATCCCGCTGATCATCCCTCCAGCTTCGATCAAATGTTCTAATAAATTATAAGGCTAGAGGCGCCGCCGGCGCAGGAGCATGGCGTTGATGGCGACAATGGTGGTGGATAGGCTCATCAGGACCGCCCCGGCCGCGGGGGAGAGGAGCAGCCCTACGGGGTAGCCCGCCCCGGCCGCCAGGGGGATGGCGGCCGCGTTGTAGCCCACCGCCCAGAGCAAATTTTGGGCCATTTTAGCGTAGGCCGCCCGGGACAGCTCCAGGATACGGATTACGTCTAGGGGGTCGTTTTTGACCAGCACCACGTCGGCCGACTAGATGGCCACGTTGGTCCCCGCCCCGATGGCCACCCCGAGGTCGGCTGCCAGCAGGGCTGGGGCGTCGTTAATGCCGTCGCCGACGAAGGCCACCCGTTTGCCCTCGGCCCGAAGGGCTTCGACAATTCGGGCCTTATCTCCCGGCAGGACCCGGGCGTAGTAGCGGTCAATGCCCAGGGCCTCGGCCACCGCCTTGGCCACGGCCTCAGCGTCGCCGGTAACCATTATCACCTCGATGCCGGCCCGCTTAAGCCGTGCCGTTGCCTCCCGGGCCCCCGGCCTCACCCGGTCGGCCAGGGCGAATACCGCCAGGGCCCGCCCGTCTGCGGCCAGGACCACCGGACTGCGGCCCCGGGCCTCGGCTTCGGTCAGGGCCCGCTGGAGCCTTTCGGACAGATTCAGCCCCAGCTCCAAGAGCCACTCCGGCCTGCCGACCCGGTAAAGCCGGCCGTTCACTTCCCCCTCAACCCCCTTCCCCGGCACAGCCCGCACCCCGCTCGCCGACGGGATGACCACGCCCCGGACCCGGGCTTCGGCCACGATGGCCTGAGCTAAGGCGTGTTCAGAAAAGGTCTCCACGGCCGCGGCTAGGCCCAGGGCTTCGAGGGGGTCGACTTCGTCGGCGACCACATCCTCGACCCCGAATCGGCCCTCGGTGAGGGTTCCGGTCTTGTCGAAGGCAACGACGTTTAGTTCCCGGGCCCGCTCGAAGGCCTCCCGGTTGCGGATAATGATGCCGTTTCCGGCGGCTAGGGCGGTGGCGTTGACCACCACCAGGGGAACGGCAAGTCCCAGGGCGTGGGGACAGGCGATAACCAGCACGGTTACCCCCCGTTCCAGGGCGAAGGCGAGCCCGCCCCCGAGAGCTAGCCAGAGGCCGAAGGCGGCCGTGCCGGCCCCCACGGCGATAAACGTCAGCCAGGCGGCTACCCGGTCGGCGGCGGTCTGGAACCGGCTGCGGGCGGCCTGAGCCTCCTGAACCAGCCGCATAATCTGGCTCAGGGCCGTCTCCTCGCCCGTCCGGGTGACCCGGATTTTCAAGGCCCCTTCCCCGTTGATGGACCCGGCAACAACCTCATCCCCCACCTGCTTGGGCACGGGCCGGGATTCCCCTGTAAGAAAGGCTTCGTTCAGGCTGGAGGTCCCCTCGACAACCACCCCATCGGCGGGGACCTGCTCCCCCGGCCGGACCAGGACGATGGCCCCCGGCCTTAAGTCGGCGGCGGGAACATCGACGATTTCCCCGTCGACAACCAGGTGGGCGGTCTGGGGCAGGACCGACGCCAGCTCTTCGAGGGCCCGGCTCGCCCCCTGGACGGCCACCAGCTCCAACCAGTGGCCCAGGAGCATCACGTCGATGAGGGTAGCCAGCTCCCAGTAGAAGGGCGTGCCTGGCAGGCCGAAGGCTACCGCCAGGCTGTATGCGAAGGCGACCGAGGTGGCCAGGCCCACCAGGGTCATCATCCCCGGCCGGCGGGCGGCAAGCTCGTCGAGGCCACCCCTGACGAACACCAGGCCTCCGTAAAGGTAAACGGCCGTGGCCAGGAGGGGGCTTAGCCATTCGAGGCCCGGGACGGGTGGGGGCCGGTAGCTTAGGAGGTTCTGAACGGGTTCGGCCAAGTAGAGGATGGGCAGGGTGAGCAGGGTCGAGACGATAAACCTGTTCCGGAACATCGCCGGGGTGTGGCCGGCGTGCCGGTCCCGGGGGTGTGCTTGGGGCGGGTGGGCGGTTGGGGCCGCTCCGTGGCCGTGGTGGTGATGGTGGGCCATAAGGATTCCCGGATTTAATGATACACCGCCTTGCCGGGTGGCCGGCTCCGGGCTTATATTTCAAAGCGATGCTGTCTGCAATCCCTGGTTCTGACCGGCTGGCCGAACTTTACCGCTACCGGGAGCTGATTTACAACCTGGTCGCCCGGGACCTGAAGGTCCGGTATAAAAACTCCGTCATCGGGGTCTTCTGGTCCCTCCTTAACCCCCTGGTGATGTCGGCCATCTTCACGTTTGTTTTCACCGTCCTTATGCCCAGCGGCCTGCCCCATTACGCCCTCTTTGTCCTGATCGGGCTGCTCGCCTGGAACTGGACGGTGGGGGC
>Ga0209989_100009_pt1 | contig 40168 bp, 34 predicted proteins | sample Antgeofumaro1A2B_FD_188083 | JGI IMG/M metagenome (GOLD analysis project Ga0209989, IMG submission 188083) | Geothermal fumarole subsurface microbial communities from Mt. Erebus, Antarctica - 1A2B (SPAdes) (version 2) | ecosystem: Environmental > Terrestrial > Volcanic > Fumaroles | place: Mt....
ACGGATTTAACCGCAGAGAACGCAACACGGATTTAACCGCAGAGGACGCAGAGAGCGCGGAGAGAGTCTCAAGTGTTCTCTGCGGTCCTCTGCGCACTCTGCGGTTTACTCTTTTTCAGTGCTGCGCGCCTGGATATGCCTGCTCACCACGTCTACAGCAGATTGAACCGCAGAGCACGCAACACGGATTTAACCGCAGAGAACGCAGAGAGCGCAGAGAGATTCTCAAGTGTTCTCTGCGGTCCTCTGCGCACTCTGCGGTTTACTCTTTTTCGCCACAGAGTGTAGCCATCTATGGCCTCTTTACATCTTCCTAGCTGTGCCACAGAAGACGGCTCTGCCATCTCGTGCATCGAACCTACCATCCTGTCCAAAGTCTCACGCAGTGCATCAACGTATGCATCAGCCGATTGTCCGAGATGACGCCTGGAAAGCTACCATGAGTTCTACCGCGTTGCTGAAGCGAACGCTGTCGCCGTAGCAGTGGGCGGTCGAGCCTTAACGGAATCTATTCGCTCTAGGATGCTCTACACTACCTACGGGGATTCACTGAGCCACCTGGCGGCATTTGCCCGTGTGCTCCATCCTACTCCGAGAAGGCCGAAGCGTGGCCGCCCACCTAAGACGGGGTGAGCAAGGACGTATGCACATTTATTCGTTACAACGCGAGCAGAAGATCCAGCTGAGTGGGGATGAAGTGTTCGCATTCTTCTCCGACCCACATAACTTGGAGGTCCTTACGCCTCCGTGGCTGCGTTTTCGGATATTGACGCCTGACCCTATCCACATGGGCGTCGGTACGATCATTCAATACAGGCTCTACTGGCGGATGCTGCCTATAGCATGAACAACAAAGATAGTAGCATGGGACCCGCCCAAAGGTTTCACCGATGTTCAGCTGCGTGGGCCCTATCGGCTATGGGAGCACACGCACAGTTTTGTCAACGTGGCAGGAGGCACCCTGGTGCGCGACGTCGTCAGGTATGCCCTGCCCTTCGGCGCCCTGGGACGTCTCGCACACCGGCTGTGGGTGCGTAAGGATATCGAAGCGATCTTCGACTATCGGGCTCAAAAAATCACGGAGATACTAGAACCTTCGCGGAAAACATGAATAGTGAAGACCCCGCCATCGTTTGGTTTCGGCAAGACTTGCGTCTGGCCGACAATCCGGCACTGCTGGCTGCGGTTGGGCACGGCGGACCTGTCATTGCTGTTTACGTCTGGTCGCCCGACGAGGAAGGAAACTGGCCTCCCGGCGCCGCTTCCAAGTGGTGGCTACATCAGTCCTTGGCACAACTGGATCGTTCGCTGCGTCGTTACCGGTCACGCTTAGTGCTTCGTCAGGGACCTGCGCTGAAGGTGCTTCGGGAACTGGTTCAGGAAACAAGGGCCACCGCCGTTTATTGGAATCGGCGCTACGAGCCTGCCGCGATGAGCCGCGATGCTCGAGTGGAATTTGCGCTACGTTGCGATGGTATCCGCGTAGGGATTTACAACGCCTCGCTGCTTTTCGAACCGTGGACAGTGTCGAGTCCAAGCGGCCGACCGTATTGCGTGTTCACACCCTTTTGGGCTGCATGTGTCGTCCAAGCAGAACCCGCTCGACCTGTCGAAGCACCCGCGCGCTTGCCGGCTCCGAGGACCTGGCCAGCTTCGCTCGCCCTCACTGACCTGGCTTTGGAACCGACCGTGGACTGGGCCGGCGGACTTCGTGCCTCCTGGCAGCCAGGGGAAGTGGGAGCCGCTCGGCAGTTGGAATGCTTCATCGAGGAAGTGCTCCGGCATTACCCAACGATAAGAGATCGGCCAGACCTTGTCGGCACATCACGACTTTCACCGCACCTGCATTTTGGAGAAATAAGCCCTAGACAAGTTTGGCATGCACTTCGCAACGCTCTGGGGGCAAAGAAAGACGGGAGTTATGCGAAGGCCGTGGAGTGCTATAGCCGGCAGTTGGGCTGGCGTGAATTCGCATACTACTTGCTGTACCATTTCCCACACACTGCCGACGAGCCTCTGAAGGAATCGTTTCGCCGTTTTGCCTGGAGAACGGAAGCAAGATGGTTACGTGCCTGGCAGCGCGGCCGCACAGGCTATCCCATCGTGGACGCAGGCATGCGACAGTTGTGGCACACGGGATGGATGCACGATCGTGTACGCATGGTGGTGGCATCGTTTTTGGTCAAGGATTTGCTCATTTCGTGGCGCGAGGGGGCAGCCTGGTTTTGGGATACCTTGGTAGACGCCGATCTGGCCAACAACACTCTGGGCTGGCAATGGGCAGCAGGATGTGGCTCTGATGCTGTTCCCTATTTCCGCATCTTCAACCCAGTCCGCCAAGGAGAAAGATTCGATCCGAACGGCGATTATGTCCGCCGCTGGGTGCCAGAACTAGCCCGGCTGCCCATCCGATGGCTCCATCGGCCGTGGGAAGCGCCTGCGTCGGTCCTACGAGAAGCGGGCATCGAGTTGGGCGTCACGTACCCGCGGCCGATCGTAGACCACTCCCTGGCACGGCAGCGCGCACTGGAGGCACTGCAAAAGATGCGATTATAACGCGATGTCGCCTACGCCTCTACGTACCGCTGTATACGCTCAACGTTGCCGCACTCCCTCTCCGCGTGGGCGCATCAGTTCTATCGCGCGCTGTACTCTCAGGCCGATGGTAGCGTTTGCCCAAAGGCAGGTCAGTTTATCTCTTGCCATCGGCCGTCGCCAGCGCCCTACTTCGGGACTAGGCACAGGATGGACCTCCCGAGTGACGCTGGCGCGATCCGACCGTACAAGCTATGTGCCTGGCCCCAACAAAAAGCTTTTGCGGCCAGGCTCCTGCCGGCCCGGCTGGGGTTCGGCAACTCTACGCGACGGGATACAGATCACCTGGTTGACTGCAGGCGATTTTGTCACCTCGTCGCCATAGTGGTAGTTTTCCCCATTCATTACCAGATCCAAGAGCGCCGAGGCCGGGCACGGTTGTGGCTCTGCTAGCCTAGCTGGCTTCGCCTGCACTTAGGCTTTGTTCCAATGCGAGGGCACGAGGAAAGAGCAGGTTGTTTTCTTTGTGTATGTGTTGTCTGAGGTCGGTGTCGAGCTCTTTCAAACCCTCGTACAACGAGCGCCAGGCTGAACAGGCATCCTCCGGAGGCGTGTACTGGTGGGTGATTTCACGTATGCGCGCCAGGTTGGCTGCCGAATCATCGTGCTCGTGGATCATGACGGCGATGGGATTGCGCAGGGAGCCAAAGGGAAAAGCCAAGTGCCGCTGTTGCCGTTCCATTTCGGCAATGCTGGGGAACAATATGTTCTCTTCCTTGAGCAAGTGCATTTGCAATTCCTGTGCTAAACTGCGAAATACTTGGGCCAATCGCTGCAGGCTCGGCTCCTCGCTGTGCCGCTGCAGGCACGTGGCCAGTAGGTCGGACAGCCGCGGCAACTGGCTGCGCAGATAAGTGTGGTGGCGCTGGACGATGTGCTGCGCCAATTCCTCGAGCGTCAGGTGCGCCAGCTGGGCGGCTTCGGCATCTTGTGCAGAGGGAGTCGCTGCCTGCAAGCGCTCCAGCAATTCCTCGGTGGAAACACCGCGCTGTCGGCACACGGTGGCCAGGTCTAGATGCCCGTGGCAACAGTAATCAATGCCCGATTGTTCCAGGATGGAAGCGTATTCGGGATGCTCGGCGACCAATTGCCCTATCGGTTTTTTCTCCAGTTCGGCCATGCTACACCTCCTTACATTTCTGTGTGCCGATTCAGTATCTGAGGACCTGATCGGCTCTGGGTTCCATTTGCTTGGGGACCTCGGTAATGGACTTTTCCAGGTGCGTGAGCAAAGACCACCCGGTCTTCAAACCCGCGACGAACACGACGAGGATGATCACACCCAGCGCGAACACGGTATCGCCGACGATGCGCAGCCAGCGCAGCACATTCATAACACCCTGCTGCAAAAACTCAGCGGAGCGTGCGTACCACAATCCGCGCTCTACGCTCGCCCAAGTCTGTAGGAGCCCGACTGGCAGCAGCGACAGAAGCACCATGGCTGCCAGCCCGATATTGACGAGCCAGAAGCTCACTGCCAAGGGCGCGTTGCGCCACGCATAGCGAGCAGTCAACCCCCGCAAACAGAACAAAGCCAGCCCGATACCGAGCATGCCGTACACGCCGAACAGGGCAGTATGCCCATGCACAGGCGTTGTGTTGAGCCCCTGCATGTAATACAAGGCGATCGGAGGATTGATGAAGAAGCCGAACAGGCCGGCGCCGACCAGATTCCAGAAGGCAACCGCAATGAAGTAATAGATGGGCCAACGGTAAGCTTCCACCCACGGTCGAGCCCGCGCCAGGGTGAGATTTTCCCACGCTTCGAACCCGATGAGCACCAAAGGCACGACTTCCAAGGCGCTAAAGGTAGCACCTAGAGCCATGATGATCGGCGGCGTTCCCGCGAAATACAGATGATGAAACGTACCGATAATGCCGCCGAACAGAAAAACTGTCCCGGAGAATAAAACGTTGAGCGCTGCTAAACGGGGTTGCAACAAGCCCATGCGAGTGAACAGAAAGGCGAGCACCACGGTGGCAAAGACTTCAAAAAACCCTTCCACCCACAAATGGACAACCCACCACCGCCAGTATTCAACCATGCTCAGATGGGTCCGCTGACCCCACATGAGGCCGGCGGTGTAAAAGAGACCGATAGCGGCCGAAGCCACTACCAAGAGCAGCAACAGGTGCCTAGTCTGCGCTGGCTGCACAAGTGCCGGCCATAGTGCCCGCACCATCAAAGCCAACCAGAACAACAAGCCAAACCACAACACGAGCTGCCACACCCGACCGATGTCAACATATTCGAACCCTTGGTGGCCCAACCAGAAGTTCGCGTGGGTGCTGAACACCTGGCGGGTACCCAACCAGGTTCCGCACAATCCCCCCACGACGACTACCAGTAAGGCGAAATAGAGGGCGTTGACAGCTCGGTGCTGACCAGGGGGCTCATAACCGGAAACCGCCGGGGCCACGAACAAACCGGTCCCTAGCCAAGCTGTGGCTATCCAGAAAATGCCGAGCTGAACGTGCCAGGTGCGGGTGACCTGATAGGGCAGCCACCGCGCGAGGGGGATTCCGTAAAACCCCTGTCCCTCTACGCCGTAATGAGCCGTAACGGCACCCAGCCCTATTTGGACCAGCAGGAGCGCAAACGCTGTCCAGAAAAACTTGCGCGTAGCCTGCATGGAAGCTGTCGGCCGCAGCGCCAGGAGCGGATCGGTTTCAGGCAAGTGCTCGGCGAGTATCGGTTCGTCACGCGTCGCCACGTGATGCCAGGCGAGCAGGCCGACGCCGGCCAGCAGAAGCACGAAACTGATGACCGACCAGACCAGTGCTTCCGGAGTGGGACGATTGTCCAAAAGCGGTTCGGGCGGCCAATTGTTGGTGTAGGTGATGTCGCGACCAGGCCGCTGCGTACCACAGGCCCAAGCTGTCCAAAAGAAAAAACACGTCAGTGCACGTAACCGGTCATGGTCCGTCAGGACCTTAGCCGGCATGGCATAGGCTTCGCGCAAACGGGCCGGCGAATATCCTCCGTCGGCCAAGAACTTGACGTCTGCGGGAAATTCCGAGGCATCGGAAAACAAGGCGGCATAATAAACAGAGAGCGCAGCAAAAGCAGCAGCTCGATCCTCGCTCAAGACCAGGTCTCCTGTGGATGGGTCGTACGTGTTGGTGCGCATCTGCTCTTTGAGCCGTTGGCGCAGTGCTGCCTGGCGGTGCGAGTCGAGTTGGGCAAACGGGACTCCCTGCTCTGTTCGGGCCCAGCGCTCCAGTAAAAACACGCACTCCCGATGCAACCAATCCGCCGACCAATCGGGCGGGACATACGAACCATGCCCCCAAATAGATCCCAAGTGCATACCGCCCAGCGATTGCCACACATTCTGGCCGAACTGGATATCGTCGGCGGTCATAAGCTGGCTACCACCCACGGTGACGACCCGTCGAGGGATAGGGGGCGCCTCCCGAGCAATGTCGCGGCCGTAATAGGCCAGGGTGCCCAGCGAAACCACTACCACCGCGCCGAAGACGAGCCAAAGCCGATTGATCCTGTTCATGCCTACCTCCTCGGCCTGAGCCGGCGTAATCGTTTACCACAAGGTACATATTCATCGTTGGCATTGTAGACACAGAGGTGTACAATGGCAACAGGAGGGGCGGTATTCATGATTCCTCGAACTGCCGAATACGCACTGCGAGTCGCAATCTGGCTAGCGAAACAACCGGGCATACAGCCTAGTTCGGCCATTGCCCGAGCTACGCGCGTGCCCAGACGCTATCTTTTCAAGGTGCTGCACGCCTTGTACCGTGCCGGCTTGCTGGAAACGCGAACCGGGTCGCGCGGCGGCTACAAGCTGCGTCTTGCTCCTGACCGCATAACGGTATTGGACGTGGTCAACGCAGTCAGCCCCATCCCGCGCATCCAGCGCTGCCCTCTCGGGCTTGGCTCTGCCGGGCGTCTGTGCCCTCTGCACCGAGAACTGGACCAAGCGGCGGCTGTCGTCGAAAAGGCGTTTGCCAGCGTCACCCTGGCGCATTTAGCCTATCGCAAAGATGGTTCAGCTCCCTTGTGCGAACGCGCTGCTGTTTCTCGACCGCGGCGTACGGGAAAGCTCTCTCACCCACAACCGCGGCAGCGTGCGTCAGCATACCCCAAGCGTCCCCGGCGGTAGCCGGTTGTTGTACGGCACCCGAGGACGTCGGGCCACAACGGGCTTGGTCGCTGACCGGTGGAGCGATATCGGCAGGCTATGCGCAGTGGAAAAACCATAGTCGCAGGCACACGTTGCCGATGGGAAATGCCGAGACGACGAGCGCTTCAGCATAGAAGCACTACACCATTGGCCGAGTGCCGAAGGTGGGAGTCGAACCCACACGGGGGGTGAGCCCCACCGGATTTTGAGTCCGGCGCGTCTGCCAATTCCGCCACTTCGGCGCGGCAATCACATTTTACATTGTACACAGGGGCCCGGGCATGTCCGCGTGCCAGAGGCCTTCTCCATAAGGGGACGAGTGGCGCCGGGCGCGTAAACGCCCGAGCCGGCGAGCACTCGAGCAGGCTCTGCTTGCGATCGGCGGACTGGATACGGGGCCCGTTGCTTGGCCTCTTTATCCGATTCATAGGCTGGCACCCGCGAGCCGCCCGCAGCAGGAACGAGTCGTCCACGGCAGCATTTACCGCAGCGCGGACGTGTCCAATCCCAGCATGTGCTGCAACACCTCGTCCGGCGCGGGCGCATAGCGTGCCGGCTCCATGGTGTAACTAGCACGACCTTGGCTGGCACTGCGCACAGCGTCGGCATAGTCGAACATACGTGCCAAGGGGACGAGTGCATGAACGATACGCAGTCCGCCGCGCGTCTGGATTTCGGTGATCTCGGCGCGCCGGGCGCTCAGGTCCGCCGTGATGGGACCCAAATACATTTCCGGTACCGTCACCTCCAAGCGCATGACTGGCTCCAGCAAAGTGATATTGTCTTTGAGCGCCCGATTGACGGCATCGGCGGCGGCAGTTTGCAGCGCCAGATCGGTGCTCTGGTCTGGACGGGTTTCTACTTGCTCTAGCGTGACGCGCACGTCTATGACCGGATAGCCCAGTTCTCCCGATTGTAAGGCCGAGCGCACGCCTTGCTCGATCGCCGACAAAGCCGTCGGCGCCAGTGTACCCGGGGGTAGGGTGTTGACGAAAGTGATCGGCTCGTTGCCGCGATAGTGCTCCACGTGCAAAAGCACACGGGCAAAAAGCGGCACCGGCGCCGAAGGACGGATGCATTCACCCCAGACACGGACCGGGGTGCGCACTGTTTCCCGATAACTGACGCGGGGCTTGCCGGTGCGCACTTTCAGCCCGAAATCTTCGCGGATCCGGTGCGTTTTCACTTCCAGATGGAGCACGCCCATGCCGCTCATCAAAGTCTGGCCGGTTTCGACATCGTGGTGCCAGCGGAAGGTAGGGTCTTCGCGCGCCAGGGTGGTCAGCACTTGCTCCAGGCGTGCCCGATCGGCACTCGATTCCGGCTCGATGGACATGCTGACGACCGTTTCGGCGAACTGGATGGATTCCAGCAGAATCGGATGCTGCGGGTCACAGAGGGTGTCGCCGGTGATGGAAGCTTTGAGCCCTACGGCGGCGACGATATCCCCCGCCGTCGCTGCATCCAGCGGGTCTTTGTTGGCAGGATCGGCATGCACGTGGTACAGTTTGGTCAAGAATTCGCGCACGTCGCGGCCTGGATTGAAGACCCGCGAGCCTGCCTTGGCCGCGCCGGAGTACACCCGCAAGTAAAACAACTCGCCGTGCGGATCGGCCTGGATTTTGAAAACCAAAGCGCAAAACGGCTCGTGCACGTCGGGACGCCGCATTTCCACCCGGTCCCTTTTTTTGGGATGTACTCCTTGAACCGGCGGACGATCCAGAGGACTCGGCAGATACCAGACCACGCCATCCAACAAGAGCTGGATACCAATGTGCTCGCGGCCCGAGCCACAAAAGACCGGCTGGATCTCGTTGGCCAGCGTGCGTTTGCGGATGAGGGCGCGCAAGGCGCCTGGATCCAAAGGCTTCCCTTCGAGATAAGCAGTGGTGATGAGATCCTGGTCATCGGTCTCGGTGAGGACATCCATGAGTTTTTCGCGCCAGCGGGCAGCGCGAGCCAGATAGGCTTCGGGGATCGGCCCGCGTTCGACGAGCTTGCCGTCCGGGCGTGCCGGATCGCTATGGCGAAACCAACACGCCTCCCAGGTGACCAGATCTATGACACCACGAAACGGGTCGTCGCTCTCGCGGGCTGGTCCCTGCCCGATCGGGCAAACCACCGGCAGCGGACGCGCTTGCAGTCGCTCGGCGACATCGGCCACCGTTCGCTCGAAGTCGGCCCCGATGATGTCCATTTTGTTGACCAATACCAGGCGCGGCACCCGATACCGGTCTGCCTGGCGCCAGACGGTCTCCGACTGGGCCTCCACGCCTTTTTGGGCATCGAAAACGACGATGCACCCGTCCAAAACGCGCAGCGCCCGCTCGACCTCGGCCGTGAAATCCACATGCCCGGGGGTGTCTATGAGATTGATGGTGTGGTCACGCCAGCGAAAAGGTACGCAGGCGCTCTGAATCGTGATTCCTTTTTCCCGTTCCAGCTCCATCCAGTCGGTTTCGGTGGTCCCCTCGTCCACGCCGCCCAGGCGATGGATGGCACCGGAGTAGTACAAAAGATGCTCGGTCGTAGTGGTCTTGCCGGCGTCAATATGGGCAATGACGCCGATGTTGCGCAAGCGCGTCAGATCGGGTTTGTCGTCCTCCGCCATGGTTCTGGGAAACCTGAGCAGCCCACCGGAGCTTGGCCCGCCGAGGACCACGATCACCAAGCAAAATGGGAAAAGGCTTTGTTGGCCTCTGCCATTTTGATGGTGTTTTCCCGTTTGGTCATAGCGTCGCCCTCGCGACGGTAGGCGGCCAGCAGTTCATCGGCGAGCTTCAGATGCATGGGCCGACCCTTTTTGGCGCGTGCTGCCTGGATGATCCAGCGAATAGCTAGGCTTTGCTGCCGCTTGGGATGGACGGTCATGGGAACCTGATAGGTGGCTCCACCGACTCGTTTGGAGCGTACCTCGACCGGGGGCTTGACATGTTCCACCGCCTGTTCGAAGACCTCCAGCACATTGGTTTCCGCACCCATGCGCCGTTTGATCTGCTCCAAGGCGCGATAAAATACCCGTTGCGCCGTAGCTTTTTTGCCCGCCCACATGAGGCAGTTGATGAACTTGCCGGCCAAGAGAGAACCATAGACAGGGTCCGGCTTCAAGGTTTTGGCACTGGCGGTAGGTTTCTTCATCGCCATAGCTGTCACCCCTCGATCGAGTCTCTTCACTCCGGATCGTCGAGCCGCCGGGTGGCAACCACCGACGGCATCGAATACATCGGCCCGACAATTGTACGCCTGCTAGGCCTGACTCCGCCAGATGGCTCGTGGAGTCAGTTAGCGCACAAGGCAGCGCATGCCCAGCCTGCAGCCACTGGGGTCACGCTATCCACCAAATGACTGCTGGGGAAAAAGTCCACCCGGCAGATACCTGCACAATGCGGACAGGGCACTTGGCAAGACGCTCGGGCCAAGGGCCCGTGCGCCAGGCCGGGTCCCTGGCAGCTCACCGTCACGCTCACTGGCTGATGGCACCAGCAGCAAGTAAAGTCCAAATACGTTACCACCGATGACCAGGCATGCCAAAGGGTGCGCACAGCGGCAACCTCCGAGCAGGTCCCCAGGCCGACTTCCCCGGGTCGGGAAAGACCGAACAGTAACAGGTTATTTACCGCTCTTTTTGACGCCGTACTTCGAGCGAGATGTCTTCCGGTCGGCCACGCCCTGGCAATCCAGGACCCCTCGGATGATGTGATAGCGGACGCCGGGCAAATCGCGGACACGACCGCCCCGTACCAGGACCACCGAGTGTTCCTGCAAGTTGTGTCCCTCGCCGGGAATATAGGCCGTGACCTCGATGCCGTTGGAAAGGCGCACACGGGCAACTTTCCGCAAAGCGGAGTTGGGCTTCTTCGGGGTCATGGTCCGGACCACCAGACAAACCCCACGCTTTTGCGGACACCCTAACAGCGCCGGGTGTCTCGGTCGGCGCCTTTGCGGCACCCGCGGTTTACGCACCAGTTGATTGATCGTCGGCATAGGAGCCTGTAAATCATGGCGGCGGGCCACGGATAGCACCACACTGTCCCTGCGGCCGCGCCTCCTTTTGTGCTTTGCTTTCCTTCCATGGCCTGGGCTCTAGTGCCCAGCCAAGAGATTTATATCCTACGCGCCTGTTGTACCGAGTCAAGCAGCTTTTTACAAGTTAGGCCGTTCTACCGGCAACTCCCAAGTCGCTATAGCGCGTCACCGGACAGCCTCGAGAACGTACACTTGCCCTGCGCCAAAAGGCAATCCGCAGTGCGTACTCGGCCTGTCCAGCAGTGCCGCATCCAGCGAGGGTGTCATGCCCAGCTTCCCTTGCCTTGGCCGACAGGCACACTTGCGCGCTACCGCCACATTCTATGTCGCTCTTGGGGCTATCTCGAAAAACCTGTCCCGCATCTCCGAGCGCCAACTCGCGGCGGTCCCCGGGCCACATCGCCCTTGGCGACACTTGCCCAAATACCGCTAGGATTTCCGCGCCTGAAGCTACAGCCGGACACAGGCTGCGCCGACGCTCGCGAACCTTGCCTCCTTACCCGTTCCGGATCTGCAAGGCCGAAGCTACGAATGATTGCAGATAAACCCTGTACCGGTGACCGCAACCACACCGGGGTGGCTTGGCGTTCGCTTCGGTTGGCACCCGCTTCGGCTGTCGGAGTAGCCCTCTCGACCTGCGCGCCTCGGCAAAGCCGGTGGTCCGATCCTTCGATCGAGACGCCCCAGCTTGTTAGAATAGCGCCTCTTTACCCGTCCGCACCTATACTAGGTTACCTGTTCGCTCCGCTCGCAGGCTTACTCGGCCCCGGTTTCCTCCGCTCGCAGGCTTACTCAGCCCAGCGATAACACCTCTGTACCTGCCCAGCTTGTCCGTGCTCGCCCGGTCACCTCGGTCGCAGCCAACTGAAAGTGCGGCTGCGCCTGGTGTTCTGCAACGTGTTCTCCGGCCTTGAGCATGAGCCTTACGGCTCGTTCCTGTCGTCTCTAGCGCCGGCTCGGCACCTTTGCGCCAGTTGTAGCTTTCCCAGCCGGCCGGCCGACGCGGTCTGGCAAGCACGTGCAGACGCGAATTTTTGCTTGACATGCGTTTTTTGCCTGTTTAGCGTAACATGATCGGCGTGCCTCGTGTTGTCTGTAGCCCAGGCCGATCGAGTTTTAGGCATTCGTTGTCTGGCGGCTGAGCCCGATCGAGTTTTAGGCATCCGTTGTCTAGCAGCCGAGGCCGATCGAGCCATAGGCATCCGCTGTCCCCGGCTGCCAGCACAGAACGTGCGATCCCTTTTGGATATGAGAAAATTGTAAACGACCGCAAGACTGCGCTTATATTGGGCTGTGTCGGACACAGCCGGGCTGGTCCCGGCAATGCAGTCTAATCACAGTTAGCCGGCCTCAGCGCGAGGCTGCCTTGACTGTCCGGAAGGCACTTCTACAATCCACGGTTAGCATAGTTGCTACTTGCTGTGCCGTGACAAATCGCCGAATCCACACGCTCATTTGGGCGAGTGGAACGGGGGAACCAGATTCAGGGGCTAATCCAGCCGTGTGGCTGGACGGGGTAACTCGTCTCCGAGCCCGTCAGCTAACCTCGTAGGCGTTCGAGGAAATCAGCAAGGTAGTTGTTTTTTTCCACCCATTTTCGTCCCGTTGGTCGGGGCGACCTCGCCGTGCCAGCAAGAGCATCATTTCAGGATCCCCAACCATGTTGGTGCGAGGGAAGCGTCCGCGTGAGCTGCGCTGGTATCACGCCGGTGCCATACTTTTTGGAGATTGGGGAGCCAGTCGCCTGTACGTCTTGGGCTTGTGCTTCTTCTACACCCGCCACGCCTCCTTCTGGTTCATGCTGGCGATGTCGGGACTTCTGCTCGGCGTCGGCTGGGCGTATCAAGTCATCTGCCGGCTCTACCCGGATGGCGGCGGGGTTTATTCGTCTGCCCGCCACCGTGCTCCCATCTTGGGAATGATTGGTGGGCTTCTTTTGTGCGCTGACTATGTAGTTACGGCAGCGCTTTGTGCCGTCGATGCGTTTCACTACGTCGATCTGCCGCAACCTCATCTGTGGGCGGCGGGCTTCATCGCGGGCATCGGCATCTTTAATTACTTTGGCCCCCGCAAGTCAGGAACGGCGGCGCTGGTCATCGCCCTCTTAACCACCGCTCTGACCCTGACCGTTGCTGTCTTCGCTTCCCCTTTTCTCCGCGAGGCTCGTGTGGAGCCGCCCGAAGGGGGGCCAGTTCGATGGTGGACGCACTTCACCTCCATCATCCTCGCCATCTCGGGGGTGGAAGCTATTGCCAACATGACGGGGATCATGGTGGAGCCGGTTGCCAAGACCTCGCGTTGTTCGATCGTGCCGGTGATGCTGGAGATCGTCTTCCTCAACTTATTGATGACGCTGGCGATGCAAGCGGTGCCCCTTGATGTGCTGGGCGACGGCGACCCCAGCAACGCCTACTTGGCTCACCGTGATGATATGCTCAGGCTGTTGGCTCACCATTACGTCGGGCCCATTTTCGCAGCCGTCGCCTCCTTCGTGTTCGCGCTACTTCTCCTGTCGTCGGTGAATACGGCAGTGACTGATCTTGTCAGCGTCCAGTATATGATGTCTCGTGATCGTGAACTACCGCCCATCTTCGGAGGACTGAACCAGTTCGGGATGCCGGTAGTCCCCCTCATCACCGCTACTTTGGTGCCTCTGACAGTAGTGATCGCCGTGCCAGACGTGGCGCACCTGGCTGATCTTTACGCTATCGGCGTTGTTGGCGCTGTTGCGGTGAATCTTGGCACGAGCTCCACCAATTTCGCCCTCGAAATGAAGTGGTGGGAGCGCTCCGGTATGATGGCTCTGGCTGCGCTCATGGTCGTCATCTGGCTAACGATCGCCTGGGAGAAACCGTGGGCGCTGCTTTTCGCGGCAAGTATCACGGCGGCGGGCCTCACGGGCCGATGGGTAGCTCAAAACCGCAAGCGCATTCGAGAATGGTTCTTGGCGCCCGTGCCGACGTATTTGCCGGCTCCCATTGAGGCAGTGACTCGGCCTCCTGTGCCAAGGGTTGAGTTGCCTATGCCAAGAGTCGAACCACCCACGCCCGCCTATGCTCCTTCTGCCCGGATCATGGTTGCAACTCGCGCCAATCGTAAGCTGATCCGATTCGCCCTGGAAGAGGCTAAGAACCGCCAGGCCGAGTTGCTGGTTCTTTTTGTGCGGCACCTCGCCGTGATACCGATGGGTTCCGCAGGGACGCCGGATGCCGGCCAAGATGCCGAAGCTCAGGCCCTTTTCAAGTATGCCAAGGAAGCCGCGGACGAGGCGGGTGTCCCGGTGCAGATGCTCTATGCGCTTACGAGTGACGTGGCTGATGCCATTCTCGACCTCGCCGTGACTTATGGCGTGGATTTCCTGATCCTCGGTGCCTCGCAACGGGGCGCGCTCTGGCAGACCATGAAGGGCGATGTGATTCAACAGGTCGCTCGGTATTTGCCTGAGCGAACGTGCCTTTTGATTCACGCTTGATTTCATGGCAACCAGCTGTACAACGTAGCACCACGGCAAATGGACGCTCCGTGGTCGCGCGTTGTCGGAGGGCCAGCTAACAAAACTCTGAAGCTGAACGGGGTTGCCATTTCCGTTTCGCTCGGAATGAAAGTTTTGCAGGCGGCCCAGGCAGCTTAGCCGTTCTGCGTTAGCCCTTTTGGTCCATCCCGGGTGACGATCCATGTTCACCCTGCTCAAGAAACTCTGGCGTCTCATCACGGCGCTCCCGTTAGCGAGGAACGTTTCCACGACTATTGGCCGTCCGGCTGCTTGGCCTGATGAAGGTCCATTGCCAAACCTTGAGCCGTCCGAGCCAACTATCTACTACGTCTTACCGTTGCGCTGGTCGCTCCATTACGCACTTACTAAGAAACAGTGGCAGGAGCTACGGCAACGTCACAAAGAGCTATTCCCAGATTGCGACCGTTGCTCATGTCCAAAGCGATGTAAGGCGAATACGCTGGACGAGAAGTGGCGGTACGATGAGAGCACGCACACCAAGATTCTCCTCGGGATGGAGTTCATTTGTCCTGGCTGCCACTGGCTCAAGACGCCGCCGTGGAGAATCGAGACTTGGCTTGAATTGCAGAATGGTTTGTTGCCCAAACGCTCCGAGCCTCCCCATATAATCTATTGCTTGGGCTGGACGCAAGAGCAAGTGGATGCTTTACGTCAAAGCGATCTAGAGAGACACCGAGCAGAGACACTTCTTCTCAGTTGTTTAAACCAGCAAGTGCAACAGGGAAGAGCTGCTATTGTCCCAGCGCCGCCAGAGCGATTGTCACAGCTGGAGCTAGAGAAATTCGTCAGACCGGGGCAAGTCATGGTGGTTCCCTGGAGGGTGGATCTCAGTGTCTTGCAGACGTACGGGTACTCCCAGCGCGAGATCGTCGTCTTCGAGGAAAGGATGTATAAGCTTGCGGCCAAGCGCATGTCAGGGGGATGATGGCAGCGCTGTGCACAGCCGGGGCTGACCAGCGGTTGCACCTGACCGGCGCCACAATCCTGGTTTTCCGCGCTCCAACGTCCTTGCATGCGCCCCACGCAGCTTAACTTCCTCGTTATGCCGGCCCTGAGTGAAAAAGGATATCACGGCCGGGGCTCCGCGGAACGCGCCGGCGAGGTCAAGATCGCCGCGACGGGCACGTGCCCAACTCGAACATATAGCACGGCAATGGAGTATATGTCCGCGTCGAAATTACCATCACGGGCAAGTGCTGAATTCACAAGACAGAAAAACGGCCATGACACGCAAGCACCTTCGGACGATCCTCGCTGGCTGGATTCTGTCGGTAGCGGGAGCGCTTCCCAGGCGGCCGGCCGACGGGGCTGCGCAAGCACCGGCAGAGGCGAATTTTTGCTTGACATGCGTTTTTTGGCTGTTTAGCGTAACATTATCGCCGCGCTTCGCGCCGCCGCTGATTAGGCGTAAGCGCGTCACGGGATAGAATTGCAATGGAGGTGGATAATATGAGAACTTTTCTGGCGGTTGTTGAAAAGTGTCTTGATACAGGTTTGTACGTTGGCTATGTGCCGGGCTTCCCAGGTGCTCACACGCAAGCAGAAACACTTGATGAATTACAAAGAAACCTTCGCGAAGTCATTGAAATGCTGCTTGAGGATGGTGAGCTAGCACTTGAAACCGAGTTTGTCGGTACACAATTGGTGGTAGTTGCCTGACAATGGGCAAGTATCCCGTTCTCAAGCCGCGCGAAGTAGTAGCGCTCTTGGAAAAACTCGGCTTTGTGGAAGTGCGTCAAAGAGGCTCACACAGGCAGTATCGGCATCCAGATGGTCGGAGTACAACCGTGCCTTTCCACAAAGGGCGACATATTTCACCGATTCTGCTGCGGCAGATAGCCAAAGACCTTGGACTTTCCGTGGAAGAGTTGCTGAAGTACAGGTGACCAGCATCTACCTTGTGTGGAATGCGCCTAACATCTCACTGCAGCCGACTGCGGCTACCGCGCGGCAATCTACGCTGACTTGGTCAGCCCAGTCGCCCTTGGTTGACGGGTAGCTTGTCAGACCCGCCGCAGCGGCTGAGTTCGGTGCCGTTATCTGGATCGGTGCACGTCTCGCCGATAGCGACGCCACGTACTGCCCATGAGCAGTAGACCTTCGCTCGACTATTGCCAGAAACACTATGATCGTTGAAGCACAGATGACAATTAACGGATCCAAGGAGGCGGTCCGGGCCAAAATCACGGACCTCGAGAACGCGTCGACAACCGTCAGCGCCATCGAGAAAGTTCAGATTCTCGAAAAACCGCAAAACGGACTCGTAGGACTAAAGTGACGAAATACCGGCACGCTATTTAGCAAGACCGCTACCGAGACAATGTGGATCGCTGACGCGGCTGAGAACGAGTACTACAAAGCTAGGGCAGAAAGTCACGGCTTCATCTACGTTAGCACCTTCCGCATTTCTGAGGAAGGCGGCAGCAATTTATTGACGATGACCCACGATTCCAAGCCTCAAGGCTTCATGGCACAGCTGCTAACGATCCTGCTGAGTTTCGTGCTCGAAGGCGCAATGAAGAAAGTGATCCTGCAAGATCTCAACGACATTAAGCCTGCGGTAGAACAACACAGAGCCGAACAATCGGCATAACCAAGCGCCGCAGTTGACCGGGCCGGCATCACGGTTTTCTGAACTTCAACGTCTCACCAGCCGCCGCGGCAGGTGAGCTGGGTCGTCAAGGCGCCGCCGGCCGGCCGACGGGGCTGCGCAAGCACTAGCAGACGCGAATTTTTGCTTGAAATGCGTTGTTTGACTGTTTAGCATAACATCATCGGCGCGCTCCGCGTTGTCTATAGCCGAGCCCGATCGAGCCTTAGGCATCCGCCGCCTGCCGGCGAGGCCGATCGAGCCTTAGGCATCCGCTGTCCCCGGCTGCCAGAGCACATGACGAGGGCGCGCGCGCTACGCCACTCGTTCGCCACGCACCTACTGGCCGCCGGCTACGACATCCGCACCGTGCAGGAACTGTTGGGGCATAAGGAATGAAAACAACGATGATTGATACTCACGTGCTGAACCGCGGCGGGAAGGGCGCTCGCAGCCCAGCCGAAACTTTGTAAGTGGAGAGCAATGGGTATTATACACAAACCATATAATATACCGCAGAAGTCTGAGAAGCTCCTTGAGTTCCTCGGCAGCAGAGAACTAAAGAACTAACCTACAGCAGTGTCTTATGCCGCTAGAAAGTGGCATAAGGGTGCCATGTGGAGACCATATAAACAATAGTTAGCTGGGCTGAGTGTATATGACCGACATTAGGACGAAACGTGTTTACGAACCGGCAGATCCCTACGATGGCTTTCGCGTTCTTGTAGATCGGCTATGGCCGCGTGGCGTGGCAAAAGGGCAAGTGCAAGTTGACCTGTGGTTGAAAGACGTGGCACCAAGCACTGCCTTACGGAAATGGTTCAGTCACGACCCTACGAAGTGGGAGGAGTTCAAGAGGCGGTACTTTTCGGAGCTTGATGCCAAACCAACGGTCGTGGAGAGGCTCCTTAATGAAGCGGCGCAAAGGCGAGTGACACTGTTGTTTTCGGCTCGGGATACCGAATACAACCAGGCGGTCGCGCTGAGAGAGTATTTGCTTATGCGAGCCAAGAAGAGGTCCAGCTAACCAGCGCATCCACCCGACAGGCTTCGCCTCGCTGCGCTCGGCTCGGCTGCGGGTGATACGCGAGCCGTTAGGCGGCACGAATGAGGATACCAGAATGACCTATGCAGGGTTCTGGAAGAGGCTTGCCGGCTCATTCATTGATGAAATCGTCCTTGTGATTGGCTATGTAGTAAACGGATTCGTCTTCGGCATGATTGTGGCTGCAGCCGGCATCGACGACCCCGATGTGCCGGAAGGTCTCATGAACATCCTTCTAGCCTTTCTCTGGTAGATCTACTACGCCGTCATGGAATCGTCGCGGACGCAAGCCACGCTCGGTAAGATGGCACTGGGAATCACAGTTACCGACTTGGAAGGAAACAGGATTGGATTTGGAAAGGCGACGGGGCGATTTTTCGGCAAGATCATCTCTGCCCTCATATTCTATATTGGTTTTGTTATGGCCGCGTTCACTGAGAAGAAGCAAGGACTTCACGACATGATGGCCGGATGTCTTGTTGTAAACAAATGAAGTCGCCGAACAACAGCATGCAGCGGCTGGCACTGCGCGCGCCGCTGATGTTGAGTGTTGTCCGTTGGCTCCCTGCCGGGCAGGCCATTGTGCAGCGCAGGGCAGCGCTGCGCTGCTCTCGATCATCCGTCAGTCCGGGCCACCACCGAGCAACGGCAAGCCGTGAAAGCGCAAAACCGGCTAAGCGCCCGGCGCGGGCCGCAGTAGTCAGCCAGGCAGCGGCGCGAACATTCGACGTGAAAGTGCAAAACCCGCTAAGTGGTCGGCGCGGGGCGCCTAGGGGCAGGTAGCGTTTCTCGAATCGGCCGCGCACTCATGTGGACTGGGCTGCACGCCCATCTGGAATGGGCTGCGCACTCATCTGGAATGGGTGTGTACTCATCTGGAATGGGCCGCGCATGCGTCTGGAGCAGACCGCGCACAGATCCGGCTGGGCGCAGTCGTCACGCGAAGAGTCGTCGCCGCGTATTGCTTTCGCTTTGTCATGGTATGGTCAGCGTTGCAGATAGCGTCGAGCCATTGATCGGCTGCGATTATCGGCAATGCGCGCACAAGGCATCTGTGATGGGCTTTGGAAAGCCTTGAAAAACAGCTTGTCTGGTCTAGAATGCAGGCGGGAGTAGTGCTGTTCCGGAGAGGTGGCTGAGTGGCCGAAAGCGCCGGTTTGCTAAATCGGTAGGGGGCCTTAAAGCTCCCTCGCGGGTTCGAATCCCGCCCTCTCCGCTTAGCACATGGTCGGGGCGTCTGTTATGGCGCATACTGCTGTCTGGCTGAGTTCAGTTTCGGTACACCTCCGGCGGCACAAGACCAAAGTGCGCCGGTGTTCCTTCCTCGAGTCGTCTGGTTGACTTCGGTTTGAGTGCACTTCCGGGCGCAGTATCGAATTATGCGGGCATTACACTAGCCGCCGGCCCGATCCTGGCAGACGGAGTACCGAAAGGTCTGGACCTGCGACATATTCCAGTCAAAAGCCCAGGCGCGCCTGCTGCAGGGTCAAGCCCATTTTCGTCAGCAATGCGCTTTTGGCATAGATGGCCCAAGGGGTATCCGGATAGTCTCGGACGATCTTTTCCAGTAGCTCGCGGCGGCGTTTTTCCAGAGTGCGCGTTTCTTTCTGCAGCAGTTTTTCTTGGGGCTGCAAGATCCAGCCGTTGTGAGGGGGCTGCAACGGAGGCAACTTGACCCGCATCTGCCCGAGGTGGAAATTGTATTCCTGGACCCAAATCATGCGGGCTAAGAGCAAGGCCATGACGGTGTCGTAATGAGCTTGCCAGCGACGGGAAGGTTCCTGGTCACGCATTGTGCCGACCCGATCCAGTTCTTCCAACTTGGCGCTCAGCTCGCCGTAATAGAGAGCCGGCACCTCCTGTTCCTGCAGGATGAGCTTTTTAAAATTGGACTCGTCGCCGTCATAGGTGAAATCCTGCCGGAAAGGTGGGTGTTTGTCATGCAGAAATCGGGCGACGCGGACCGTCGCCGCGCGCAGGGGCATTTCCAGGGTTTTGCGTTCGCGCTCCTCGGCGGAAGAGTAGTCGGGTGCGTAAGGCTCGAGGGCTTTAGCGCGAATAGGCGGCATTGGCACTGGTAAAGCGATTTCGTCGAGGAGACGGCGCACTTCTTCTGGATCGGCCCACTCGGGTCCTGCGATTTTGGGCAAAGCGATAGGCGCCGGCTTGGATTTGGGAGCCGGCGGCTTTTGTCCCGACCAGGCCTGCGAAAGGAGCGGCCGCTGATCGGCACCGATACGCTTCTTCACATAAGCTTCCACCTCTTTGTGCACCTCGTCGGCAAGTGCGGAGATTTCAGGCGCCGCAGCGGCTGCCTTCTCCGAACCGATCACCGTCAAAAAGTGGGTGAAGACACTGCCGACAATTCCCGAACTGGCGAACTCGTGGGAGAACTGGCCCGCCGAGCAGCTCAACCAAATGCGCACGCCCGGCACGGGCTCCTGGGCAAGCTTGGCCGCCCGTGCGGGGAGAGGTCCAGGATCGGGTAGGTCGCTCCCCAATTCCGGATCGCGGTGTGCTACATCCAGCACGAGCAGTTTATCGTATGCGGGACAGGTGCGCAGGGCGTGGATAACTTCTTCCACGGGCACGAGGGTCGCCGGATCTTCCAGATTGCCTTCCAGAGGAACGAGGTACAGTTTTTCGTCTTTTTCGACCAAATGCCCAGAAAAGAAGACCAGGACGCGGTCTTCGGGCCGACTGCTGCGCAAAAAGTCGTGCAGGGCTTGCCGGATCAGTTCGCGCGTGGGCGGATGCACAGGTTGACTCGTATCGCTCAGTTCGGCTATCTGATCCGGCGCAAAGCCGAAGTGCTGGCTCAATAGTTCGCGCAGACTGCGCAAACCGAGCGGGTCGGCTTGGTCGCCGTCCGCGGCGCGATAACCGCGGTTGAGATGACCCAGGTACAGATACTGGCGCACACCGATCAGGAGCGCCCGGGCTGGCTCGACAGGGCGAACGGGTTTGCCGCCTGTTTTCTGGCGCTGCGCCCTGCGCAGGCGCTGACGCAACCGTTTTAGCTCAGGATCTTTTTCCTCTTCCGGGTCGTGCTCGACTGCAGGGCCTGAGTCCTCACGTTTCGGCATAGGACCGATATGGACCTCTTCGAGAGCCTGATACACATTGTCCGACTGGTGCTTGCTGCTGGCGCCGGACATCATGGCCCGTATCCAAGCATCTACCCGAGGATAAAGCTGGTCCCAAAAAAGCCACGCAACGAGTGCAGCGGCGGCCAGGAGCAATAACAGCACCGGGGGGATCGCTTTGCGCACCATGCGGCGGCGTCTGAGCTTGCGACGGATCATCAGAAAGGGATCTTCCTCGGCTGTTGCCGCGGGCAGTGCAGCCGAGTCCGGTGGCACTGTGCTTTCCGCCGAAGCGCTTGGCTGCGACACAACCTGCGCCGGGCGGCTGTGCGGCGGCATGGCTTGCTGCCCACCGGAGGTCTGCTGTCCCTCTGTGACGGCCTGGCTCGTCCCACTCGTTCCCGTGCCCGCAGTATCGCTGCTCCGGTCCGGTGTCACCGCCGGCGGGATCTCTGCGGTGCGCACGGGGCGTGCCCGGAAAAGCTGCCGGCAAATGGGGCATGGATAGATCGCCCCGGGGAACGGTTCTCGAAGCCGCACGTATGCGCCACAATGAGGACAGGCTGTCTCGATATACTCGTTCACTGTGCTATCTCCGCTAGAGCAATAGCTCCTGCGCCAGGATAGGAACACGGGGGTGCCCTAGGTCGCACGCACATTAGTTTGCAAATCGCCGCGCGCCTAGTATTTAATATACCCCGCTATAAAGTAAAGGAGGCGCTGGCAAGCCCATGCGCGTGGCCGACAAGCGGATGTTGAGCGATGCATGGGGACCGGTGTTGACGAACTCGATGCACGGCGCACCGAGCTGGCGGCGTCCTAAGCATATTTTCTGGAGCAAGCGACTTATGCCGAGCAGGCATCACTGGCGGGCGCGGGCCTGCATGCTGGGCATTGTCTGTGGCATTATCGCGAGCATGGCGCACATGGGACAGCTAGGCAACCGGAGCGTAGCGGGCACGAACGAGGAACCGCACCGTCGAGCAACTTTGAGCCCCGGGCCGCTGGCCACCGGCCAGCACTGTGCGGTCAGTTGTGCCCACCCGCTGGCCACCCGTGTCGGCATGCGCATCCTCGAAGAAGACGGCACCGCCGTGGATGCTCTGGTCGCCGTGCACATGCTGCTGAACGTAGTCGAACCGCAAAACTCAGGTATCGGCGGCGGGTGCTTTATTGTGTACTACGACGCCGCCACGGGCAAAGTGCACTGCGTGGATGGCCGCGAAGAGACGCCTCAGGGTGTGCGTCGCGAAGATTTCCTGGAAAACGGTAAGGTAGTCGCGGAAGACATGACCGGCGGGCTACCGGTCGGCGTACCCGGGAGCGTCGCTGCCCTGTGGCAGGCACACCGCGCCTGGGGTCGCATTCCCTGGCCCAAACTTCTGGCACCGGCTATCGCGCTGGCCGACGAAGGCTTTCCTATAAGTCCCAAGCTGACGCAGGCCATTGGCGACAATCGCTCACGCTTGCAGCGCTTTCCTGCGTCGCGACGCCTGTTTTTGCCGTCGGATGGCTCGCTGCCGACGGTGGGCTACCATATGCGCAACCCGGACTTGGCCCGAACTCTGGAGCTGCTCGCCCGCCAAGGGCCGCAAGTGTTTTACGAAGGGGAGATAGCCCGCGACATAGTCCGCAGCGTACGGGAGGCAGCTTTTCGTCCGGGCAAATTAGAGCTGGAGGATCTGCGAAATTATCGCGCTGTGCTGCGCGAGCCGGTGCGTTTTTCTTACCGCGGGTACGAGATCGTGAGTGTGCCCCCGCCCTCGTCGGGTGGGATCACTTTGGGACTGTATCTGGGGCTGCTGGAGCGATGCCCGGCGAGGAACGCAGGCGTGCTGCCTGCTGCCGGTAGCCCCGAGGAAATCACCTTGTTGGCCCAGGCGAGCGCGGCAGCCTACGCAGACCGACAGGCCTATTTGGGCGACCCAGATTGGGCCGACCACGACATGCGTCGGCTCATTGATCCAGAGTACCTGACGCGGCGCGCTACACACGTGTGGTGCCAACCTCCGGGCACGCACTTTGCCCCGGGCCCGTTGACGCAAACCGGTCCGATGCCTGCGGTCGCGCCGGCTTTGGCAGACCGGCACGCCGAGCTACCTGCGCAGGCCGAGCGTCACGGCGAAGGGCCGCACACTACCCATATCGCGATCGTGGACCGTCGGGGTAATGTGGTCGCCTGCACCAGTACCCTCGAACACACTATGGGCTGCGCCTTGGTCGTGGAAGGACGCGGATTTCTGCTCAACAACGAACTGACCGACTTCGACTTGGATGTCCCCGTTGGGGCCAACGCCCTACAAGCCGGTCGGCGCCCGCGTCGGACCGCTTTGGACAGTCCCGCTAGCTGGGGAAGCAAAAGGCCTCGCAGCAGCATGACCCCGGTCATCGTGTTGCGTCACGGCAAACCCTATTTGACACTCGGTTCTCCCGGCGGCACGCGGATCATCAGCACCGTCGCTCAGGTACTGGTCAACGTCCTCGACCACGACATGGACCTTCCCCGAGCGCTACAAGCTCCGCGCATGCATTGCCCCAATGGGCCGCTAGAATTGGAAAAAGGTTATCCACAGCGAGAGAAACTGCTGGAGCAACTGCGGGCGCGCGGTTGGCGCATCGCTGGGCACTTGGAAACATCGGCCTGGGGCAATGTGCACGCCATCATGATGCATCCAGCGGGCACTTTATCGGCTGCCGCCGACCCGCGGGGGGAGGGGTTGGCCTTGGCCCGCTGACCGAGGTCCGGGCCTGGTCCTCGCCGGTGTCCCTGATACTACGGAGGAGCGAATCGTGCACGGATTGGCCAACATCAATGGCGAGATAATGCCTCTGGCCGAGGCACGCATTTCGGCCCTGGACCGGGGGTTTCTTTTCGGTGACGCCGTATACGAAGTCGTCCGCGTTTATCATGGCCGGCCTTGGCTCCTCGACGAACACTTGGAGCGCTTGAGGCAAAGTCTAGCGAGTATTCGCATTGCCGGCGTGGATCTGGCAGTGCTCAAAGAGCGCGCGCTGGCCACCGTGCGGCACGCGGGCTTTCAGGAGGCGCTTCTCTATATCCACATCACGCGCGGCGCTGCGCCGAGGCAGCACGAATTCCCGGGCGACGTGCAGCCTCTGGAGTTTTTGTACGTCCAGCCCTTCGACGATCCCTACGAGGGGGTGCGCACCGCCGGTGTTCGCGCTATAACCCTGCCCGATATCCGCTGGCAACGCTGCGATATCAAGTCCACCAACTTGCTGCCCAATGTGCTGGCCGCGCAGGCGGCGCGCGAGGCCGGTGCCTTCGAGGCCATTTTTTATCTGCCCGACGGCACTCTGACCGAGGGGACGCGCACGAGCCTATTCGGTGTGCGCGCTGGCCAGATCTGGACGGCACCCACCAGCCAGGCCATCCTCCCAGGCATTACACGACGCCTGATCCTGGACTTGGCGCGCCAGGCACGCATTCCGGTCGTCGAACGTGTGCTGTACCGTCAGGAACTTGCCGAACTGAGCGAATTGTTCCTCACCGGCACGACGTGCGAAATAGTGCCGGTGATCGTTGTGGACGAGCAGCGCATCCACGACGCTACTCCCGGGCCGATCACCCGGCAATTGCAGGCGGCCTATCGGGACGCAACACGCACTCCCCGGGCGTGACGCGCCGAATAGGCTGCCGGTCTCCAGGGCATACAAACAGCGCTACGAGCTTGCAATTCACCGCGACGTGTGCTATGCGAACCGGTCCGCCTGGATGCAACCGGCTTGGATAGGTTCTTGTGTGTGGGTCGGGTGGGCACTCTGGCTCCAGTCAGCGCGCGCCCCGTCAGATGCATTGCCAATCTGCTACCTGCGGCAAATCATCCAGACTGGACAAGCGGAAATGGCGCAAAAAGCGTGGCGTGGTGACGTAAGCGACCTGACCGTAGGCGGCAGGCTGCGTCGTGACCCATCCCAGGGCCTGCAACTGGCGCAAGGCCGCCGCGCTCTCCCGCTTGCGCAAGGCATCGAGAGTCTGTTTGCGGATAGGCTGCCGATAAGCGATCGCCGCGAGCACCTCCAGGGTGCTTTGCGAGATGCGTACCGCCCGGGGGCCACGACGAAACAGAGCCGCCGCCCACCGCTGCCCTTGGGCGGTCAGCTCCAGCGTGTAGCCGTGCTTGTATCGAACGATTCGATAGGGACGATTCTGCCGGCGATAGGCAAGCTGTAACTGGCGCAAAGCTGCGCTGAAGGTGTGGGGGTCGAGCGCAGGGATCGCTTCACGCGCCCGCTCCAGACTCACCGGCACATGCGAAGCGAACAAAAGCGCTTCCAAGATGCGGTGCACGGGGGGCGGTTCTGCCGATCCCTGCTCGTGCCGCGCGCTTTGGGCCACACGCGTCGCACTTGGGCCCTTTCGGTCCTGCCCGCAGGCTTCACCCCAGTTCTGCATGTCCTCGGCCTGATGCAGCGTACTCGATCCGTCGCCGGGTGCCGACGGCGGACCGTCCGCCCCATCATATGCAAAAACACCCTCCGAAGTGCCTGGGGAGACCTCTAGGTGCCACAGTGTACGCTCGCTGGCTGTGTGCCGATCGCTCATGGATTGCCTCGGATCTGTGTCGCTGCCCAGTTCAGCCATTCCTGCCACTGTTTTTTCGAGAGCTGTGGCGGTCGGAAGGCAGCATCGTCGAGTTGTTCCAAAAGCTGCTGCGCGCGTTCGATAGTAGCCAACGCCTGGTCCCGGCGTTCCATCTGCCAATAGCAGCGGGTCAACTGCACCAATGCCGTGAGTGTCTCCGCCTGACGGGGATACGTCTCGACGATGCTGCGATAGGCGTGGGCCGCCGCTTCGTATTGGCCGGCGTGCACCAGACACTCGGCGATGCCGAAACGGCTTTCGCGCAACACCTCCTGGTCTTCGGGAGCGAGCGCACCAGTCGCCTGCCGATCCGACAGATCGAACACCACCCGTTGATAGTGGGTCAGTGCCTGTTCCAGCAGCTCCTTGCGCGTGCGTCCATAATAGTCCCTGGCCATGAGCGTATCGGCTTTGCGCATTTGGTCGGCCTGCTGCAATCCCAACAAGCGACAGCAGTCGGCCAGGACGTAGCGTGCTTTGAGCGCCTGAGGATCGCGTGGATACTGGTCCAAAGCCCGGCGCAGATGGACGACGGCGTCTTCGTATTTCTGACGACGATGCAGCAGAAGCCCCAGCGCGAACAGAGCCTGTCGGGTTTCCGGCGGCTGCGGGCCATCGAGCGGCGCAGCTAGGATCTGCCGCAGTGCTGCCTCCGCATCTGCCCAACGTCCCTGATCGAGATAAGTCAGAGCCAACAGATAGTGGGCGCGGGCCTGCATAGATGCGCCGCACTCCAGTGCCTGACGCAGTGCGTGCTCGGCGCGCCGCGGTTCGCCCAAGGCACGATAGGCCTCGCCCAATCCGACCAGGGCCACATGCCGTTGCGCTGGGGGGACTTCGAAAGCCAGGTATCGCTCCAACACCACCCGGGCGCGTTCGTACTGCCGCGCGCGCAAATGGTTCTCCCCTGCTGCCCACAAGCAATCGCGATAGTCCGGCTGGTTGTTCTTCAACTCTGCCAATTTTTCGAAGGCTGCCGCCGCCTCGGCGAACGCCTGCTGTGCCCGCTGCATGGTCGGACTGTCGGCATTGCCTCCCTCTTCCATAGCCTGAGCCAGATAAGCCAACCCCTGTGCCTGCCAGGTCCAGGCCCATCGCTTGAGATATTCGTCCTTGTCGGTGCGCCCCTCGGTGCGAGCCAGCAGCCGATGGGCAAGATCGAATTGCCCGCGCACGATCCACGCCGACCAGGTTTTTTCGATGAGCGTATCCATTTCGCTGGCAGACGCATAGCCATCCAAGGTTGCGCCCGGCGCCAGACCGGTCAGTGCCGCTTCCAAGTGCGCGTAAGCGAGCCGATCCTGCTGCCAATACACATAGAGATCGGCCAGTCGCAGGCTGGCAGCCCGTGCTATGATGTGGTCCGGATACTCCTGGCGCAAGCGTTCCCAAATCTGTGCGGCATCGGCATACTGCCCCATGCGGACGGCACACACTCCCAGGTAATAAAGAGCTTCGGGACGATCCGCCTGGGCAGGGTCGCTGGTGGTCGTTTCCCAAATGGCGGCGGCACGGGGCCAGTTGTCCTCGCGATAATAAGCCAGGGCCTCGAGGTGACGCGCCCGCGATGCCTGCGGCGATCCTGCACCGATGCGTGCCAAAGCTTCGCGCGCCTCGGCCCAGCGTCCCAGACGCATGAGCAATTCGCCATGCCGCAGCCGCACCGCGTCCCCCTCGGGTAGGTCCGGCTCTGCCAGGAGCTTGCCGTTGACCCGCAGAGCAAAATCGAGCCGGGGCTCGGGCAAACGCAAAAACACCTGACACAAAAACTCGTAGCCTTCCACCCGGTCGCGCGGCGAGGCATCCAACGCGTTTTCCATCCGGGCCACCGTGCGGTGGATATCTTTTCCCTGCTCGAACTCGCAACGGGCAAGCACATACTCGACATGCGGCCGCTCTTCGTCCGGCAAGCCCATTTGCAGCGCCTGCCCGAGCAGCTCCTCGGCCTGCTTCAATAATTCTGCGCGTCGGTCCGGCTCCTGGCACAGCGCCTGCCGAAAAGCGATCTCCCCTTGGAGCGCATAGACCGCACCGGCCCATCTTTTGCCACTTTTTCGGGGAAGTGTCGGCAGGCGATCGTGCGCTTGTTGAACGGCCAGAATCGCTTCCTGGAAGCGCCGCTGAGCCAATGCCGTGCGTGCCTGATCGAGGAGCGCAGCCAAGTCGGCCTCTGACGGTTGCTGCCAGTGACGCCAGACTACCCAGCCTGTGAGGGCAGCGACTATGGCCAGCGCCCACGCCACCGGCACGACACGTCGGTAATCCAGAAGGTAACGCGTGTAGGTATCCGATCGGTGCGCCGTCGGTCCGTACTGCATAATATCCTGTGCATGCTTTCCAGGCGGCGGTCCGCCTTCCCTGGTTTATCATCGGCAGTCGGACCGATGCATACTTGCAAGAAAGCGGCGCCGGAGGGGCTAACTGTTTGGCCGAGGTTTTTCATCCTATGCGGTCTGTGCCAGCACCCCAGGCCGTGCATCTTGCGCGATCGTCCCTTTCGCTACGATCGCTTTATTCGTCGCCCAAAAGATAAGGCGCCCGCACTACGCGATATCCTCCGCCACTGCGAATGCGCAGCACTCCTTGCGTTTCTCTGGTTTCCAGGCGACACAGGGCGATGGGGCGTCCACCGCGTCTCAGTCGTCGTTTTTTCGCTCTCCGAGGCGGAGCGACCGGGCCTTGCGATGTGCGACGGCGCACGGATCCCCGCCCCAGGTCTGGCTTGCCCCCCGGGTGCTTGTCCTTTTCCATGTTCCCTTCCCCTGCTTCAGCATTCCGGCTGGGAAGTGTCACGCAGGTGCTTCTGCTCGGCGCCAGCGATCCTCTTCCCGGCGCTCGCGCACCATGCGCTCCGGATCGGCATGATCCCGACGCGCCAATTCCCGTGCAGACAGTGCCCCGCGATCGTAGTACAACGCATCCGCCTGCGCTTCCTCGTGCCGATTGCGCACGGCCAAAGGTGGCGGAGTGATCTGCAAGCGCCAATGTCGGCTTTCGCCGCGTTCCAGCAGACCCAGCCACTCGGCTTCGCGCATCACCAAGGCAAAAAGCTTTTGCCACTGGCCCATGAAGAATCTCTGCCAGGCAGCGAAATGCCGTACCGCTGGACCTTCGGCCACCAGCGTGCTGGCGTAGTTGGCATTGGAGGCGTCCGCAGACAGCATGAACTCCGGCAACCCCGCCCCCGCCGCAATGGACAACAAAATCATCCGTCCCAGGAGCGAGGCATCGGCAAAGTGTGTCTGCGGAGACAAAAACTCCAGGTCGAATCCCTGCACGTCCAGCACGGTTCCCGGCATCAGCTTCAGTGGCCGCCGACTATCCTCCAGTCCCTGAGCATAGGGACCGACTGCGCCAGGATAACTTTGGCTGTGTTTGCGCACCAAGACGATCGAGCTGGCCAGTTTCCTATGGATCAACTCCACCTCCAACCACGAATGAAATCGTTTCAGCGACTCGATTATAGGCGCAAACAAACTCACCCCCCGCTTTACATTACTGTCCACATTGATTTTCGTGTGCACCATACGATCCGCCTCCACCCGCTCATGCCGGTCCTTGTACACCAAGTGGTAGGCGAGGACCTCTTCGACGTTGTCCGGAGCCGTCTCGATACCTTCCGAAGGCTCGCCGGTGCGCGGATCGGGTGCTACCTGTTCGGGATCCACAAAGTGTATGCGCGGCGGCCATTGCGCCGCGCGAAATACTCGTACAAAACATTCTCCATCGCGCCAGGTACGCACACAGTATTCCCAATCGCGTCGCTGTCCTTTGTCCCAATCATTGACGTCCAGAAATTCCTGCCACAGCTGTGCTATATAGCGACGCCGAGAATCGCGACGATCGTCCGCAACTAATTCATCTACACGTTCGATCGGTTCGATCTCATGGCGCATTCCCGTACCGACTACATAATTGCGGTACACGTTGATTATGTTGCAGGCGTATGGATTGTCCCGAACTAGTCGGCGTGCTTGCTCACGCAGGTCTTCGGCATCGGGCCAATATATTTGTCCGATGGGTCGCCAGCGATCTTCATCCGGATCGCGAATCTGTTCCCCGTGCCCGTAGTGGCGGGTCAGAGCCTCGTAATGGCAGCGTTCCCAGCGTTTGCGTGCCCAATAGGCGCGCAATGGCTCCCACAGCCAATCCCAGCTTTTCACGTCGGTCACCCCCGCGGCTGGCTTGTAAGGAGCCATCGCTCCCCGCGTATTATGAACGCCGAGATCGGGTCAATGCAAGAGCCGTTGCCACGATGACACGGGACGAGATGGATAGACCGTGCAAGCTTGCGAGGTGTGTCCCTGGCCGAGCCGGTGTGCTGGTCCCAAGTGTGCCCTAGGTGACCGGGATCAGGCGCCCATAGCCACTACTGGTTTTTCCGCCCACGCCCCACAGACGTACCGCTTCCTCCAGCACTTTCATGGCAAAGGCCAGCCAACTGGCCGCACGATCGCTCGCCGGACCGCGCCAAGAAAGACACACTCGAAACCGCCCCCGGACCGATAGGTATGGCACCGGCGTCGGACTGTCGAAATCGGTCGGTGCTCGCGGATCGCTGGTGTTGTTCCAGCCCATATGGTGGGGCGTCATGACGTCCAGTTGCAACGATTCCTGCTTGCGATCGGGAATCAGTAACGCATCGTAAAACACTATACAGCCACTGTCATCGTTGGTCCCGAACAGGAGGCGGTGATAATTATCTCCAGGATAGGGACCTATACCTTGCATATACTCGCGATAGGCATCGTCGTTATCCTCGGGCTTGCTAAAACGGGCATCCTCGGCGCCATACACTCGATGACAATAGTGAGCGGCAACGCCTTTCAACGCTGACCCAGGAATATAGGGCATGCCGTACGTGTGATGCACAGTGATGCCGGTCTCCAGCACGTTCTCGGAGCCGAGACCGACGATGAGCCGAGTCTGCGTGCGGAAATCCTTGCATTCCCAAGGCTGTGTGGTCGAACTAAGTAGCTGATAGTACCGTTCGAAGGCGAGTCGATATAAAGTCTGCAGTTCCGAATTGTGGGCGGCTTGAATGGCCGCTGCTAATAACCGGTGTTTCTCATCTGGATCACCCATTTCCCCGGTTGCCGGCTTAGCTAAATACCGTTGCAAAAGTAAGCCAGGATGCTGACCTTTATCCCTGACTTTTTCCAGTCTGTCAACGAGGGTCTTGCGCATGATCTGCTCCTTTTTGAGCCAGGGCTTCGGCATAACGTTTGAGCCAGCCGGCAGCCAGAAGGGCATCGCGGCTGAGTCGCAGGTATGCCACCAGCGGCGTGCTGCGTGCTTTGGAATCGAGGCCACTGGCATCGGCCAGGTCTTTGTAGCCGACGGCGCGGAGCACCGATGCCAAATCATCCAGATAAGCCTGGTCGCCCTTGGCTAAACCGAAGGCTACCGCTTGGGACAATCCACAGGTATGGATCAGAGAGGGAAACTTTTTGGCGGTGGTGGCATAATCCTTGAAGTTGCTGTCTTTTCGAGCGCTCACCCGTTCGTAAGCGACCTGGGCCATCTTTTGACTTTGCGTGCGCTGGTCCATTTTGTGTTGTGTCGCCGTGCTCATGCTTTACCTCCTAGGAGTTTAAACGGAAACGAAGACGCAGCGCATCTGGCCACGTCCGACCGTGGCTTTGCCGCCGATTTGCAGGACCAGTTCCTCTTTCGCAAAATGATCCATGAGGCGGGCAGGTTCGATGCTGTTTTGGGACTTACCGTTTTGCTGGAAAACGCGCTCGCACTGGATGACGCCAGCCAGCAAAGTCTCGGCGGGGAGCGACTCTTCCGTCCACAGTGCGCCCTCCACGACTGTCTTGGTCTCGTCGTTGATGCGCACGCGCGTATGTACTTCCGTCCCGGTCTGGCAGAAATAGTCGAAGGCGACATCCGGGACAATGGCGAAGCGTTTCTGGAAGTGCTGCTGCCACTCTTGGCTTGACCCAAAAACCCAAGCGGCAATTTTCTCGGCCCAGGACTGCGCGACAGGACACTCCACGCCATCGAAATCCAGTTCTTCAAGATATACTTTTTTGCTCTCTACCAGTGCGCTTGACTTGGGGTGATGGGCTTTGGTTTCCTCCAGTGGCGTAGGGGCATCGGGCAGGTGGGCCACCCCTGCTAGTTGGAGCATGCGCCGCAGAACGGTCAGCGCCAACGGCGACGTGCACCAAGCGAACGTACCGCGAAAACTGCGGATCGGCAAGCAGACCAATCGGGCATCGGTCGGCACGAGCGATCCAGAATTGGATTCTTCTTCGGCACCGGTGACACCGAAAGCCGCCCGCAATAGTTCGTCTTTCTTGCGTCTTTCGTCCGTGGCACCGAAATAATCGGCGAGCACCCCCTTGAAGGCCGAGCCGCGGATGATCGGCCAATTTGTTACCTTTTCGCGGTCGATCGGCAAATCAATGTAGCCGAGCCCGCGACCGACGCCGGCGTGCGTCGGGGTCAGCGCATGCAACCAGTAGATGCGGCGGATGGCATGATTGTTCGGCATGGTCGTTACCCTTTACCCCAGGAAGCTACCAGACACCCCAGATGGCCAGACCAAAGCCATCGTTGCATTCACTCTCATCGTCACAGACCGGCTGCAACCAGAGCTGGGCCAGGTCTGCCGGGTTGCCGCCGAGGCATTCGAAGAAGTACACACTGCCGGCGGGCACCATGCGGCGAATGGGTTTGGGCCCAGGTTTGTAAGGCCCGCTGAAGCTGGGCTTACCCTGTGCATCCATGGGAGCGAGCGACCAACCGGAGACCGCTTTCCAGCGCTCGCTGCACACACCCACCAGGCGAAGCTGCGCGCCACAGCCAGGTGGCGAACCACAAAGGTGGTCGTCCAGCCACCCGGGCCGCCAGCCGTGTTTGAAAATGCCCGGCGTGGCCAGGATAAGTCGGACTCGTTGCGCGGTGTTCAGTGCCTGCCTGACCGCGTCGGGACATTGCCACAGAGCGGCGTGGTTTTCGGTCTGCCAATGTACGAGCCGGCGCTCTCCCCCGAGCGGGTGCCAGGTGGCCACGTGCCCGCGAGCCAGTTCTGGCTCCTCGTCCGGAACGGTGACGCGGACCGTCAACGAGATCTCTTGATAATTGCGCCTATAAGGATCGGTTGCCTCGGCCAGTTCGCGAAAGCGCGGCAAGTGCCTCACATGCAATCCCGTAGTGGCGAAGAGTCGGCCCTGCCTGGCGGCACCGCGATGCGCATCCAAGGAGACATGGTCGCGGTATTCTTGCTCGGGCTTGCGCAAAAAGGAGGCGTCGAACCAATCCCCGGCAAAGCTCTCGCGATCGGTAACCAGCCATTCTCGATAGCGATCCAACGGCCACCATGCGGGCCGCTCGGCAGGCTTGAACACTTCGGTGCCGCTTTCTGGAAGCATGACCGGCTGCAGCCCCTGGATGGGGAAATCGCACCCGGCGCCGGCGGGCAGGGGACGCGGCACAAGCCGGTGAATCGTCTGCCGTCGGCGGCGCCCCTCAGCCGGCATATCCGCTGCCGCACTATCTTCCACCAAACAATCCAGCGGCGCAGGCAGATAGAGTTGCCCATTGGCCACGGGAAAAGCGCCGGATACAGCCAGACGCAGCAGCCGCGCGCACACGCTGCCAGTGAATTCCAGACTCGGCGTGCTTTTGACCCATGCCGTACGAAACGAGCCGGCAACTACCGATGGCATGAGCCAATCCAGCGGACGTATCCGCTGGCCGATGCCGAACGGTCTGCCGTCGCGAGCAATGATGTTATCGTAAGCGGTCACTTGCAGGTATGTTGTGTTCATGTCATGCCCCCTCTGGCTGCCGCCGCGCCTGTCGCAACGCCACGGCCATGTGCCGCGCTATGAGCAGCGCTTCGGTGAACTGCTCCAGATCCCTGGGGAAGCCCTTGCGCTCCGGGTCGCAAGGCCGCTCGATGTTTTGGACCACCGTTTCGATTTCCGGAAGGTATCGCGTGCCGGCGCGCGGCTGCTTGGCACGCACAATCCGCATCACATCCAGCTGCAGAGCACGGCTCACGTGCCTGTCGTCGAAAGCGCGATAGAGGTCCACCAACTCGTGCAAATCGTAGGGCAATTTGCTGGGGATCCCTTGCAGGTTCATCAGTTCGGCGTAACGCAGGACGGCCTTGTCGGGGCAATGCTCCCAGCGGCTGCGCACGGCGACCCGCGAACCGCCACGCTTGTAGAGGTGTACCGCTAGTCCGTCGCGATCCGGTTGCTTGGCATCGCGTTCTGCCTGGCGGGCATAATCCAGCAAATCTTCCAGGTTTTCCAACATGTGCCCGATGCCGATACCGACAGAAAGCGTGGGCGGACCCTCGGTGCTGCGATAGTCCGCCAAGGTAGTGGCAAACGTGTCGTGCAACTGCCGGGCACACGCTAAGCAGGTATCGAGCGGCAGGAAGGCCAGTACGTCGTCGCCGCCTGCATAGACGAGCACGCCTTGGTGCTTTCGAACTATCTCTTTGGCCTGGCCCGCGAAGCTGGCGAGCGTTTTGGAGAAGGCACGGTTTTTGTCGGGAGTGTCCAATTCGCGGATGACTGCGCCTATCCGATCGCCGTCGGCTACCAGCACAGCCACGTACGGCTGCGGTTCCGCAAATCGCTCCATTGCTTTTCGCAACCGAGCCAGCACGTCCTCGGCACTACCCGTCTCCTCGACAAATTCGTGGTACCGATCGCGATAAACTGCAGTGCCCTCGTAAGGAAAGTCTGCGAACTGGGCATAAGCCTCGGTGTCCAGCTTGACGAGAAGGCGCCTTTGGGCCAACTCTTCACAGGCGCTAATGACTTCTCTGAGCTTGCCCTTGTGGCCGCGAATCCATGGATCGGCGGCGACGCGTGATACGGATGGATAGCTTTGTCGTTCCCCTGCGATGCGTTTGACCACGCCGACGACGTCGAGCTGCTCGGCGGTGCGCAAGCGCAGGACATGAGGGACCCAATTGGGCCACCGCTCCGCCGCCGGGTCCTTCAGCACCGTTTCGCGCAGACCGTCCAGCGACGACTTAGGCACGCCAGGCCAACCGCGCGCCGGTAGAAAATCCCGGCAGTTCTTCCGTCCTGCCAGCAGCCGATCTAGCCGAACACGATCTTCTCGGTAATTGCCGGTCTGCGTCACCCAAGCAGAGTAAAACTCGAGCACATCGTTGACCTGACTGTCCCACACATCATGCCGAATAACTTCCTGGGCGCGCCGAAACGCTTCGGTGGCGAACTCGGACCAGCGTTGACGCCCCGCGGTCTTCGCTTTGCCGACAATTTCTTCGGGATCGCCCTGGGGCAGTTCGGCGATGATGACATTGGCCACATTTTCCGCGCGCGCGTCCGGCGGAAAAATGAGTCGACCACCGTTTTCCTCGATTGCCCGGGCGACAGCACGACTGATTTCCGAGAGCAAATAAGAACCGAACCACAAATCCCGGGTGCGCCGAGCAGCACGGATGAATTCCTGCACGGGGCCGATCGAGATGGCTAGTAGATGTCCCATGGTCTCACGCCCTCACAAAGCCCTGACTGACAGCGAAATGGATGAACGCCTCCAGTGCCGATCCATTCTGCGAGAGGCGAGACATCGGCGAATTCGGATATTCCGCCAGCTTCTTGCCGCGGATGAAGATCGGGTTAGGCAGCGGCAATGACTGATTACCTTGGCGCAAGTCAACGCTATCCAGTGGCGGGACGCGCAGTTGTACAATCACCGGCACGAACTTGTTGTTAGCGAGTTTGACCGCCTTGAGGATGAGCGGGCTAGCCATGCGTTCCCGGCTTTCGCCGTCGGGCCCTTTACCCGGATAGAGCACCGTATCTTCCGGATCGCCGCGGTCTTTGAATTTGAAATGGAAGACGATGGGCAATCCGAGTTCGGCTCGCGGAAATGCATCGTCGGGGATTTGTTCGAGACGCTGGTGGCGCTGGGCGCGGCGTTTTGTCACCCGGCGGATCGTTTCCGGTTCGGGCCAACGTGACCGGCCCGCCCGATTCTGTTGCCCGGGATTACGACCAATGCCCACACCCTGACGGAATTTCTGATAAACGCGGATAGCCTCGTTCCAAGCGGCGATGGCGCTATCGAACTCTTTGCCGACCAAAATAGCCGCCGCAAGTGTCGGCCACTGGCGAACCGCGTGGGAAGACTGTGCCAGCTGTTTGGCGTGTTGGAGCAAGTCATTGCGGTCTTTCGGATTTAGCTTAGCGCAGGCGATCGCGCCGCAGCCCCGGCGCGTGCGGCTACCGAGACCGCCGAACAAAGTCCAGGCTCGCACTGCCTGCTCCACTTCCGGCCAACAATCTGCTGGGCACTGTACGTGTAGTTTGAAAGTGGCCTTCTGAATACATTCCGCCGGCGGTACTTCAACGCGACTCCGACCTTGGCCCAGTTGACCCTGGAATGGAAACAGAGCGTACGGCAGCGAAGTATCTACGATATTGAATGGCTGAAGCCAGATGGAGCGCAATTGCTCAGGATTATTTCTGTCGGGCTCGTACTTGGCGCACGGCTTAGGGCTATCTACCTGGCCCAGTTCCACTGAGACAATGACGCGACTGGCCCGTTCGGTGGATCCCCAGATATTCGTTTGGGCCTCGCGCAAGGCTCTGACGGCGTCGTACCGGGCGCCGGCGGTGGCGCGCCACCAGAACTCCAGCTGACCGCGGATTTCCGTTGGCCGAATGGGAAAGCTGGTTTCGTTTTTTCGCGGCTCCACGCCGCCGCCGAACAGCGGTGTAATCAGCTCCATTTCGAATACATGGTCGTCAGCGACGGTGGCGGCGGGCATATCGTTTGGAACTTCCGGTATGTCGCGGGGCATAAAAATTTCCTCGCTATGGCTGCCACTACCAGGTGTCGGACCCTGGCGCGAAGGTCACGTTGCGCCGTCGCAGAGTATAACGCAGCATGAGGCAGATGGATGACAAAATTTCGTGCGGGTGGGGTGCAGGAGATGCCTCTATAATTGCAGCGGGAAGACCAACGAGGGACGCGTATGCAATATCGGCTGCGAATTATCGCCGGGGAGTTGCGAGGCAGACGTTTTCAGGTGCGGGCGCGACCGGGATTGCGGCCCCTGGCCGATCGCGCCCGGGAAGCGCTTTTCAACATCCTGGCGACCGAGGTGCCCGGACGCCCCTTTTACGACCTATTCGCCGGCAGTGGGGCGGTTGGGCTCGAGGCAGTGAGCCGCGGAGCCAGTCGGGTCGAATTCGTCGAACAAGACCGGACGGCGGTGCGCGACTTAGCCGGTGTGCTGTCGGCGTTCCGTGTGGACACCCGAGCGCTGATAGCGCGTGCCGATGTCTATCGCTGGGCGACGCGCTGGCAGGCCCCGGCAGAACCGGCTATCGTGTTTTTAGGTCCGCCGTACGAGCACCTCCGCACGCACCGGGGGCAGTTGCGCCACTTGATCCAGGGATTGCAAGCACGTCTGGCTCCCGGCTCGTATCTGATCGTGCAAGCAGAAGGGCAGGCACCTGTGTCTTACCTATTGGGCGACAGCGAGCCTGCCTCGGAGAGTTGGGATGTGCGCCGTTATGGCCGGACCGTACTGGCGATCTGGCACAAGGCTGTCCCAGCGGCGAACCCTCCGAGTGCCGCAACGAGTCAGCCTCCGGACGACGCGACCCAAAACCGTTGAGCGGGCGGCCCGAACGCGTGGCCCCAACGGCTGGGGGCTGGCAGCTTGGCAGCGGTCTATAATCGCTTATGTCTGCGATCGGCTGCACAGGAGCAAACAGTTGAAACAACCGTCGGGTACGAGCGCTGCTTACGGTCGGGCCTCCTACGAGTTGGCGCTGGAAATCGTGCGCACACTGCGTCAGGCAGGGTACGAAGCCTACTTTGCCGGGGGAGCGGTACGTGACCAGCTCCTGGGGCTGGAACCGAGCGAAGTGGACGTGGCCACCTCGGCCGATCCGCAGACCGTGCAGCGCTTGTTTCCGCGCAGTTTGGCTGTGGGAGCCAGTTTCGGCGTCATCGCCGTACTGGGCCGACGCGTGGACCATGAGACGGTGACGGTTCAGGTAGCGACCTTTCGACGGGAAGGGCCTTATTCGGACAGTCGGCATCCGGATCGCGTCGAGTTTTGCAGCGTGGCCGAAGACGCCCGCCGGCGGGATTTTACTATCAACGGCATGTACTACGACCCGCTGACCGGCGCCTATCTGGATTTCGTGGGCGGCCGTGCCGATCTGCAGGCGCGTCTCCTGCGCGCTATCGGCGACCCCCACGAGCGCTTCGCCGAAGACAAATTGCGTTTGCTGCGCGCCGTCCGCTTTGCGGCTACCTACGATTTGCGCATCGAGGAGCAGACGGCTGCGGCTTTGCGCTGCCACGCCGCGGATATCGTGCAGGTCAGTGCCGAGCGCATCGCCGAGGAGTTGCGGCGCATGCTGATCCACCCGGCGCGTGCTCGGGCCATGCGGCTGTGCTACGAATACAGCCTTTTTACGGCGCTCTTTCCCGAATGGGTGCCTTGGGCAGAGCGCACGCACCCGGACGTGCAGACAACCCTTTGGGAGCATACCTTGCGCGTCTTGGATCTGCTGGTCGAGCCGAGCTTCCCGCTGGCGCTGGCGGGCCTGCTCCACGAACTGAACGATACCCAGACGGTAGAGTCTATCTGCCGCCGGCTCAAATTGTCCAACGAGGAAAAAGAGCGCAGCGTGTGGCTGGTACGCCATCACCGGCAGGTGGAGCGGGCGCAGGAGATGCGACTGGCACAGCTCAAACCGCTTCTGGCCCACGAAGGCATCGAGGACCTGCTGGCGCTTGCCGAGGCCGAGGCGCGCGCGTTGGGCCGTCCCCTCGACCACGTCGGCTATTGCCGTCGCCTGCTACGCGAATGGCCGCGGGAACGGATCGCTCCGGCGCCGCTGCTCACCGGCAACGATTTGATCGAGCTGGGCCTGGAACCCGGGCCCCTTTTCAAAGAGCTGCTCGACGAGGTGCGGCAGCAACAACTCGACGAGCGGATCGGCACGCGTGCCGAGGCTCTGAACCTAGTCAAAGAGCGGCTCGCACGCAAAGGGATCGAGGTGCCCGCACAACAGTCCCATTCGAGGAGCGGACCATGACCGTGAAACTGCCCATCTACATGGATCACCATGCGACGACGCCGGTGGATCCGCGCGTCTTGGAAGCGATGCTGCCGTATTTTTGCGAGCGCTACGGCAATCCAGCCAGCAAGAGCCATAGCTTCGGCTGGGAGGCCGAACAGGCTGTGCACCAGGCACGCCGGCAGGTAGCCCGTTTGATCGGTGCCGAAGAGCGTGAAATCATCTTTACCAGCGGCGCTACCGAAAGCAACAACTTGGCCATCAAGGGCGTCGCCTGGAGCTATGCCCACAAAGGGCGGCACATCGTCACGGCAGCCACTGAGCACCGGGCCGTCCTCGACCCGTGCCGCCGATTGCAACAGCAAGGTTTTCGGCTGACCGTGCTGCCGGTAGACCGCTATGGCGTAGTGGATCTGGAAGCGTTGCAGCGGGCCCTCACCCCGGACACCATCTTGGTCAGCATCATGGCCGCCAACAACGAAGTCGGCACACTGCAACCGCTGGCCGACATCAGTCGTCTGTGCCGAGAGCGGGGCGTGCTCGTCCACACCGATGCCGCCCAGGCAGTGGGCAAAATCTCCGTGGACGTCAACGCTTGGGACGTGGATTTGCTGAGCCTGTCGGCACACAAAATGTACGGACCCAAGGGCGTCGGGGCACTCTATGTGCGTCGGCAGCCCCGACGCGTGCGACTGGAGCCGCTGCTCGATGGCGGCGGCCATGAATTCGGCCTGCGCTCCGGCACAGTCCCCACACCGCTGGTCGTCGGCCTAGGCAAAGCTTGCGAACTCTGCTCCCAGGAACTCCCCGCAGAAATGATCCGGCTGCGCGCCTTGCGCGATAGGCTCCAGGCAGGCTTGCTGGCCAACGTGCCGGATATCGTCGTCAACGGTCATCCCGAACAGAGATTGCCACACAATCTGCACGTCAGCTTCTTGCACATCAAGGGAGAAGCCCTTTTGCTGGCTCTCAAAGACGTGGCCCTCAGTGCCGGGTCGGCGTGCACGTCGGCACACCCCGGGCCGAGCCACGTTCTGGTCGCCATGGGTCTGGACGAGGAAGTTGCCGAAGCCAGCTTACGGTTCGGCTTGGGACGCTTCAACACCCAGGAAGAAGTAGATTGGGTCGTGGCACACATCGCGCAGGAAGTGCGCCGACTGCGGAGCATGAGTGCTGTGTACGCCGGCGCGCGCTAAGCTCTGCGACACGACGCGCGATGGCATCCTCGCCCTTACGTCCCCGACATGTGGAGTCGGTTTGCCGACGCTCACCCAGGCGGCCCCCAATTGCTGCCTAAAAAGAACTGTCTTTGCCAGGTATAACTTGTAGCCACTGTGCGGACCTTGTCGTCGCAAACCAGCTTGTGAACCATCTCAACAAACGCTAAAATGGAAAGATGGCAGGCGCTGGTACCGCTGCGTCCCCGCTGACTCGCACGATCCCGAGGGGCAATCATGGCCGAAACATTCGACGAGCTGTGTCAGCAGGCCCGCGGAGCACTCGGAC
>Ga0209989_100010_pt1 | contig 40142 bp, 43 predicted proteins | sample Antgeofumaro1A2B_FD_188083 | JGI IMG/M metagenome (GOLD analysis project Ga0209989, IMG submission 188083) | Geothermal fumarole subsurface microbial communities from Mt. Erebus, Antarctica - 1A2B (SPAdes) (version 2) | ecosystem: Environmental > Terrestrial > Volcanic > Fumaroles | place: Mt....
TTTCGGTCTGGCAACGGGGGCCGGGTCCCTCTGGCACCCGCCGGCCCTAAGCATCCTTTCCCAGCGGTTTCCGGGCCGGCGGGGGCTACTTATCGCCCTGCACCGGGCCAGCGGTAGCATTGGGGACACAGCTGGTCCCCTCCTGGTGGGGGTACTACTACGGGTCGCCGACTGGCGAGGGGTTCTGCAGGCCTCGCTGGTGCCGGCCGGGGCCGTGGCCGTAAGCCTTGCCCTGATTCTCCGGTTGGCTTCGGGGGCTTCAGCTGGGGGAAGGGCGACCGCCTCCCCCAGCTTTCGGGTGGTGCTCGGGTCGCTGGTCAGGCTTTTCCGGGCCGGTTCCCTGCCCCGGCTTATGGTGGTGGCCGGCCTTCGGGGCATGGCCGACAACGCCCTGCTGGTGTTTCTGCCCCTTTACTTGAGCGAAGTCTTGCGGCTGGACCCGGTAACCGTCGGCTTCCACGTTTCCCTCCTGACGGGGCTGGGCATAGTTTCGGGGCCGTTGCTTGGGGCCCTTTCGGACTGGGCCGGCCGCAAGTGGGTGGTGCTGGGGGTTATGGGGGTTTCCGCCCTACTGGCGGCGGCCATGGGGCTGGTGGGCCAGGGGGTCGGCCTTACAGTTCTGGTGGGACTGATGGGGTCAGTCCTGTACGCGGCCAACCCCATCCTGCAGGCGGCGGCCATGGACATTGCCGACGGCCTCAGGCTGGAGGGTAGCATGATCGGCCTGATGTGGGGAAACAACGCCCTCTTTGGGGCCATCTCCCCGCTGATTCTGGGCCTTCTGGCTCAGTCTTTCGGCCTCGGGGTGGTCTTCTGGTACGCCTTGGTCCTTTACCTGGCCGGGGCTTTATTAACCGTTACCCTCTAATTCGGGCCGCCCCTTGCGTCGCCGGTGGTTGCCTAAAATACTGGCGATCCTAAGCAAATAAGGAGGTGCTTAATGAGGCGGGATGTCGAGTTCAACGCCGAAGGTGTGACCCTGCGGGGCTGGTTTTATTACCCGGACGGCGCCACGGGTCCGGTTCCCACAGTCATCATGGCCCACGGGTTTTCGGCTGTTAAGGAAATGTACCTGGACCGGTACGCCGAAGCCTTCAGTGCGGCGGGCCTAGGGGTACTGGTCTTTGATAACCGGAATTTCGGGGCCAGCGACGGCGAGCCGCGGCAGGAGATCTACCCGTGGGTCCAAGTCCGGGACTATCGGCACGCCATAACCTTCGCCCGAACCCTGCCCGAAGTAGACCGGGACAGGATCGGCGTCTGGGGCAGCAGCTACAGCGGCGGACACGTCTTGGTCCTGGGGGCCATCGACCGGCGGGTAAAATGCGTTGTCTCCCAGGTGCCGCTGGTCAGCGGCTATCGGAACGTCTTACGGCTGGTGCGTAACGACCTCATCCCCCAGCTCCGGGCCCAATTCGACGCCGACCGGGACGCCAGGTTCCGGGGCGAACCGCCGGCGATGATTGCCGTCGTCGCTGAGGACCCGACGAAGACGCCCTGCGCCTTGCCCACACTTGACTCGTGGCAGTGGTTCACCGAAACCGGAAGAACCCGAGCACCGGCCTGGCGCAACGAGGTCACTTTAAGGTCGGTGGAGATGCTGATGGAATACGAGCCCGGGGTCTACATCGACCGAATTGCACCCACACCCCTGCTTATGGTGGTGGCGGCCAACGACGTACTCACCCCGACGGACCTGGCCCTGGAGGCCTACAACCGAGCCCTGGAGCCGAAAAAGCTGGTCATACTACCCGGCGGGCATTTTGACGCTTACACGACCGACTTCCAACTGGCCGCGGGGGCGGCCCGGGACTGGTTTGTCCAGCACCTCACCCGGGCCTGACCCTGCCCAGCGGCGTTGTAAACCGGGAAGCCCTGCCCGAAAGCCAGGCCGGTTGACAAGCCGGACATAGTCGAGTATAAGACAACTGGGGTACAGGATATATGATATACGGCGATAAGGTGGGGGCAGCCGGTTCCCGGGTTCGGCGGGGGCCGACCCTCGTCGAGCAGGTTTACGAGGCCATCTGTCAGGACCTGGTGACCGGCCGGCTCGCCCCCGGCCAGCGCATTGTGCTGGATCGGCTAGCCGCCGAGCTGGGCACAAGTCCGACGCCGGTTCGGGAGGCTCTGGCCCGGCTCACCCAGGAGGGTCTCATCACCGCCGGGCCTAACGGTCGGCTCCAGGTCGTCGACCTTACACCCCAGTATGTCCTCGATATCTTCCTGGTCCGGGCCACTCTGGAGGGCCTCGCCGCCGAATTGGCGGCGACCCGTATGGACGGGCAGGTCCTGGGGCATCTTCAGGAGGTCCTGGCCGAGGCTACGTTGACTCTGGCCGAGGGCCGCTACGACCTCTACGCCCGGGCCGACGCTTTACTTCACCGAGCCGTCGCTGAGGCCGCCGGCAATCAGGTCCTTAACCGCAACCTGAAGATGCTCTGGGTCCACGTGGACTTCATCCGGGGCTACTCACACCGCACCGCCGGGGAGCATTTGCGGGCCTCCCACGCCGAGCACCTCGAGATTGTGGCCGCCCTGGCCTCACGGGACCCGGCCGGCGCCCGCCGGGCGATGGAAGAGCACATCCGGGGGGCCGGGCGACGGATCGCCCAGCTCATCGATTTTGTCGGCCGAACCTCCAGGCTTCTTCCCGACGGCGAGACCTAACTGTTAACCAGGAGGGCTTATGCAGCATAAGTTTTTGATTCACAAAAAGGGCGACCATGTGGGAGTGGCGGTGGCAGAAATCGCCGCCGGCGAGGTAGTCACCGGCGTCTTCATGGACGACGGGTCCACCATCCAGGTTCGGGCCAACCAGAATATCCCTTTCGGCCACAAGGTCGCAATCCAGGCCGTGGAACCTGGGGGGGTCGTCATCGAGTACGGGGTTCCCATCGGGCAGGCCCCACGCGGCCTGGCCGTGGGCGATTACGTACATACCCACAATCTCAAGAGCTTGAGGTGGGCCAAGTCATGAGCGCAGAACTTTTCGGCTACCGGCGTCCCGACGGACGGGTAGGCATCCGCAACCACGTAATTATCCTCCCCGTCGACGACATCTCCAACGCCGCCGCCGAGGGGGTTGCTCGGCTGATTCCCGGTACTATCCCCCTTCCCCACCATTACGGCCGGCTGCAGTATGGGGCCGACCTCGACCTGCTCTTCAGGACCCTCATTGGCACGGGCGCAAACCCCAACGTGGCGGCCGCCGTTGTCATCTGCATCGAGGAGAACTGGGCCCGGAAGGTGGCCGACGGCATCGCCTGCACGGGCAAGCCCGTGGCCTGGTTTGCCATCGAGGGCCACGGGGACCTGGAAACCATCGCCCGGGCCGCCCGCCAGGCAAAAGAGTTCCTCCAGTGGGCCTCTGAGCTGCGCCGGGAGCCCGTTTCTGTTTCCGACCTGCTGGTGGCTATCAAGTGCGGCGAGTCCGACACCACCACCGGCCTCGCATCGTGCCCGACGGTGGGATGGGCGGTCGACCGGCTGGTGGAGATGGGGGCCCGGGTGATCTTCGGGGAGACCTCCGAGCTTACCGGCGGGGAACACCTCATCGCCGAGCGGATGGCAACGCCGGAGCTCCGGGAGAAGTTTCTACGGGTTTACCGGGACTACGTCGACGAGATCGAGCGGCAGGGGGTGGACCTTTTAGGCTCCCAGCCGACCCAGGGCAACATTGCTGGGGGCCTCTCTACCATTGAGGAGAAGGCCCTCGGCAACATCGAAAAGACCGGCACCAAGCCCATCGTTGGGGTCCTGGGGCCGGCCGAGGCCCCGCCCCCCGACCCCGGCCTCTACTTTATGGACACCTCGTCGGCGGCGGCCGAATGCCTCACCCTACAGGCCGCCGCCGGGGCAGTGGCCCACTTCTTCCCCACCGGCCAGGGCAACGTGGTGGGCCACCCGATCATGCCGGTCCTGAAAATCACGGCCAACCCCATCACCGCCCGGAAGATGGCCGAGCATATCGACCTGGACGTGAGCGGTCTGCTCACCCTGGAGCTCAGCCTGCCCCAGGCTGGCCAGCAGCTTTTGGAGCTGCTTTACCGGACGGTGAACGGACGGCTTACCGCCGCCGAGGCCCTGGGCCACCGGGAATTCGTAATGACCAAACTTTACCGAAGCGCCTAATTGAAAAGCGCCATGATTGTGGTCGGGCCCGAGTTTTACGAAGCCGTCGAACGGGTGGCGGCCCAAGCCTACGTTAAGGCCCTCATCGACGTCCCGGCCGACGTCCGGGGCGCCCTGGAAGCGGCCCGCCGACGGGAGACCCACCCCATCGGCAGCCAGGTCCTGGAGCTGGTGGCCCTCAACATCCGGACTGCCGACGAGCACCAAATTTTGGTCTGCCAGGACACGGGCACCCCGGTCTACTGGGCCTTTATCGGGTCAGGGCTGGCCGTGGACGGGGCCCGCCTCGAGGCGGCCATCCGGCGGGGGGTGGAGGCGGCGACCCGGGACCACTCGTTGCGCTCCAGCATCTGCCACCCCATCACCCGGCAGAATCCCCAGACGAACACCGGCTACCGGGTCCCGGTGGTCCACTTCGAGTTTGCGGCTGGGGCCGACTACCTGGATCTGGTGATGCTCCCCAAGGGGTCGGGCTCGGAAAACCAGAGCTTTCTTAAGATGCTCAGCCCGGCCGACGGGGTCGCCGGTATTAAGCGGTTTATCCTGGAGTCCGTCCTGGAGGCCGGACCCAAGGGCTGCCCCCCCTACATCGTTGGGGTGGGGCTTGGGGGATCGGCCGACCTGTGCATGGTGCTGGCCAAGCGGGCCCTCCTGCGGCCCATCGGCAGCCATAACCCCGACCCGGCAGTGGCCGCCCTGGAGGTTGAGCTCCTTGAGGATGTCAACCGGCTGGGGATCGGGCCCCAGGGGCTGGGCGGGGCGGTGACGGCCCTGGCCGTCCACGTCGAGCACGCCTACACCCACATCTCCCAGAATCCCGTCGCCGTGAATATCCAGTGCTGGCGGGGCCTCCGGGCCGCCGCCCGGGTCTACCCCGACGGTCGAACGGAGCTGCTCTCCCAATGGCAACCTGGCGGCTGACTACCCCCTTAACCGAGGCCGAAATCCGGCAGCTGCAGGCCGGCGACCTGGTCTTCCTCGACGGCCGGGTCGTGGGTGTCCGGGATGCCAACCTGATCCGCATCTTCGACCAGGGGATTGAACCCCCCATCGACCTTTCGGGGGCCGCGGTACTCCACACCGCCCCGAACGTCCGGCGGGAGGGCGACCGGTACGTTCCCCTGTCGGTGGGAACCACGACCAGCGCCCGGATGGACCGCTTCACCTGGGGCCTCCTGGAGCGGTACGGGGTCCGGGCCATCATCGGCAAGGGCGGCCTCTACCTGCCTGAAAGCCTGCAGGCCTTTAAACAGTTCGGCGGCTGCTACTTAGCCATCGTTGGGGGTGCGGCCGCCTGGCAGACCCTCCAGACCGAGGCCATTGAGGCCGTCTACTGGGAGGACCTGATGCCCGAGGCCCTGTGGGTCTTCCGGGTTAGGGACCTGGGGCCGCTGTTTGTGGCCATAGACAGCCACGGCCGGAGCCTTTACGCCGAGGTCGGCGCCGAGGCCCGCCGGCGGCTGGGTCAGATTCTGGGCGGGGGGTGAGCGCCCTGACCGAACCGGAGGTTCTTTCGGCGGATATCCTCATCCTGGGCGGGGGTGGGGCCGGCACTTTGGCCGCCCTCCACGCCGCCGACCATCCCGGCCTGAAGGTTGCGGTGGCCGTAAAGGGTCTGCTGGGCAAGAGCGGCTGCACCCGGATGGTCCAGGGCGGCTACAACGCCGTCCTCCACCCCGACGACTCCCTTGAACGGCACTTCCTTGATACCTTGAGAGGCGGGGCCTTTATCAACGACCAGGAGCTGGTCTGGATCCTGGTCAGCGGGGCCCCCCGAATGGTGGCCGAGCTGGAGAACCGCTACGGCTGCTTCTTCGACCGCAACCCCGACGGCACTATCCACCAGAAACCCTTCGGGGGCCAGACCTTCGACCGGACGGTCCACCGGGGAGACCTTACCGGCATCGAGATTATGGAGCGGTTGCGCCAGGCCCTTCTGGCCCGGGACTCGGTCCTGGCTCTCGAGGAACACCGGGCGGTGGGCCTCCTGTGGGACCGGGGCCGGAGCCGCATCTGCGGGGCCCTGTTGCTGGACATCCGGCGGGGGCGCTTTCTGGTTGTCCGGGCGCGGGCCACCCTGTTGGCCACCGGCGGCGGGCCGACCATGTACCGGCTGGCCACCCCTTCCCGGGAGAAGAGCCTGGACGGGATCGTCTTGGCCTACGAGGCCGGTGCCCGGCTGATGGACATGGAGATGGTCCAGTTCCACCCCACGGCCCTGGTGGTGCCCGGCTCGGAGCTAAACGGGGCGGTGCTGGAGGAGGGCTTGCGGGGGGCCGGGGCTTATCTTTTAAACAATCAGGGCGAGCGCTTTATGGCCCGCTACGATCCGGAGCGGCTGGAACGCTCCACCCGGGACGTGGTTTCTCGGGCCTGCTACTTAGAGGTCATGGCCGGCCGGGGCACTCCCAACGGCGGTGTCTGGCTGGACATCAGCCACCTGGGCCGGGATACGGTCGAAGCCCTCTTTCCGGGGATGGTGGAGCGGAGCCGGGCGGCCGGGGCCGACCTGGCTGCCGGCCCGGTGGAAGTGTCGCCGGCCGCCCACTTTATTATGGGCGGGGTGGAGATGGACACCCGGTGCCGCACCGGCCTCCCCGGCCTTTACGTGGCCGGTGAGGATGCCGCCGGCGTCCAGGGAGCCAACCGGCTAGGGGGAAACGGCGTGGCCGAATCGACGGTTTTCGGGGCCCTGGCTGGGGCCGTAATGGCCGAGGAGGTGGTGGGCGTGCCCGCCCTGGATCCGGACCCGGCCGAGGTTAGCCGCCACATTGAAGTGGCCACGGCGCCCCTTAGGCGGGAGGTTGGGGAGGATGTCTACGGCCTGCTAGACCGGCTCCGGGAGCTGATGTGGCAGAAGGTTGGGGTTGTCCGCGACGGTGCGGGCCTTAGGGCCGCCCTGGCCGAGCTTGCCGACCTTAAGGCCCGGGCCGACCGGGTGAAGGTCGACGGCTCCCCGGCCTTCAACCTGGAATGGCAGCAGGCTATCAACCTCAGAAACCTGGTCGAAGCCTCGGAGCTGGTGGCGGTCGCCGCGCTTTTCCGGACGGAGAGCCGGGGCGCCCACTACCGGGCAGATTTCCCGGAGCAGGACGACGAAAACTGGCTCTGCAACGTCGCCCTAGTGCGCACTGAAGATGGGCCCCGCCTGGAAAAGCGGCCGGTCCGGCTCACCCGGTTCAATCCCCTAGCGCCGGGGAGGCGGCCGTGAAGGGGGACGAGCGAACAATTCGGGTTGTCCGAACGGGGGAAGGCGGCCGGCGGTACTTCCAGGTTTTCCGGGTGCCCTGCGGCCCGCAGACGACGGTGCTGGACGGGTTGACCTACATCCACCGGCACCTCGACCGGACCCTGGCTTTCCGGTACGTCTGCCGGCAGGCCATGTGCGGGACCTGCGGGGTGGTGGTGAACGGGGTGGAGCGGCTCGCCTGCTACACGTTGCTCCGGGCCGTCCCCGGCCGGGTAGTGACCGTGGAACCGCTGCGCCACCTGCCGGTGGTCCGGGACCTGGTGGTGGACCTAGGGCCGTTTCTGAGGACCTGGGGCGCGGTGGGGCCGGCCTTTGTGGGGGCCGCCGATGACACCGGGCCAGCCCAAATCCGGCCAGACGAACCCGACCGGCGGGTCATCGACCGGCATCGGGAATGCATCTCATGCGGCCTGTGTTACTCGGCCTGCGACGTGGTGGGAAGCCGGCCTGGGTTTCCGGGGCCGGCAGCCCTCAACCACGCCCTCTGCCTTGTGCTGGACCGACGGGATGGCGCCCGTCAGGCCCGGCTTAAGGCCGTGGACGGTCCGGACGGCTGCTGGGCTTGCCACGGCCTCCTTACGTGCGCCGCCGTCTGCCCTAAGGGGCTGGAGCCGGCGGCCGCAATCGAAAGGCTTAAGCGGCTGGTAGCCCTCGGAAAGGATAGTGTTGCGGTCTGAAGCCGGGCGTTCGGCCTACCCACTAAGCTGGCCCCGGGCCCACCGGGCCGGGGTCTGGGCCCGACGGCTGCAGCGGCTCACGGGGGTTTTTCTGGTAGGCTTTGCCCTCTGGCATATTTTCGGGCTGGTTGGGGCCGCCCACGACCGGGCCCGGTTGGCCGACCTGGTCTCGGCACTATATAATCCGGTTTTCCTGGGCCTTTTGCTGGCCAATCTTGGGTTTCACACTTTCAACGGCCTGCGGAGCATCCTTTTCGAACTGGGTTTGGTCGGGGTGAAGCGGCAGGCCGGGTTGATTCTGCTGGCGGCCGTGGGCACGGGCCTGCTGGTGGGCCTTGGGCTTCTCTGGAGGCTACGGTGACGGGCGAAAGGGGCTGGTGGGTGGTGCAACGGGTGACTGGGGTGCTGCTGGCGGGGTCGGTGGGCCTTCACCTCTGGGCACAAGTGGGGGGTCTTCCGGACCTTACGGTGCGGTTTTTAAACGACCTGCTCCTCCTGGTCCTGGTGGTGGTCCACAGCATTCCCGGGCTGCGGGCGATAATCTACGACCACGTGGCGGACAACGGGCTCCGGGCCTGGGCCGACCGCCTGCTCCTGCTGGGGGGCGCTGGTCTGGTCGGATACGGGGCCTGGGGCCTCTGGGTATTTTTTACCTAAGGAGGGAGGGCCATGCTGAAGGTTAATTTCATAGCCGCGGCGCTGGTGTTTGCGGGGCTTGTGGCGGCTGCCTGCGTCCCGGCCGGGGCACCGGCTCCGGCCCCGAGTCCGGGCGCCGTAAAGGCCCCGGCTAAGGTGACCATTGCCTACCAGCCGGGCCTTGGTTACGCCCAGCTCATCATCATGAAGCGGCAGCAGGTGCTGGAAAAGCGGTTCCCCAACACCACCTTCGAGTGGAAAATTCTGGCGGCCGGGGCCCCCATCCGGGACGGGATGATCGCCGGCCAGATCCAGGTGGGGGCCGGCGGTACGGGTCCCTTCCTGGTGGGTTGGGACCGAGGTGTGGGTTGGCGGATCTTATCGTCCTTGAATCAGATGGACCTCTGGCTCATGACCGTGGACCCGAATATTAAAAGCCTTCGGGACATAAAGCCCGGAATGCAGGTTGGTCTGCCGGCCCCGGACTCCATCCAGGCGGTGGTTCTGCGCCGGGCCGCCCAGCAACAGCTGGGCAATCCCAACGCCCTGGACCAGAATCTGGTGGCCATCGCCCACCCGGCCGGGGTCCAGGCCTTGCTGGGGGGCCAGCTAGCCGCCCACCTGACGTCGCCGCCCTTCCAGTTCCAGGAGAAGGACGCTGGGGCCAGGGTTATCCTGCGCAGCTTCGACGTCTTCGGACCCCACACCTTTAACAGCGTCTGGGTAATGGAAAGCTTTTATAACGAATACCCCGAATTCAATAAGGCCTTTTACGAGGCCGTCGTCGAAGCGACCCGCCTGATCAAAGAGCGGCCGGATGAGGCGGCCCGGCTGGTGGCCGAGGAAGAGGGGGGCCAGGTCTCGCCCCAGACCTACCGGGACTGGATGACCCGGGAGGGGATGGTCTACGACACGGTCCCCCGGGGCTTCTTGAAGTTCGCCGAATTTATGCGGAGCATCGGGATGATTTCGAAGGTCCCGTCCTCGATAAAGGAGCTGACGGTGCCCTTCCTGGGCGATGCCGGGGACTAACTTTTCGGGGGGCGTTATGAAGCCCGTTGTGGTAGTCGACGACATCCGGATCGAGTATGCCGACCCTGAAGGTCGCCGCTTCACGGCGGTGGACGGTGTGGCCTTCGAGGTGCGGGAAGGGGAAAAGTTCATCATCATCGGCCCCTCCGGTTGCGGCAAGACCACCCTGCTCCGGGTCATCGCCGGCTTCGTTATGCCCAGCCGGGGCCGGGTGCTAGTGGCGGGGGAGCCGGTCCGGGAGCCGGGCCCCGACCGAGCGGTGGTTTTCCAGGAGTTCGACCAGCTCTTCCCCTGGCGCACGGTCCTGGACAACGTCGTCTACGCCCTTAAGGTGACCGGCCGGGCCCGGGGTCGGACGGCGGTGGAGCAGGCCCACCATTTCCTGCGGCTGGTGGGCATTGAGGCGGCTGCCGATAAGTACCCCCACCAGCTTTCTGGCGGGATGAAGCAGCGGGCTGCCATCGCCCGGGCCCTGGCCATCGGGCCAAAGATCCTGCTCATGGATGAGCCGTTCGGCGCCCTCGACGCCATAACCCGGACCCAGCTTCAGCAGGAGCTCAACCGCATCTGGGCCGAGACCGGTGTAACCATCATCCTGGTAACCCACTCCATCCAGGAGGCGGCCTACCTGGGCCACCGGGTCCTGGTAATGGCCGCCAATCCCGGCCGGGTTCAGGCCATCGTTAACACCGAGCACGTGGACGACATGGACAGTGAGGCCTTCGCCGAGGCCACCCGCCGGCTCCGCCGCCTTCTGGGCGGGGAGGCCGAGGCCCGGGCTGTCCGGGAGGAGGGAGCAAAATGAGGGGAGAGCTGCCCGTAACCCGGCCCCGCCCGATGGCGGTGCCGGGACTGCTTCGGAATCCCTGGACCCGCCGCCTGCTGATCCTGGTGGGTCTTATCCTCCTCTGGCAGGTCTACGTTACGGCCGCCCAGGTAAAGCCGTTGCTCTTTCCGTCGCCGACGGCGGTGGCCGAGGCCCTGGTTCGGGACCTGGCAAACCTTTCCATTCCCCGAAGCACCCTGACAACCTTGCAGTTTCTGGTCATCGGCACCCTGCTCGGGGCGGCCTTGGGACTGCTGCTGGCCGCCTTCTCCATCACCTCAGACGTGGGCCACGACCTGCTGTCGATCCTTACGTCGGTCTTCAACCCCTTGCCGGGGGTGGCCATCCTGCCCCTAGCCATGATCTGGTTCGGCCTCACCCCCACCGCCATCATCTTCGTGGTGGCCTACGCCACTATCTGGCCCATCGCCATCAGCACCGACATGGGCTTCCGGACGGTCAGCCCCACCCTGCAGCTGGCCGCCCGGACGCTGGGGCTTAAGGGCCTGAGGCTGGTCTGGGACGTCCTTCTGCCGGCGGCCCTGCCCCACCTCATCTCGGGCCTGAAGGTGGCCTGGGCCTTCGGCTGGCGGACGGTGGTGGCCGCCGAGCTCGTCTTTGGGGTGGCCGGGGCCCAGGGGGGGCTGGGCTGGTATATTAACACAGCCCGGTATTTTCTGGAGACGCCCCGGGTCTTCGCCGGCCTGATCATCATCTCCTTGCTGGGTATCGCCGTCGAGTACGCCTTCCGGTTAATGGAGTTCCGGACCATCGAGCGCTGGGGGATGAAGAAGGCGGGCTGACCCGTTGCTTTGGGCCAGCAGACGGGTTTATCCTTAAAAATGTGAGCGACCCTAATCCGGCCGGTGAACCGAAGCCGGGTCCCGTCGTCCTCTTCGGCTCAGGCGAAACTGGCCCGACGGGCCGACTGGCCTGCGAACGGATTTTCGGCCGATACCGGCGGCCGGTCCGGGTAATAATCCTGGAGACCCCGTCCGGCTTCCAGCCGAACTCGGCCCTGGTGGCGGGTAGAATCGCCGATTTCTTCCGCCAGCGGCTCCAAAACTTCGCCCCCGACGTGACAGTTGTCCCGGCCCGGCGGCGGGATTCCGAACTGGGAACCAATAACCCGGGCCTGCTGGCACCCATCCGACGGGCGGATGTCATCTTCTTGGGCCCGGGCAGTCCTACCTATGCCGTAAAACACCTGGCGGACACCCTAGCCTACCGGGCCATTGCGGCCCGGCACCGGCAGGGCGCGGCCCTGGTCCTAGCCAGCGCGGCGACCATCGCCTTCGGGGCCTATGCCCTGCCGGTGTATGGAGATTTATAAGGTTGGCGAGGACCCCCACTGGCAGCCCGGACTCGGCCTCTTCGACCTGTACGGCTTGCCGCTGGTTATCATCCCCCACTGGAACAACCGGGAGGGCGGCGAAGAGCTGGACACCAGCCGCTGTTTCATGGGGCGGGAGCGGTGGGCCCGCCTCGAGGCCCTGCTTCCCCCCGGGCTTACAGTGCTGGGTATTGAGGAGCACACCGCCGCCATCGTCGATTTCGAACAAGGACGGGTGGAGGTGCTGGGCCGGGGGGCCGTAATTATCTGGCGGAACCGGCAGGAATTGGCCTTTGCGGCCGTTGAGGCGTTTCCCCTCGACCTGCTCGGCCGGTGGGAAATCCCACCGGCCGAGCGGTTTCCCATGCCCGAAGGCATCCCCGAACCGTCAGAGCCAGAGCTGCCGGCGGAGGTGGTCCGCCTGGTCTGGGAGCGGGAGGCTGCCCGACGGGCCGCCGACTGGGCCCGGGCGGATGCCCTCCGCGGCGAGCTTTATCGCCTCGGCTACGAGGTTCAGGACACCCGGGAAGGTCCCCGCTGGCGCCCAGCCGGGCAGGGCCACGCCCCATTCCGCCCCGTTCCCACCCCCGAAACCTTATCCGGAACCTGACGACCCACCTGGCCGTGGCGGCTGGGGCCTTCTCGGGCCTCTTCGGCGCCTGGATTTTCCTGGGCAAGCCGGATATTCCCATGATGCTGAACGGGGTGCTGGCCGCCCTGGCGGCCAGCACCGCCGCCTGCGCCTACGATGTCTACCTAAGGCGGCAGGAGAGCGCCCGCCGGGCCCGGGAGGCAGCCGAGGTCGACCTGGCCCGGATGGGTCTGGAGGTGGTGTCCCTCACCATTCACCAAGGCCCTCGGTCGGCCCCAGGTGGCCCAGGTGAATATGAACCTCAGTTTAGTTTTGCCCCAAGCGCTACCTGAAGAGCCCTGGTCGGGCTGCCCCTCAGTGGGGCAGAACTTTAACCGTGGCGGAGCGGACGCGGACACTTACCATCGGACCAATGTAAGGGCTGCGCCCACACTTTGCCCGGTAGGCCTCGTCGATGTAGACCTGAACCAGGTGGTCCGCCGGAATCGGCTCGAAGCTGTCCTCCCTCGCCATGCGGCCGACCATGATACGCCCCGCTCGCTGGCGCGCTACAGCCCGGTACCAGCGCGATTCCCGCCCGTACTAGGCGCCCACTTATACGGCATCGTCAACGACCACGCACCAGACCAGCGTCGGGGGCCAGTACGTCGCCCCATCCTCACCCAGGGGTGAGATGCGCACCGCTTCGGCTTGCGCAAGCCTGCGCAGCTCGTCTTCTGGCCAGACGTCGGCCGGCATTTCCCGGCGGTATTGTTCCTCAGGCTAAAGTTCTTATAGAATCTATAAGAGGGGAGACCTAGTTGGTAAGTTGAGCGTGGGTATGGCGAACAAAGCCGACCGGACCGAAAAAGCCGATAAAAAGCGGCTCATTATCGTCGACGACGAGCCCATCATCCGGATGGACCTGCGGGAGATGCTGACCGGCCTCGGGTACGAGGTGGTCGCCGAGGCCGCCGACGGTGCCACGGCCATTACCCTGGCCAAACAGCTAAAGCCCGACCTGGTAATCATGGACATAAAGATGCCGGGCCTCGACGGCATCACCGCCGCCCGCATCATCGCCGAGGAGCGGATCGCCCCCGTTTTGCTCCTTACGGCCTACAGCCAGCCGGAACTGGTGGAAGGGGCCAAGGGCGCCGGTGTGATTGCCTACCTGGTCAAGCCTTTCCGGGAAAGCGACCTTGGCCCGGCCATTGAGGTGGCCATCGAACGATATCAGGAGCTACAGGCCCTCGAAAAAGAGGTGGCCGACCTTAAAGATGCCCTCGAGACCCGCAAGTTGGTGGACCAGGCCAAGGGCATCCTGATGGATACCCAGGGTCTTACCGAGGCCGAGGCCTTCCGGCGTATCCAGCGGCTCTCCATGAACACCCGCCGGCCGATGAAGGAGATCGCCCAGGCCATCATCCTGGCCCACCAGCTCGGTAAGGAGCTTTGAGCGCCCCAGGCCGGCCCGCCGGGGCCTTTCGCCTCTCGGTCTTAATCCCCGTCTACAATGAGGTCTCCAGCATCAGGGAGGTCCTCGAGCGGGTGAGCCGGGTGCCGGTGGAGAAGGAGATTATAGTCGTCGACGACTGCTCCACCGACGGCACCGACCGAGTCCTGGCCGACATGGCCCTCCCGGACCTTAAGGTCATCCGGCACGAAACGAACCAGGGCAAGGGGGCCGCCCTCCGGACTGCCCTTAAGGCCGCCACCGGCGACGCCGTCATCTTCCAGGATGCCGACCTGGAGTACTACCCCGAGGACTACCCCATCCTCCTCGAGCCCATCGCCAGCGGCCGGGCCAAGGTAGTCTACGGCTACCGGGACCTCTCCCTCCAGAAGCCCCTCCTGCGCTGGGGTAACCGGTTTTTAACCTGGCTTACCAACCGCCTTTACGGAAGCCAGCTGCGGGACATGGAGACGTGTTATAAGGTTCTGAGTCGGGAAGTTTACTCCCGACTCAACATCGAATCCGACCGTTTTGAGATCGAGCCCGAAATTACGGCTAAGGTCCTGCGGTGGGGCTACGAGATATTCGAAGTACCGATCCGCTACTCGCCGCGCGGCGAAAAGAAGCTCTCACCTTGGCGGGATGGCCTGCCCGCCGTCCTCACGCTGCTCAAATACCGGTTCAGGCCCGTCTGACCCTGGCCGACCTCCTGGCGCCTCTCCTTCTGGGCCTGGCCGTGGTCGGGGCCCACCACCGGCTCCTCGACCCTGACCTGGTCCCCTCAGGCTACGACCTGTTGACCTATTTTTACCCCTACCGGGTCGCCGTCACCGAGGCTTTTGCCCAGGGCCGGCTGCCCCTCTGGAACCCCTACATTTTTGGGGGTGCCCCCCTTTTTGCCAACATCCAGGCGGCGGTCCTTTACCCGCCGAACCTTGTCACCCTTTACCTGCCGCCCTTCTCGGCCTTCGTCGCCCTTATCTTCTTCCACCTCTGGGTGGCTGGTCTGGGAATGTACCTTTTGGGTCGGCTCGGACTGGGGCTGGGGGTGCCCGCCGCTCTCCTGGCCGCCCTCACCTACGGCCTGAGCGGGTTCCTTGCCCAGCAGCTGGGCCACCCCAACCAGACGGCCGCTTCCGCCTGGCTCCCCTGGGTTCTGCTGGGCACCGTCCGGCTGGTGCGGGGCGGGCCCAGTTGGCTGCCCCTTACAGCCCTCTTCATCGGGCTGCAGCTTCTGGCCGGTCATCCCCAGGAGACCTATCTTACTCTGGTGGCCGCCGGCCTCCTGGCCGCCTACGAGGCCCGGGGGCTCCGCTTTCCGGCGGCGGGGATTCGGATCTTGGGATTCGGCCTGGCCGTGGCCCTCGGCTTTGGGCTGGCCGCGGTTCAGGTTCTGCCTTCCTGGGAGCTGAGCCGGCTTTCCATCCGGGGTGAGGGCCTCTCCTTCCGGGAGGCCGTAAGCTTTTCGCTGCCCCCTTGGGAACTGCTCCGGTCCCTTTTGCCCACCTACGGGGACAACCCCTTTAACGAGTTCATTGCCTACGTCGGGTTCATTCCCCTGGGGCTCGCCCTGGCCGGGGTTTTGGGGGCCGGAGGCAGGCCCCACCGCACCTACGCCCTGCTTTTGGGGGCTATCGCCCTGGCCCTGGCCATGTCGGCGTACAACCCCCTGAGCCCGGTCCTTTACGACCTGGTGCCGGGCCTGCGGCTGTTCCGGGTGCCGGCCCGCTGGCTCTTACTTTATACCCTGGCCGTTGCCCTTCTGGCCGGAATCGGTCTGGAGGCCGGCCTGGATAGAGGGGCAGGTGGACAGCGGGTAAAGGTGGCGGCCCTCTGGCTAGCGGGTCTGCTGGTTTTGGGGTTTATCCTCTTAAGCTGGCAGCCGGTGCTTACCTTCCCCGAGGGGCTGGCCCGGACCGTCTGGGTTCCGGCTGCGGCCCTTACCGCCTTTTTGGCCACCTTCTGGCCCGTGGGCCTGCCGGCCGCCCGCACCATCGCCTGGGCCCTTATCCTTCCGGCGGCGGTGGAGCTTAGCCTGGCCGTGAACGGCCTGGAGGTCACCCGGGTCTTTCCGGCAGCCTTCCTGACGGCGGACCGGCCGGCCCTGAGCCAGCTCCGCCTCGAGCAGGAGCCTGTGGTCCTGTCCCTGGTGGACACCCGTTTCCAGCCCGGAGACCAGGCCGACGTCATCAGGGCCTGGTCCCGGGGCTATCCCGAGGCCCAGGTTAAAGAGGGTTTGATTTTCCTGAAGTATAAAGAGGCCGTTGTGCCTAACCTGGGGATGGTCTACCGGCTGCCCACCGTCGACGGCTACGACGGCGGGATGCTCCCGTCGGCCGCCTACTGGGAGTTTAAGCGGGCCTGGCTGGAATACGAGGCGAGCCGGACCGGCCGGCCTGAAATCGTCGAAAACCTTCACGCCGACTCCCAGCTCCGGTTCGACCTGGACATTATTCCCGATTCCGCCGTCCTTTCAGGTCTGGGGGTCCGGTATGTGGTGATGGACAAGACCCGGGACCGTTGGGTTGATGGGGTTTATTACGACCTATCCACTGCCGCCCCCTTGCGTCGGGGGGACCAACAGATTTACCTGCTGCCGTCGGGGACCTGGGCCACCGCGGTCGGGGTGATAAGCCGGCCGGCACCCGAGGCTCACCCTGGTCCCGGGGAGGCCCTGGCGGTGCTGACGGTGGTCGGGCCCGGGGAGGCTTTGAGTTTTACCCTGCGGGCCGGGGTGGAGACCGGACCTGGGGGCACCGAGGCCCGACCGGTGGAAACGGCCGATGGCGAGGCCTATCTTAAAGTTTTCAAGCTGCCTCGGCCGACCCCGCTGAGTCGACTGGTGGTGGAGGGGGCCTCCACCAACCGCGTCATCCTGCGGGCGCTAAGCCTGGTGGACGAGCGAAACTACGCCGTCGAGCCGGTACCCCTCGACCCGGCCCTCAGGTTGGTCCACAGCGGCGACCTGAAACTTTACCGGGTCCTTACCGACCGCCCGAAGGTCTACCTGGCCCGCGACTGGCAGGCCACGGCCTTGCCGGACCAGGCCGTCCGGGCGATGGCCCAGGGTCGGGTCGTGGTCGAGCGCCAGCTCGGGTTTCCCCCCGGGCCTTCGGTCCCCCTTGCGGGCGAAACTGTGGAAGTGAGCCGACAAACCCCCGAGGAGCTCAGGGTGCGGGTACGCCTCCTCCGGCCGGCCCTTCTGGTTTTCGCCGAGGCTTTCTTCCCCGGCTGGACGGCCGCCATCGACGGCCGGCCGGCGGGGCTGATCCGGGTCAATTATCTCTTCCAGGGGCTTGAGCTTCCGGCAGGCGACCACGAAGTGACCCTTAGCTACCGGCCGGCAACCCTCCGGCTTGGCCTGACGGTAACCGGATGGTCCCTTCTGCTCTGGGTTTTGGCCCTCAGTTTCGGGCTTGTGGGGGGCCGGGTCTTTAAACCTTAAAGCGCTCGCCCCCGAAAACCGGGCGGTGGGGGGCGGGCCGGGGCAGGTCTGGCAGCCGGGCGTCGGCAAAGTAGGGGAAGTCAAACCGGACCTGGCCCCCGGGTTTGAGGCCCGGGATCGGCATCAGCCGGGCCGTGAGGGGCTTTCGCAGAACCACCGAAAGGGCCGCCACATCCAGGAGGATGGCCGCAATTTCGGCCTCGGAAACATCTTCGGGTAACGGCACCACGTCGAGGCCGGTGCCGCAGACGGCCGAGCAGGCCAGCACCGCGGCCAGGGGAAGCTTGCCCTCGGCAAACCGGCGGGCCAAGACGTTATCCTCTAGGATGGGGAGCATCAGGCCGGAGAATCCGGCCTTGCGAATCCGCAGGCGGCGGAGCCTGGCGGCGACGGCGGCCGATAGGAAGAGGGTGCCCGGACCCCCGGTTTCCCCACCCCCCAGCCGCTCCAGGGCCTCCCCGATGCTGGCCGGCGTCTCTGGGAACGGGGCCGGGGTGAGGTCCACCCCCAGGTAACGCCAGCCCAGGCGGGCGGCTAACGGCCTTATCCGACGGCCGACCCGGGCGGCCGCTTGCCGGAGGGCTCCTTCCCAGGCCGCAAGCCTGGCTTCCAGGGGCCGGCTGTCTTCGAAGGCTTCGACGGCCAGGTCGGCCGCTTCCAGGGCGACGGATACTGCCGGGGGCCCGCCGTCGTGGTAAGCGGCCGGCAGGAATGGAATGCCCGGGGGGCAGTTGGCTAAGGCGGCGAACCGCAGGTTGCCGAATCCGGCTTCGGTGCGGGCGGCCACAGCCTTGACCACCCAGGCCGCCACTCGGACCGCGGCCAGGTCGACGGTGCCATTGCGGGCAACTTCTACGGCGGCGAAGACCCGCCCTGTGGTCGCCAGCAGGTCGGCGATGGCCTGGGCTCCCCCCTCCCCCACGGCCACGGGCCCGACTGAGACGTAATCGAAGCCAAGATTGGCGGCAAGCTCTTCCAGTCGGCGGCCGAAATCAACCAGCCGCTGGGGGCTCTGGGTGTATGGGGGCAGGGCCAGGCGGGTAGTTTGTACTTCGTAGCCGGCCCGGGCCAGCCGCCCCCGGACAGCCCCGAGAAACTCGGGGGCGGCATCCAACCGGGCCGGGTCGGGCCCGGTCCCCAGGTCGGCCCCGACCGTGACCGAACGGACCTTCACCGTCCCAGCCGCCGGCCCAGCATCCGGCCCAAGGTGGTGCGCAGGTAGTTTTCGTACTGGCCGACCCGGCGGAACTTCTCGTAGCGGGCCTTAAGGAGCCGACCCACCGGCTGCCGTTCCAAGTCCGAAAGCTCGGCCAGAATTGCCGACCGAAGCTCCCGTGCGGTTGCGGCCGGGTCCACGTGGGCTCCGCCTGGGGGCTCCGACACCACCCGGTCGATGAGCCCCAGCTCCTTCAGGTCCCGGGCCGTGAGCCGCAGGGCCTGGGCCACCTCGGCCGCCCGGGAGGCGTCCCGGTAGAGGATGGCCGCCGCCCCCTCTGGGGCGATAACCTCGAAGGTGGCGTTTTCCAGCATTATGATCCGGTCGGCCAGGGCGAGGGCGAGGGCCCCGCCGCTCGCCCCCTCCCCGACTACCACCGCCACCGTGGGCACCGGAAGCTCGCTCAGGGTTCCCAGGCACTCGGCGATGGCCCCGGCCAGCCCCCGCTCCTCGGACTCCAGGCCGGGATAGGCGCCTGGGGTATCTATCAGGGTGATGAGGGGCAGGCCGAACTTCCCGGCCAGGGCCATTATCCGGCGGGCCTTACGGTAGCCTTCGGGCATGGCCCGGCCGTCCCGACCCGTTCGCTCCTGGCCGATTACAGCCACCGCCCGCCCGGCGAACTCCCCCACCCCGGCCACTACCGCCGGGTCGTCGGCGTAGAGCCGGTCGCCGTGGAGTTCGATGAAGCTGCTCAAAAGGTAGCCGATAAGGGTTCGGGCCGTGGGCCGCCGAACGTCCCGGGCTCGCTGAACCACGTCCCAGGCGCTTTCGGCCTCCGCCTTCAGAGGCTCCTCGGCCCAGCGCCGGGCCGCCGGGGTAAAGCCAGCCCGGGCGGTAAGCAGCCGGAGCATTTCGGCCAGGGTGGCCCGGAGCCGGGGCCTGGGCACAACCAGGTCCAGCTGGCCGTGGGCGAGCATGAACTCGGCCCGCTGGGCCTCCGCAGGCAGTTTCTGGCCGATGGTCTGCTCGATAACCCGGGGGCCGCTAAAGCCGATGAGGGCCCCGGGCTCGGCCAGGACCACGTCTCCCAGGCTGGCAAAGCTGGCCAAAACCCCGCCAGTGGTGGGGTCGGTCAGAACGGAGATATAGGGGATGCGGGCCTGGTGGAGGCGGCGGGCAGCCGCGGCCGTCTTGGCCATCTGCATCAGGGAGAGCATCCCCTCCTGCATCCTGGCCCCCCCGCTGGCGGCCACCGTTATCGCCGGCTGCTTTCGACGCAGGGCCCGCTCGAAGGTTCGGGCGACCTTCTCCCCGACCACCGACCCCATACTGCCCCCCAGGAACTCAAATTCCATAACCGCAATGGTCACCGGCTGGCCGTCGATGGTGCCGGTGCCGGTAATGACCGCCTCGGTGAGGCCCGTCCGATGCTGAGCCTCCGCCAGGCGCTCATGGTAGGATACCCGGTCGGTGAACCGCAGTGGGTCGGCTGAGGCGAGCCAGCGGTCGGTCTCCCGGAAACTCCCAGGGTCCAGCAGGAGGCTGAGCCGCTGGCGGGCCGAAATTCGGAAGTGGTGGCCGCATCGCCCGCAGACCCGGTAGCGCTTGAAATCCGGCTGCGACTCCAGGTCGGCCCCGCACTGGGGGCAGGCGGTGGGCTCGGCCGAGGGCCCTTCCCCGCCCTCCCGTCGGGCGAAGATCGAAGTCACCAATTGGGGCAGCCTGTCCACCATCCCTCCTTTGCCAACGTCCGGCAAACTCCTGATTCTAGGATAGGCCGCGGCTTACTTGCTGTCAAAGCCAGTTCGCCTTATCATACCGGGGATGGGCACCAAAGTGGTCTTCGGTCTCGGGTATATCGGGTCCGAACTTGCCCGTCGACTCCTGCTGGCCGGTCACCGGGTGGTGGGCTTCGACAGTGGGTTCAATACCCCGCCGGCGGCCTGGGCCGGCCTTAAGGCCTTGGGCGACTTGGAGGTCATCCGGGGGGATGTGGCCGACCCTGGGGCGGTGGAGGAGGCCTTCCGTCGGGCCCGCGGGGCCGACGGGGTATTTTTCACGGCGGCCCAGGCCAGCGCCCACCCCGAGGCCGCCCCCTGGGAGTACACCGAGCGGACCAATATCGTGGGTTTTCGAACGGTCCTCGACCTGGCGCTACGGGCCGAGGTGGGCAGGTTCGTTTACGCCAGCTCCTTAAGGGTTCACGGCTCGCCACTGCCGGCCCGGGTCGGTCCCGAGACCCCCTACCGCTGGCCGGGCGACCCCGTCCACTGGACCCAGGCCTTTAACGAGGGCCTCCTTCGGGACCGGGCTGGGCGAGGCGGCCTGCGGGGGGTGGCGGTGCGGCTGGGGGTCGTCTACGGGGTGGGGCCGGTGATGCGCACCGATCCCAGGTTTATGACGGTGGTCAACCGCTTCTGCCTGGCGGCCGTCCGGGGCGAGCCCCTCCAGGTTCACCCCCAGGCCGTGGGCTACCAGGCCTTCGTCCACCTGCAGGATGCCGTCGCCGGCCTCCTAACCGCGGCCGAATTGCCCACTGAAGCCCCCTTTGTGGCCCTCCCCCTGGCCACGGGCTTTTTTACGGTTTCGCAGGTCGCCCGGATCGTCAGGCAGGCCGGCCGGCGGCGGGGCCTTAAGGTCAAGGTGATCGACCGGGCACCCCGAGCCCGATACCCGCGCCCCAACCTGGAGCCCGGAAGTGGCCGGCTCCTTCCGGCCCGGCCGGTATCCTTGGCCGAGGGGGTGGAGGAGCTTTTAGACTACTGGGTGCGCAGCCTCTCCAAATGAGGGTGCTGGTAACCGGGGCCACCGGCCTCATCGGCCGGGCCCTCATCCCGGAACTGCTGGCCGCCGGCCACGAGGTGGTCGGCCTGGCCCGCCGTCCCCGGCCGGAGGCCAACCTGCCCGTCGAGTTGATCCTCGCTGACATAACCGACCCGAGCCTGGGCCGACGGATCCCCCGGGTCGAGGCCGTGGTCCACCTGGCTGGGTTAGCCGACGCCGGCGCCTCCTGGCAGGACCCGGCCGCCTACCTGGCCGTGAACGCCTGGGGAACTTTGAACCTGCTCTTTTTCGTCCGGGAGGCCGGTGCCCGCTTTGTTTTCGCTTCCTCCCAGCGGGTTTACCGCCCCGGCCGGCGGCTGGCCGAAACGGCCCCCATCGAACCCCGGGACCCTTACGGCTACTCCAAGTGGGTGGGGGAGGTCTGGTGCCAGATGTTCAGCCGCCTCTATGGGGTTCCGGTCGCGGTGGTCCGGTTCTTCTCGGTCTACGGTCCCGGGCAGGCCTGGAGCTCGGGGCAGAGCGGGGTTCTTACCATCTTTCTGGAGCGGGCCCTGCGGGGCGAGCCCCTGGAAGTGCGGGCCCCCAGCCGGCGGGATTTTACCTACGTGGTCGACGCCGTCGCCGGCCTGCGGCTGGCCCTCGAGCGGCCAGAGGCCCCGGGCCGGGTTTACAACATCGCTACCGGCCGTGGAACGACCCTCCTGGCCGCTGCCCGGCTGGTCAAACGGCTCACCGGTTCCGCCAGCCCCGTGGTTGCCCGCCTTTCTGAGCCGGAGGAAAGCTTTGTGGCCGATATCGGGCGGGCCCAGCAGGAGCTGGGCTACGAACCCCGCTACACTTTAAGGGATGGGATCTGCGCCTATGTCCGCTGGCTCCGGGCCCGCCATCCTGCTTAAGGCTCGGCCTGTTGGCGGCCAGGTGGCCGACCGCCTGGCCCCACCCCGCCCCGACGGCCTGGAGCTTTACCTGGACGCGGCCGATCTGGCTGATACAGGCTGGGTCGGCCCCCTCCGGGCAGCCCTGGATCGGGCCTACCCCGACGGCCGGCCGCCCATCATCGTCGAAGGACCCCTCCGCTCCCTCGACGGGGCGTTCTTCGACGTTACCCGGTCTAGCCCCGCCGACTTGGAGGTCATAGCCCGGCTCACCCGCATTGGCCGGGAGCTGGGGGCAGTGGCCGCCAACATCCACTGCATAAACCCGTCGGCCGACCCGGCCGGCTTCGACCCCGGAAGGCAGCACCGGGACCGGCGGACCGCCCTGGAGTTTTTTAACGCCTACGCCGACTTATGCCGGGCCGCTGGCCTTGAACCCCAGGTGGAGAACGTCCCACCCATCGTCCGGATGCGGGAGGGCCGCTACCTGGTTTCCACCGAGGGTTTGGGCCCCGACGACCTGATTTTTTACCTGGAGCGGGTGCCAGGCCTGCGGCTCACCCTGGACCTTTCCCACGCCGGCCTTTTTGTAAACGCGGTGGACATGGCCTGGGGGCTTAAGGCCGTGCCCGCGGCGGAGCTTAAAAACCAGGCGGTCGCCGGCCTGCTAGCCGGCCTTCGGAAACGCTACCGGCCGCTCACCCTGGCCGAGTACGTGGAGGCGGTCTGCCCCTACGTGCTGACGGTTCACATCTCTAACGCCGCCGGCCTGCTGGGGGAGGGGCTCCCCTACCGGGAAGGTTGGTACGACCTGGATGGTCCCCTCCGCCAGCTCCGGACCTTCGCCAGGTATTTCGTGACCGAAACCATCGAGCCCGACCCGGAGCGGGCGGTTTACATGCGGCAGGTGCAAGCCCGGCTGATGGAGCTGGTTTGTGGACGTTGAGGGCATCGACCTCTTCGGACTGCTGGGCCGGCCCCGGTTGCCCATCCCCACCGAGAGGGCCCTGGCCCGGCTCCGGGCCGAGCGGGTACTCATCACCGGGGCGGGGGGGTCCCTGGGGTCGGCCTTGGCCCTTACCCTAGCCCGGGCCGGAGTTAAGGCTTTGGGCCTCTTAGACCACCACGAAAACTCCCTCTTCGAGCTCCGCCAGTGCCTTGCCCAGGAGGTCCCCGAAGTCCGGGCTGACTTTTTTCTGGCCGACGTGCGCCACCGCACCCGCCTCGAGGGGACGGTCCGGACCTGGCAACCGACGGTGGTCTACCACCTGGCCGCCTACAAGCACGTGCCCACCGGCGAGGAGTTCCCCGAGGAGGTGGCCGCCACCAACGTGCTGGGCACCTGGAACCTCCTGGAAGTCCTGCCCCCTTCGGTGGGGCGCTTCGTTTTCAGCTCCACGGACAAGGTGGTGAACCCGGCCGGGGTTTACGGTGCCACCAAACGGGTAGCCGAGCTGATGCTGCTGGCCCGGGGCCAGGAAACCGCCGTTGAGTTTGCGGTTCTGCGGTTGGTGAACACGGTGGGGGCTCGGGGCGGGGTCGTCCGAACCTTTATCCGCCAGCTCCGGGCCGGCCTACCCCTCACCGTTACTGACCCCAACATGACCCGCTACTGGGTCGCCTTCCCCGAAGCCATCGACTTCCTCGTCTGGGGCGGGGGCGACCCGGCTGCCCGGGGAATCTTTATCCTGGAGCTGGGTGCCCCCAGCCGCCTCGGCGAAACCGTCGAGAGGCTCGCCCGCATGCTCGGTGTGACCAACCCTGCCGTCCGCATAACCGGTCCCCGACCTGGCGAGAAGCCCTTTGAAGAGCTTACCTACCCGGGCGAGGCTACCGAGGGGGTGGTGTCGGGGGCCATCCGCCGGGTTATAACCCCCGGCCCGGCCGTGGATGCCGCCCGGCTGGCCGGATTGATGCGGCGGCTGGAGTGTCTGGTGGCGGCCGGGGACCGGGCTGGCATAAGGGAGGCCCTTTTTGAGGCCGTCCGGGCCGGGACCCCTTAAACCCTTGGGTTAGAATCTCAGGGTACGCGCAATGGAAATTCTGGGCCTGGTCTTTTTCACGGCCCTGGGCTTGAGCCTGATGCTGGTGCCCTTAGCCGCCCGGGTGGGGGCCCGGCTGAGGCTGGTGGACCGGCCCCGGCCGGGGGAGGTTCAGTCCAAGCCCACCCCCCGCACCGGAGGCTACGGCATCTTTTTAGCCTTCTGGCTGGCCGTCCTGCCCACCCTCCCGCTGGTGCCCAGATTCCCCGACGAGTACCCCCGGCTTGTCGGCTTTGCGGCCGGAAGTTTGGTTATCCTGGGCCTGGCCGTGGCCGACGACCGCTACCGGCTGGGTCCCCTGCCCCAATTTGCCGGTCAGGTGCTGGCCGGACTTACGGCCGCCGCTTTCGGCATTGTCATCGAAAGCGTCGCGAACCCGGCCGGCGGCCTCATTCCGGTTCCTGCCTGGCTGGCCGTTCCACTGACAGTCCTGTGGGTGGTGGTGCTGATTAACACCGTTAACCTGACGGATACTATGGACGGGCTGGCCGGGGGGGTCGCCTTCATCGCCGCGGCGGTGCTCTTTACCAACAGCTTTTTACTGGGCCAGTTTAGCATCGCCTTGCTGCCCCTGGCCCTGGCCGGGGCGGTGGGCGGCTTTTTGGTTTATAACTTCTACCCGGCCCGGGTCTTCATGGGGAGCGGCGGGTCGATGTTTCTGGGCTACGCCCTGGCGGTCCTGGCCATTATCGGGGGGGCGAAGCTGGCCACGGCGGCGATGGTGCTGGGAATTGCGATGCTAGACGTGGCCTGGGTCTTTGTCTACCGGCTGAGCCGGGGCCGCTCACCCTTTAAGGGGGGCGACTCGGCCCATCTGCCCCACCGGCTACTGCGGCTGGGCCTGCCCCAATGGGGAATTGCTTGCATTTACTACGGCCTATGCGTCCTCTTCGGACTGATGGCGGTGGGCCTTACCAAGTGGGCGAAGTTTTACGGGTTCGGGGCCCTGGCCGTGGTGGCCGGCCTGCTGTTACTCACCCTTGCCCGGGAACGGCCAGTCCGGGGCCCGGTGGCCGGCGAGCCGGTGCCAGAGCACCCGCAGGGCGAAGGCCGGTAGGGCCAGCTGACGCCGCCAGCGCCAGGGCTGAACCGCCAACCGGAAGGCCCAGTCGAAGCCGGCCCGACGCAGCCAGGCCGGCGCCCGGGGGACCCGGCCGCTGAAAAAGTCGAAGGCCCCGCCGACCCCCACCCCGATTTTGGCCCCAACCCGGCCCAGGTTGCGCCGGAGCCAGAACTCCTGTTTCGGTGCCCCGTAAGCCACCAGGAGAATATCGATGGGCCGGGCTGCCTCGAGCACCCTTAGGACCTCCGCGTCGGCCTCGGGGTGGGGGGAGCCGGGGTAAGCCCCGGCCAACTGGAGGCCCGGGTACTTGGCCTTGAGCCGGCTGGCGGCCGCCGCCGCCACCCCCGGTCCCGCCCCCAGGAAGAAGACCCGGTAGCGGTTCCCGGCCAGCCGAACCAGCCCCTCGGCAAAGTCGGTGCCGGGAACTTGCTCCCGAATTGGGTTACCCAGGACCCGGGAAGCCCAGACCAGGCCGAACCCGTCGGGGATGGCCAGGTCGGCGCCGTTTAAAACCTTGCGGAAGGCCAGGTCCCACCGGGCCCGCATCACGAACTCGGCGTTGGGGGTAACCACCAGCCGGGGACCGTCCGCCCTAAGCCAGCCGGCGGCCAGCTCCAGGGCCTCGGCCAAGGTGACGTCGTCGACCCGGACCCCAAGGATCTCCACGGACTTAAGTCGCCTGGCCACGGCCGTCCAAGCGGGTATAAAGGGCTAGGGGTAAGAAGAGCCCGAGGCCGAAGAGGGCAACGGCCAGGAAGGGCGCGGTGGGGCCGGCGCCGGTATAAATCGGGGTGAGCACCAGGGGGGCCGCCGCGCTACCCAAAAACTTAAAGCCGTTGTAGAGGGAGGCGGCGGCCCCACGTTCCTTGGGGAAGGCCTCCAGGGCCAGGGTATTAAGGCCGGCCCAAAAGAGGGCGTAAACCCCGCCCAAAGCCGCCCCGAACACCCCAAAGGTAAGCGGGTCGGGGGCAACCCCGAGGGCCAGGTGGCTCAGAACGGCCAGGGCGATCCCCAGCGCGACCATAATCGGCCGGCCAAACCGGTCGATACCCAGGCCGGCGACGGGTCCCACTAAAACCCCGGCCAGGCCGTAGAGGGAAAGGAGAAGGCCGCTCCGGTCTACCGGCACCTGCCAACGGTCGGCCAGGTAAACGGCCCAGAGGTAGTAGGTGCCAGAGACGGCCACGTAGCCGCCTGCCGAAAGGGCGGCGATGGGCCAGAAGCGGGGGCTGACCAGAAGCCTTAAGGGCACCCACCACACGTCCCGGCCGGGCCTCCGGGAACGGCGGTCGGCCTGGGCGCTGGCCCGGAACCAGCGCCAGTAGTATGCGGCCAGGCTCAGGGAGGCCAGGGCGACGACCAGGTACGCCAGCCGCCAGTTGATAATGGCCAGGCCCCCGGCCACCACCGGGGCGGCCAGGTTCCCGCCGGTATTGATGGCCCCGAAGATGCCCATCGACCGCCCGAGCCGGGCCGGGGGTATCACGTCGGCCAGAACGGCCAGTAGGATGGGCGTCGTGAAGGCGTTGGTTATCCCCTGGAAAACCCGGCCCAAAATAAGCACCTCGACGTTGGGGGCCAGACCGCAGATGAGGGCTGCGAGGCCGAAGCCGGCAAATCCCCAGAAGGCTGCCCAGCGCCGGGAGAAGGTATCGGCCAGGGCCCCGGAAAAGACCTGAAAAAGGGCAAAGGGGACCATGTAGGCGGTGACGGCCAGGGAGAGGCGGCCCAGGTCGGTCTGAAGATCCCGCTGGAGCAGGGGCATCAGGACGACCATGACATTCCCCCCCATTGGGCCCAGGGCCGCCCCGGTGTAGAAGATCAGGGGGACCCGGACCGCCAAAGCCCGGGAATGAGCACCCATCGGGATTTATTATAAAGGGCGGCTGGTCAACGGGCCTCGACGGCGCCGCCCAGACCGGGTAAGATTACAGGGCATGAAAGTACTCGTTATCGGCGGAGCAGGCTACGTTGGGAGCGTGGCGGCCGAGGCCCTCCTTTCGGCCGGCCACCAGGTAGTAATCTACGACAACCTGAGCCGGGGTCACGCCGCGGCCGCTCCCCCTGGGGCCGAACTCATCGTCGCCGACCTGGCCGATACCGCCCGGCTGGCCCGGGTACTGGCCCGGGGCCGGTTCGACGCGGTAATGCACTTTGCGGCCCTGAGCCTGGTAGCCGAGTCGGTCCGGGAACCCGCCCGCTATTTTCACCAGAATGTGGGCCTCACCCTCCAGCTGCTGCAGCTGATGCTGGGGGCCGGGGTGCACCGGTTCGTCTTTTCGTCCAGCGCCGCCGTCTACGGTGAGCCCCGCACCGTCCCCATCGCCGAAGACCATCCCACCGTTCCCACCAGCCCCTACGGGCAGACTAAGCTGATGGTAGAGGAGGCGTTGAGATGGTTGGGACGGCTTGCAGGCCTGAGATTTGCCTCCCTGCGCTATTTTAATGCCGCCGGGGCAACGGACCGGCTGGGGGAAGACCACCGGCCAGAAACCCACCTGATCCCCTCGCTGCTGGAGGTGGCCGCCGGGAAGCGACCCTTCGTCGAGGTCTACGGCCGGGACTACCCCACGCCCGACGGTACCTGCATCCGAGATTTCGTCCACGTGGCCGACATCGCCGATGCCCACCTGAAGGCCCTGGAGCGGCTGGACTGGGAAGAGCAGATCATATGCAACCTTGGGAGCGGATCAGGGTATTCGGTGCTGGAGGTGACCGAAGCGGCCCGCCGGGTGACGGGGCGGCCGGTGGCGGTGAAGTTCGGGCCCCGAAGGCCGGGCGATCCGGCCGTCCTGGTGGCCAGCCGGAGTCGGGCAGAGCAGGCGATCGGGTGGCGTCCTAAATACGATAACTTAGAGCTGATTATCGGCAGCGCTTGGGAGTGGCGGTGCCGCCACCCAGACGGCTATAGTCGGACCGACTAGCCGCCGGAGCCGGTGGGCTCGACGGCCGCTTCGGCCGGCAGCATCTCACCCAAAATGCGCTGTAGGGCCATGGTGTGACTGCAGATGTTCCAGGTCTCGAAAAAATGGCAGCTGCAGTGCCACTTGCCGTCCTGAAAGCTTACGGTGTGGTAGTCGTTATCCCCCCGGAACCGCACAGTAAACTGGACGAAGGTGACCCGGTCCCGCTCCTCGGCGTAGCGCTTGGCCTTCTCAATCTTGGAAATCAGGGCGGAATTCATCTAACCCCTCCTGTGAAATGAAAGTCGCCGACGAATCCTGTAGCTGCGGGGGGTGCCGGGGCTGACAGCCCGGACCCGACCTGGCCTTTACACCCGACGGGTTGCAGCCTTTATTCACCGCAAATCCCGATGGAATTATACCAGCGCGCGGCAGGGATTTGCGGCGGGCCTGTCAGTAGAAGGGATAGCGGGGTAAGAAGCCGCCCAGCATTACCAGGTCCACCAGGGCGCCCACCGGCCCGGCCAAGAACATCAAAATGTAGGCCCACCAGGGCCATGGGTTCTGGGCGGTGATGATGATGCTCCAGAAGACGCTAATGAAACCAACGGTCAGCCAGCCAAAGATGAACTGAAGCAAACAGCCGCCACCGCGGGAGTCCGGCCGTGCGGTCTGCAAGCTTCGCCTCCTTTGTGAAAACTATCGCAAGATTATACCGGATGGGCCCGGGGCCTGCCAGCAACCTTACCCCAGCCCAGGGCTTGCCAGTTTGGTGGGAAGCCTGATATCGAAATGTCTAGAAGGCCCCGACTTCGGCCTGCTGGCGGGTAGCGGCCGCGGCAGTTGCAAAGTGGTGATATAATCATTTGCAGATCGGGACGGATGGATGACTTGAAAGGGGTGGCCTGCCGCAACGGTTGCGGTTACGTGCCCTGGATGGGGCGGCCGCCCCCCACATGTCCAAAGGGCTTTTCCTGGCTCCCTAGGCCCTAGCCGAACGAAAGGAGGCTTTCGGTATGCGTGAGTTTAATCGGCGAGAGTTCCTGGTCGGGATGACCGGTACCGGCCTGGCAGTGGTCCTGGCAGCCTGCACCCCCACCCAGCAGCCCACCCAGCCCTCCCAGCCGGCCGGCGGCCTGGCCAAGGAGCAGGTCATCCGCATCCCCCTTACCGAACCACCAACTCTGGACCCCGGGCTGGCAACGGATACGGTCTCCCTCGACGTGATCGTCCAGCTCTTTGACGGGCTGGTCGGGTTTGACGACGCCGGGAACATCTTCGGTATTCACGCCGAAAAGTGGGACGTCTCTTCCGATGGTATTACCTACACCTTCTACCTTCGGCCCGGCATCAAATGGTCCAACGGTCGGCCCATTACCGCCCAGGATTACGAGTGGGCCTGGAAGCGCAACATCGACCCGAAGACAGCCTCCGATTACGCCACCACCCTTTTCCCCATCAAGAACGCCCAGGCCATCCACGAGGGCAAGGCCAACCCCCAAACCCTTGGGGTTCGGGCTCGGGACGACCGCACCCTGGAGGTGACCCTTGAGGCGCCGGCGGCCTACTTTTTGCGGTTGGCCTCCACCTGGACGATGTTCCCCCTGCCCCGGGAGGCTATCGAAAAGTATGGGGACAAGTGGACCGAGGCGGGCAACATCGTCACCAACGGTGCCTTCAAGATGAGCTCCTGGCGACACCAGCAGGAGATCGTCCTGGAGCGCAACGAGGACTACTGGGGCAAGAAGCCGACCCTCCAGCGGGCGGTTTACCGGATCTTCCCCGAGGGGGCTGAAGAGCAGGTCTTGGCCGCCTATGAGAACGACGAGCTCGACGTGGCTCGGGGCATCCCGCCGGCCCAGGTGGACCGAATCTTAAACGACCCCAAATTTAAGGACCAGATCAAAATCTTTGACCAATCGGGGACGATGTTTATCGCGGTCAACAACCGGCGGCCGCACCTGCGGGACCCGCGGGTTCGCAAGGCCCTAGGGATGACCCTGGAGCGGCAGGTGCTTATCGACCGGGTGCTTAAGGTGGTTGCTAAGCCGGCCTACTCCCTCCAGCCGCCGGGAATTATGGGCCGCAACCCGGATATCTGGCCCAAGGAGGACGTCGAGGCGGCCCGGCGGCTCATGGCCGACGCCGGCTATCCGAATGGCCAGGGCTTCCCGGAGATCACCTTTACCTACAACACATCGGCGGCCTGGAAGGCGCTGGGCGAATACCTCCAGCAGCGGTGGCAGCAGACCCTGGGCATCAAGGTCAAACTCCAGGAGATGGAGTGGCGGGTGTTCCTCCAGTGGCGCCGGACCCCCGAGGCCAGCCAGACTTACGACGTTTACCGGGGCGGTTGGCTCTCGGACTATGAGGACCCGAACAACTGGTACAACGTCCTTTGGGACTCAGCTGAGGACCCGGGGGTGTTCAACCTGGGCTGGAAGAACCCCGACTACGACCGGATCGTCCGGCAGGCCCGGGCCGAGTTGGACCAGCAGAAGCGGGCCCAGCTTTACGCCCAGGCCGAAAAGATCCTGGCCGATGAGTACCCGGCCATCCCGGTCTACCATTACGGGGCCCGGCACCTGGTAAAACCGTGGGTTAAGAATTGGACCATCTCCCGGATCCTGGGCTTTGCGCCCCTGCGGGACGTCCAGATCCTGGCCCGCTAACCGACCCGGGGCGGATGGGCTAAAAAGCCCATCCGCCCCCCAATCCTTTTGTGGGGCGTAGGTCAGAAGTGTGGAAGTATGCGCTTAAAAGGGTTTTGCTCTTAATCCCGACCCTGCTTGCCGTCTACACCCTGGTTTTCATCCTTTTTCACCTCACCCCGGGCGGACCCTGGGATAAGGAGCGACCGGTTCCCGAGTCGGTCCAGGAGTATCTAAACGCCAAGTATGGGCTGGATAAGCCCCTCTGGCAGCAGTACGTGGACTACCTAATCGGGGTTGTCACCCGGCTCGACCTAGGGCCATCCTATAAATACACCCATCTGACCGTCCGGGATATCATCGGCCAGTTTTTCCCCAACTCCATCCAGGTCGGCCTCATCGCCATGGCCATCGCCGTAACCCTGGGAATAACCCTGGGGATCCTCTCGGCCATCAAGCAGAACACGTTCCTTGACTACGTGCTTATGTTTTTCGCCATCTTCGGGGCCACCGTTCCCACCTTTGTCGTCGGCCCCCTCCTGGTTTGGCTGTTGATTTTGACGCTGGGGGTTGGGCTGCCCACCGGCGGCTGGGGTACCCCCAGGCACCTGGTGCTGCCAGTCATCACCCTTGCCCTCGGGCCCATGGCCGTCCTCGCCCGGTACACCCGGGCGTCGATGCTGGAAGTTATCCGAGCCGACTACATCCGGACGGCCCGGGCCAAGGGCTTACCGGAGGGGGTTGTCATCGTCCGCCACGCCCTCAAAAATGCGCTGATCCCGGTGATAACCGTGGCCGGGGTGATCCTGGCCGTGGTGATTACGGGCTCCTTTTACGTGGAGTTTATCTTTTCCATTCCGGGGATCGGCCAGTACTTTGTGACCAGCGTGAGCAACCGGGATTACCCGGTCCTTATGGGCGTCTCTTTGCTCTTTGCCACCGTCATCGCCCTGATGAACCTGATTGTTGACCTGGCCTATGGGTTCCTCGACCCGAGGATTCGCTACCAGTAACCGGCCGGAACGGAGGTTGAGACGACCGTGACTGCCGAAACCCCATCCCGCCCCGGGGCGACCGCCCCAGAAGCGGTCCTACCGGCCCGGGGTTCGACCAGCCTTTGGGCCGACGCCTGGCGTCGGCTCCTCCGCAACCGGGCGGCCGTGGTCGGCATGGCCTTCATCGGGTTCATGCTGTTGGTGGCCATCTTTGCCGATTTTATTGCCCCCTACCACTACTGGCAGCAGGACATCACCAACCAGTTCCAGCCGCCCAGCTGGGAGCACCCCTTTGGAACCGACCACCTTGGCCGGGACGTTTTAAGCCGCCTGGTCTACGGGGCCCGGGTTTCTATGGCCGTCGGGTTTATCGTCCAGGCCATCATCATCCTAATCGGGATGTCGGTGGGAGCCATTGCTGGCTATTTTGGGGGCAAAATCGACCAGCTCCTGATGCGCTTTGTAGATGTCATGTATTCTTTCCCCGACCTGCTTTTGATCATCATCGTGATGACGACCCTGCGGGCGGTTACGGGCCGCGAGAACCCCAGCGGCCTGCTCTGGCTAATGGTCCGGGCCGACGACCTCTTCGGCGGCCTCCTGGGGGTCTTCATTGCCCTGGGGCTCACCAGCTGGCTTACGGTGGCCCGGCTTGTCCGGGGTCAGATTCTCTCGCTGAAGGAGCGGGAGTTTGTCGAAGCTGCCCGGGCCATCGGCGTCGGCCACTTCCGGATCATCCGGGTCCACCTGGTGCCCAACATCCTGGCTCCCATCATCGTGGCCGTAACCTTCGGGATTCCCAACGCCATCCTGGTTGAGGCGGCCTTAAGCTTCATCGGCCTGGGGGTCAAGCCCCCGATGCCCTCGTGGGGGCTTATGATCCTGGACGGGTACCGGGCCATGCGGGCCTATCCCCACCTGCTGCTCTTCCCGGCCGCCGCCCTTTCCCTCACGGTCCTAAGCTACAACTTCTTCGGCGACGGCCTGCGGGACGCCCTCGACCCCTGGATGAAGCAGTAGGCTTGTTAATGCCGTCCCGCCTGTGCCAAAATGGTGGCAGGGGGACCTCCCATGCGAATTCTGGCTGTCGACATTGGGACCGGCACCCAGGACATTGTGCTACTCGATTCCGAACAGCCCGTCGAAAACGCCGTTCAGCTGATCTTGCCGTCGCCGACGGTAATCGTCGCCGAACGGATCCGGGAGGCGACCCGGACCGGGCAGCCGGTTTTCCTTACGGGCCGGATGATGGGTGGTGGCCCCTGCCACTGGGCGGCGCTGGACCATATTCGGGCCGGCTTCCCCGTTTACGCCACCCCGGTGGCGGCCCAGACCTTCGACGACGACCTGGCCGCGGTGGAGCGGATGGGCGTCCGGCTGGTGGCCGGTGAGGCCGAAGTTCCCGAAGGGGCGGTGCGCATCGAGCTTCGGGATTTTTACTATCCGGAGATCCTGGCTGCCCTGCGCCTCTTTGGGGTCAAGGCCGAGCCCGATGTGGTGGCGGTGGCCGTTTTCGACCACGGGGCTGCCCCGCCCGGCTACAGCGACCGCCGCTTCCGGTTTGAGTACCTGGCCCGCCGGCTTCGGGAGGCCGGAGGCCTGAGCGGCTTCGCCTACCTCAAGCCCCACATCCCCGAGTTTCTCACCCGGCTCTGGGCCGTGGCCGACTCCTTTGACGGCCCCCAGCCCCTCCTGGTGATGGATACCGGTCCGGCCGCCATCTTGGGCACCCTGGAGGATGAGCGGGTAAGGGCTTCTTCTGAGCGGCTGGTGGTGAACGTGGGGAATTTTCACACCCTGGCCTTTTACCTGCGAAACGGGGAGATTCTGGGGCTATTCGAGCACCACACCGGTGAGCTGGACCGGGCAAAGCTTGAGGCGTACCTGGAAAAGCTGGCGGCCGGGACGGTGACGAACGATGAGGTCTTTGCCGACATGGGCCACGGGGCCCTGGTTTTCGAGCCTCCCCGGCGCCGGGCTGGGGAGGTGCTTCTGGCCGTTACCGGACCCCGACGGGGACTGCTCAGGGGTTCCCGCCTGCGGCCCTATTTTGCGGTCCCACACGGGGATATGATGCTGGCCGGCTGCTTCGGCCTGGTCCGGGCCTTCGCCGACCATTACCCTCCGGTTCGGGAGGCCTGGGAGCGGGTGCTTAAACTGAGCACCGTGGGCTGAAGGCCGTGAGGTCGGCCCTAAACCGCTATTCCTTCCTCTGGGCGGCCGGGCTTATCGCCGGGATCGGGCTTTTTGCCAACCTGGTAGCCGGCCCGAGCCCGGCCCGGGTGCTGGTCCCGGCCGGGCTGCTCCTTCTGCTGGCCGCCTATCACCGGGTGATGCGGACCGGTCCCGGCCGGCTCAAGGCCGCCGAGGTCGAGGGCCGGCTCCGGTCCGGCCGGCCAACCCTGGTCGAGGTTTACTCGGATTACTGACTGATGTGCCTCACGGTGAAGCCCGTCGTCGACGGGCTCGAACGGGAGCTGGCCGGCCGGGCCCAGGTCTTCCGGGTGAACGTGGCCGAACCGGCCGGGCAGGAGCTCCTTTCCCGCTGGAACCTGGAAGTGGTGCCCACGTTTTTGGTCTTTGACGGTACCGGCCGGGAGGTTTACCGGGCCACCGGATTTCCCGACCGGGGGGCGATCTTAAGGGCCCTTAATGTCCGGTCCACGTAGGGAGGACAACCGGATGCCGAAACCCTTTCCCCATGAGACTCACCAGCCGGATACCTTCGTCGGCCGCCTGGGAATCCGGGTTACCGGCAGGGGTGAGGGCTTTGCCCGCTGCGAGCTGGAGGTAGTGCCCTGGTTTCTCAATATCCGGAACGGGGTTGTCCACGGCGGGGTTATCTTCAGCCTGGTGGACACGGGTACGGCCGCGGCCGTTCACACCGTTATGGACCCCGGTGAGGTCTGCTCGACCATCGAGCTTACGGTCACCTACCTGCGGGCTGTCCGGAGCGGGCAGCTGGTGTGCGAGTCCCGGGTTCTGCGCCGGGGCAACCGGGTCGTCTTCCTCGAGGCGGAGGTCTTTAACGACGGGGAGCTGGTGGCGAAGGGTCTTGGGACCTACTATGTAACCCGGGAAAAAGGTCGAGGAGCTGCCGAAGTTCCTTGACCTCCCGGTCCCAGTACCGGCTCGAGCCGTAATCGGGCCGCTGGTGGGGTAAACTTACCCGGACGGTGAACATTCCCAGGGCCGCGGCCGCATCCAGCTCCCCGAATCCGCCGTCGGCGACGAAGGCGGCCTCGGTCGGCCCGACCCCAAGCCCCTTTAAAGCGAGCTGGAAGATGGCCGGGTCCGGCTTGAGCAGGCCGACTTCGCAGGAGAGGACCACCACATCAAACCGTTCCCTGAAGCCGAGCCGGTCGATGGGTTGGGCGGCTGGGGGCGAAACGTTACTTACCAGGCCCAGCCGGTAGCCCCGCCGGCGGAGGATGCTGAGAACCGCCTTCGCCCCGGGGTAAGGGCGCACGGCCCGCCGCCGGGCCAGCTCCTCAAGCCGTACCGCCCGGGCCACCACCTCGGGCGGGGCCTCCCGCCCCAGGTCAGCAAGAACCTGCCGCACCAGCTCCCCGGCGGACCTGAACTTCCCGGTCATGAAGGCATCGATGCGCCGTTCCCAGGCTTCGGAGTAAACCTCCAGGGCCAGCCCCAGGGTTTCGGCCGCCTGGCGCCGTAAGGGTTCAGACTTCTGGGTATCCAGGTAGGCCAAGGTATCGTAGAAGTCAAAAAGGACAGCCCGAATGGTTCGGCCGCTAAAGTTCACAAGGGCAATGGTTCGTCGGGTTTGACCACCGGCACCTCCACCGGCCCGGGGCGGCCCGCAAGCAGACCCGTCCCGGTGTTTAAGATTACCACCCGGCTCCCGGGGGAGATAATCCCCTCATGTGAAAGTCGGTCCAGGGCGGCCACGGCCGCCGCCCCTTCGGGGCAGAGGCTGAGGCCCTCTACCGACGCAACCAGGTCAAGGGCCGCCTCGGCCTCCGCATCGGTTACCCCCACCGCCCAGCCGCCGCTCTCCCGGATGGCCCCCAACACGAGAAACCCGCAGGGCGGGTTAGAAACTCGAAGCTCCCCGACCGAGGTATCACCGTCCGTCCAGGGTCGGCAGTCTTCGGTCCCCTCGGCAAAAGCCCAAACTACCGGGGCACAGTCGGCCGCCTGGACGGCGATCAGCCTGGGCTTTCGGCCCGGGATCCACCCCATCCCCTCCATCTCTTGGAGGCCCTTCCAGAGGCCGACCATGTTCACCCCGTTTCCCACCGGGCACACGACCGCATCGGGCGGCCGCCAGTCTAGCTGTTCGTAAAGCTCGTAAGCTAAGGTCTTTGCCCCTTCCAACTGGTAAGGCTCTTTAAAGGCCGAGGCGTTAAACCAGTCGCCCGATGCGGTTCCGACTTGGTCGGCCAGGCGGCGGGCATCTTCAGGCCGGCCGGCCACGAGGACCACCTTGGTCCCCGGGGTAAGGGCGGCCCTGACCCAGGGCAGCGGGGCGTCGGCGGGCATAAGCACCGCCAGTCTCAGGCCAGCCCGGGCGCAGTAAGCTCCCCAGGCCGCCCCGGCGCTTCCGGCAGCTGCCAGAACCAGGTGCCGGATGCCCAACTCCTTCGCTCGGGAGGCCCCCACCGCCGCCCCCCGGGCCTTAACTGTGCCGGCGGGTAGCCGCCCCTCATCCTTGACGTAGAGCTCGGCCAACCCGTATCTTTCCCGGAACCGATCCAGGCGGACCAGGGGCGTCCAGCCTTCCCCCAGCGTAACGACCTCAGCCGGGTCCTGAATCGGGAGAACTTCCCGGTAGCGCCAGAGGGATGCAGGCCGGCCGGCCAGGTCGGAGGGCCGGAAAAGCCGGCCGACGGCCTCCAGGTCGTAGCGGGCCATGAGGGGCCCACCACAGTGCGGACAGAGTCCTGCTGGACGGTCGGGCGGGTATTCGGCGCCGCAGCGGGCGCACTGGAGACCGTCTAGGCACGACCAGGGGCGGCTCATCTGCCCTCACCGCCGAGGCCGAGGGCCAGACCGATGTAGCCGGCCAGGCCGTCCACCAGCTCCGTCAGCCCCACCCGCTCCTCATAGGTGTGGGGCAGGGCATCGTCGCCGGGCGCAAACCCGAGGGCAACCGTTCCCACCCGGGCGAAGTGGCCGGCGTCGGTGGTGAACCGCCAGTAATAGGGAGCGGCCCGGGCGGCAAAGAGGTCGGCCAGCACCTTGAGGGCACGGCGGGCGTAGGGATTATCGGCCGGGGTCTCGAAGTCGGGCATCTCGTCGGGGAAGCTCACCTCGACGCCGGTGTAAGTCGTCTGTCGGACCTCGAGCAGTCGGATGCTTCCGGCGGCTCCGGGGTCGAGGCTCTCGGTGAGCAGTTTCTCCAGCCGGCCGACAACAACTTCGGCTCGTTCCCCCGGCACGTTCCGCCAGTCAACGAACAGGGTGGCCTCCCCCGGGATGACGTTGGTGCTTGCGGTGTCCGTGGTGTAGAGGGTAGGGGCGCACGAAGAGGTGCCAAAGACCGGGTGGGAGGCCCGTTCCACCATGGAAAGACTTAAGATGAACCGGGAGGTCTGCGTTTCCGGGCCTATTACCGGCCCGACCTGGGCCAGCTGGTCACGGCCGTCGCCGGGGGTTTCAAGTATATTCCGGCGGTAGCCCTGGCGGCCGGCCTCTGGCTCCTGCCCGGCCTGGCCAGCACTGTCCTCCTGGGCTGGCCCGAGACCCCCGGCCTTGCGGCGCGGCTCGCCGCCGGCAGCAGCTTCAGCCTGGCCCTCTGGCCCCTTGTTTACTACTGGGCGGGCCTGCTCGGCCTGCCGGCGTTTGAGGCCGGCCTGGGCTTGGGGGTGGGGTTGGCGGGGGCGGCCGCTGTCCGCCGGTGCCGGTCCCTTCGACCGGTGGGGGTTGTCCCGGACCCGGCTGAGGGGCTTCTCCTCGGGGCGGTTCTGGCCCTTACCCTCCTGGTCAGGCTTTACCCCCTCGGCGACCTGGCCCTTACGCCCTGGGTTGACGGGCCCCATCACGCCCTCATCACCCGAAAGATTCTCGAAGCCAACCGGGTCCCCGACTCTTACGGCCCCGAGGTCGACACCCCAGCCTTTTACCATTTCGGGTTCCACGTCCATGCCGCCTTCCTGGCCCGGGTAACGGGCACCGACGCGGCCGAAGGCATCGGCCTGGCCGGACAGTTTTTGAGCGGCTGGTCGGCGATCCTGGCCTACTGGCTGGTTCGGGAGTGGACGGCTGATGCCCGGGCTGGGCTGGTGGGGGCCGGACTGGCCGGGCTGATACTGACCTTCCCCGGTTATCTGCTTTCGTGGAGCCGATTTAGCCTGGTCGCCGGCCTCGACCTCCTGCCAGCCGTCCTTCTGGCCGGCCGGGACTGGGTCCGCTCCGAACGGGCCGCCGGTGCCCTGGGCATCCTTTTGGCCGGCCTGGCCCTGACCCACTACCGGCTGCTGGTGATGGGGGGCCTCTTTTTGGGTTTAATTACCGCCTTTTCCCTGAAGGGCGTAAGCCCCGGTCCACGGCTGGGCATGAGGTTTGTGGTGGCCCTGGGAGCCTTTGCTCCGGCCATCCCCTGGCTTATCCTGGCCGCCAGCCGGTTTCTGGTTCCGGCCGTTCGGGTTAGCCTCGCCGCCGGTTCGAGACCCGAGCCTTTTCCCTGGGACCTCATTGCCCGCTGGCCCGACGGGGCCGTCTTCCTCCTAGCCCTGGGAGGCGTGCTTGCCGGCATCAGGCGGGCCCGGCCCCATGCGCTGGCCCTGGGTCTCACCCTATTGGGCCTCGGATTTCTGGCCGGCGCCCTGCCCATCCCATCGCCCCTTCCTAACGTCGTCGATGGGGTAACCGTGGCCGCCTCCCTCTGGCTGGCGGCCCTGGTTCCGGCCGGGGCGACCGTAGCCTGGCTTCTGGACCGGGTCCGACCTGGAAGCAAGATTGGCCTGCCGGGTGTGGGGGCCCTGGTCCTGGTGGCCTGCTGTTCGCAGGTGGGCCGTCAGCTGGCCGCCGTTAACCCGGAGCTGGTGCTGGTCCATCCGGCCGACTTGCCGGCCCTGGCCTGGGTCCAAGCGAACACGCCCCCGGACGTCAAGTTTTTAATCAACGGGTTCGAGTGGCGGCCGGGGTTCTACGCCGGAGCTGACGCCGGCTTCTGGCTTCCGGCCGCGGCCGGCCGGACCACCCTGCTACCCACCCTCCTTTACGGGAACCTGCCGACCGAAGAGTTTACCCGGCGAAACCGGATTGCCCGGGAGCTGGCCGGCGGCCCGGTCGACTGGGGGCGGCTTATACCCGAGCTCCGGGCTTTAAAGGTCGACTACGTGTTTATCGGCCGGCGGGGCGGCCCTCTCACGGCCGGGAAGCTCCTGGGCCACCCAGGCTTTGAACCCGTCTATCACCAGGCCGGGGTTTGGGTCTTCCGCCTTCGGCCGCCCTAACGGGAACCGAGGTTTCTCCCCGGTTTTCCGCGACCCGGGGTCATTCCGGAACAAAGAACTAGCCGGTTTGACAGGCCGCCGACCCGGCCCGCATAATGGCTGGGGACTTTTCCCAAAAACCGGAGGGCACCGGCATGGCACAAATCCTCTCCCCGGACCAGATTCGGGGGCTGGCCCGCAGCCTGGAGGGGCCCCTTATCGACTTCTGCCGCCGCCTGGTTCAGACCCCCAGCCCCTCCGGCGACGAGGGCCGGGTTGCCAACCTGGTGGAGGCCGAGCTTAAAGCCCTGGGCTACGACGACGTCTGGCGGGACAGGGTAGGTAACGTCCTGGGAGTGATCCGGGGCGAAGGTGACCACGCCGTCATGTTTAACGCCCACATGGACCACGTGGATCCCGGCAATCCCGAAAGGTGGCCCTACCCGCCTTTCGCCGGGGTAATCACCGACGGCTACCTGTGGGGCCGGGGCGCCTGCGACACCAAGGCCGCCCTGGCCGCCCAGGTTTACGCCGGCGGAGCCTTGAGGCGGGCCGGCCTTCGGCCGCCGGGGGACCTATACGTGGCGGCCGTCGTGATGGAAGAAATCGGGGGGGCCGGAAGCAGGTTCCTGGCCGCCAACTTCCGGCCGGAAGTCGGGGTTTTCGGGGAGCCCTCGGGGAACCGCCTAGCCCTGGGCCACCGGGGCCGCCTGGAGCTGGCCGTGCGGGTGGTGGGCCGCTCGGCCCACGCCTCCGCCCCCGAACTGGCCGTAAACCCCCATTTCAGCCTCGCCCGGTTCATCTTAAGTCTTTCCATGGTGGAACGGGCCTCCCACCCGGTCTTTGGCACCTCTTCGTGCGCCCCTACCCTCTACACCACGGACACCGCAAGCACCAACGTCATCCCGGG
>Ga0209989_100011_pt1 | contig 39934 bp, 32 predicted proteins | sample Antgeofumaro1A2B_FD_188083 | JGI IMG/M metagenome (GOLD analysis project Ga0209989, IMG submission 188083) | Geothermal fumarole subsurface microbial communities from Mt. Erebus, Antarctica - 1A2B (SPAdes) (version 2) | ecosystem: Environmental > Terrestrial > Volcanic > Fumaroles | place: Mt....
AGCACAGAAACCACATGCTGAAAGTGTGGGGATGCTTCGTCCTTCAAGCTAACGATCAAAAGTCCTGGTTTACCGCCCATCTCTTGAAACGCCTCATGTTGCAAAAGTTCTGATGTCCCAAGTTTGTAATCCACAGGGATTTTCAGGCAAACGTACCGCCTTGTGCGAACCAAGACATAGGGGTGATTGACAGCCGCCTCCAGTCGCTTTTTCTCATCAAAAACATAGATCAGCAGATCTTTTTTAGATTCGATGGCTCGATGAACTGCGGCTTCGTAATCAGTTAGCCAAGTCGGGGTCAACAGTCCCAGGACAATGCCAAAAAGCTGCAATGGCATAAAGGCTCCTTTCTAGCGGCACAATGTTCGTTAATATGGAGTAATTATCACTATGGACGCAGAATCTCTTGGCAAGCTGCAAGAGAAGGCCGGCGTAAATTGCCAAGTTGACCCGTTTTGACAGGTAGTTCATTGTCCGCTTATGCGGGCTTTGCTGCAAGCCGATGATTGGCTAAAGAGGCGCCAAGGGATGAGCTTTGGACTTGCTGCTGACTTGTACAGGCCTGCTGATAGTTGTGCTGGCCGTATCTGGTGCGCTCAGAAGTACTTGCAGACCTCCGACAGCTTTCCAACGCGCTCCCGAACCGACCCGTCCTTAAGAGATGATGGAGACTATTTATGAGCCTTATGCGAAATAAACGCAAGCATTTGAACTGGCTAACTGTGCTCACCTCAGGTCCGATGGCGTTTTTAGTCAGTCTGGCACTCACGGCGGCCTGTTTATCTTTTTTCTCCTACTCATTCGCTCCAGATTCACTTGTTTATCGCTATCTGTGTGGACATCCGGTCGAATATGCTGAGACGTGGATGTTTTTCTGGGCGCTGACTACCCTCGGAGCGAGAGCTGTGCGACTGGCCAAGGAATTGAAAACAGTACCGGCGACGACTCTCCATAGCGATTGCCTCGGCGAGTTGCCTGACTCTCTTTTTCGTCGAAGACTGGAAAAGGTTTTGGCCTATTGCTCCAGTGAGCCTGACCAACAAAGCCTGGAATTGCGGTTACAGGAATTAGCTCAGTCGGACCAAGAGGAACTCGATCAACAGCGCGGGCTGCTACGCTTTTTGATTTGGGCTATACCCATACTGGGTTTTCTCGGCACCGTCCTGGGCATCACGGAAGCGATCGAGCATGTCTCTCCAGAGCAACTGGCACAGTCTATCAACGCGGTGACCGCCGGGCTGGCAGTTGCTTTCGACACCACGGCTCTTGCTCTGGCGTATTCCATTGCGCTCATGTTCTTCAGCTTCGCGCTCGACCGGAGCGAATATCGCCTGCTAGCGACGATAGATGCCGCTGTCCGACGCGTGGCTTGCGATTCGTACCGGCAAGCGGCACCCGGGCATGTTCCGTGGTCCGATTTAGTGCACAGGCTGCGCGACCTTTTCGACCGGCAAGGAGTCCAATGGGAGGCAACGAATCGGTCGCTATTGAATGCTTGGGACAAACAAGCGAAACTGTGGGCCGATCACTGGCAAAGCCAGATGCAGGCGGCGGCCGATGCCTGGTCCACTCGACTGCACCAGGAAATACAGACGGCGGCCGAGCGCATAACAGCCGCTTTGCACAATTCCCTGGAGCCTGTCGCCTGCCATCTTGCAGAATACGTGCAGGGTTTGGATCGCTCGTGCAACTTGCTCAGCGAGCACATCGGCGCATTGCGGCACATGGCTGTGCAAACGCATCACTTGGCCGAAGCAGAACAACGACTGCGCGAAAACTTGGAACTGCTGAGCGTGACCCAGACCTTGGAACAAACGCTCCAGGCTCTGGCCGCCGCCGTCCATGTACTGAGCGCGCGTAGCGCTCCTACTTCCGGTACGCGCAAGCCGTTTTCCGGTCCGCTCGATCAGGGTCAGGCGGCATGAGACGCCAACAGCCTCAAGTGGCCCTATTTCCTTTTCTGTCGGTCCTTTTGTGTACCCTCGGCGCCTTGATTTTTCTCCTGATCGTCCTCGACTCCAAGCTTCGACTAGTGCCCAAAGAGCTGGCGCCGGACGAACGGACTCTTGTCCGCTCATCCGATCGTACCGAAGATGCGCCGGAGCTGCCGACGATTCAAGATGCACCGGAAGTCGCAACTGTGTTGCACGAGCTCGGCGGCTGGTTGCAAGCGCTTACCGGCTGCCTGAAAAGCGCGGAGCACTTGGCAAGCAGTGTGCGAGAAGAGATGCACGTTCGCGAGCACGAACTGCGCTCGAACGCCAGCGACCTCGATGCGATTGCCGCACAGTTACACAGTCGCATTGTGGAGCAGCGTGCGGCGATCGAAGAATACCGCCGGCGTGCCGCCGCATTGCTGCGACAGCTCGGGCAAGCGGAACAAGTGCAGCGCGCTTTAGAAGCCTTCGAGCAAGAGATACGAACTAGGTCGGCAGCCGCGCCGCCCGTTTATGTTGTCATTCCCTATCGCGGCAAGCTGGGGGCGCCGAGGGTACCGGTCGTACTCGAATGCCGCGACCATCAGGTTCGCTTTCTTCCCCAGGGTCCGCGTTACGACCTTAAAGAACTCCTCGAGGGGCGTACCTGGCTGGCACATCTGGAAAGTCGTATGCGCTCCACGCCAGGCAATGCCTATGTGCTCCTATTCGTACGGCCTAGTGGTATCGCCGCTTACTACGCAGTGTTGCGCATTCTGCAAGAGCTACCGATCGAGATCGGCTACGACTTGATAGACGAAGACACGGAATTGGAACTGGCGACTGTTCCTAACGACTTGGCCAGTACGCAAGACAAGGCACCCGCAAGTCCACCGGCGATGCGTCCAGGCACATCCGGCGATGCGCAGTCGGCCGGTGCATCCGTTGCGGCAGAGGGGCCATGGCACAACCCAGGGCCACGACCGGCGCTTGTGGCAGGCGGCCAGCGGAGTACGAGTACTTCCAGAGGATCTTCTCGATCCTTCGCGAACCTGCCTGATGATGGCCGCTTGATCGTCGTCTGTGCCGCGCAGTGGATCGAAGTCCGTGTGCCTGGTGGGCCAGCCAAGCGCATCCCGATTGCGGCAGGAAACGTCGGCGACAAAGAGCTAGGCGCAGCCATCGCCGAGCTGACGTCCCTGCGTCAGACGCGAGCCAGCCGATTGCGTATCCATTACGCCATCCAGGCCGACGCTCTGCGTACTTATTACGCGATATCGGCGGCGCTGGCCCACCTGCACGCCGAGGAGAGTTACGAGATCGTCCAAGAGGATGCACATGCTTCCCCATGAGCCTGACGCAGATTGGGGTCGTTTTTATTGGCACGTGCAGGCCCGCTGTGTGGGCTGCCCCGCTGACTCGACAAAAGAGAGGCGTTCAGTCGGCCTACGCGCCCCGGCGGTGACGATAACCTGGAGACGAGCATGAGGCTCAAAACGAATAAGTCGTCGCAGCCTTTTGGCTCCGATTCTTTTTTGGACACTATTGCCAATTTGGTGGGCATCGTGATCATTCTCATCGTCCTGCTCGGCGAGCGCCTGGGCCGCTTGCCTGAAATCCACCGTCCGGGCGCGAAGCACGCGCACTGGCACATCCAGCCGGCTCCATACGCTCGGAAACCGGAAACTACGCCAGAAGCGATATCGTTCTTGGCCCATTGTGTGGCCGGTGTGGCCCATACGAGCCACCACCTGGCTGCTTTTGTTATGACGCTGCCCCGATTGGTTGCCGAAGCGACCGCGGCTCGTCAGGCGCTCGAACAGATGTTTGTGGAAAGGGGCCGGCAGCTGGCAGCCCATGGTGTGCGGGAGCGCGCCCAAGAAGAATGGACACGACAAGAGCCTGAGCTGGCATATTGGCTCGCCGAAGTGCACGCCTACGAGGGCCGTCTGCGGCACTTGCGCTTGATGATCGAAGAGAAAGAGCAAACTCTTGCCGAGGCAGCTCCGCTGCGCTCGCGCATAGCGCTGCCGGCCCAGTTGCCGGTCAGCAAGCCGGTCCATAACGAGGAGCGCTTTTGGACCTGTCTAGAAGGGCGGGTCAATTATGTGCCCCTGGCAGAACTGCTGGCGGAGTTACCGCGCGCCGCCTCGGAAAAGGCCTCGGAGTTACGCACGCGCTGGACGTGCCAAGGCACGCTGGGTCCTGTGCACCAGTGGCTGCTGCATTTCACGCTGGCGCGCGAGCGCAGCAGCCTCGACACCCTTTTCGGCGACTTGCCGCCTGTCGAGGGCCGGGACTTTCGCTATCGCTTGACCGCGTGGCGGCTCGAGCCCCTGGCGCCGCAGCGCGGCGAAACGCTGGCCGAAGCTTTGCATCCAGGCTCGCGTTTCCGCACTCAGGTGGAAGCATTGGATCCTGAGCGCACGACCCTAACCTTGATCGTTTATCCCGACAGCTTTGCACTGTATCGGGGACTGCGCGATTGGCTGCAAGCGACAGGATTTTTGGTGGCGGCGCGCCCCTTGCCGCATGGTGTCCCCATCGCCGGGTCCCCGCAGGGAACTGTTGCGCGCGGCCAGTAAGTGCCTAACTCCCCTTTGCAATTCCCACGCTTCGACCGTAACATAGAAGTAAAGGTGTCGGGCGCGTAGATGTACCTGGGACCGACCCCATAAAGGTCGAGGCAGCGTACCGAAGCGTAGCAGGCTGCCGTTTGGCAGCCTGACGCTCGCTCAGACGCAAGGTCCGGATGGGAACAGGGAGAGGAAGCATGGCCGCAAAAGAAAAGCACTTCGAGGGTGGGGGTGAACCAGGCGCACCTCGCGGTCTGCAGGCCATGGCCTCGGAAAGTCAATTGGATTTCGAGATCCGGTTTTTGCAGGGCCTAATGCGCCGTCATCCGCACTACGTAGACGTTTTGCGTCTTTTGGGCCACCATTTGACCCAAAAAAGACGGTATCGCGAAGGTTTGCAAATTGACTCTCGGCTGGTGCAGCTACGACCACGGGATCCTGTGGCTCATTACAACTTGGCCTGCAGTTACGCCTTGCTGGGTCAGACCGATGAGGCTATCGAGGCATTACGTCGAGCCATCGAATTGGGCTACCGCGATTTCAAACACCTTAAACAGGACCGGGACCTGGACTCCATCCGCAACGACCCACGTTTTCGACAATTGCTGCGGCATTACGGCGTGAGATCTTGAAAGCCGTAGCGCTGATGCCGGCGGCGCCGCTCGGGCTCTCCATGCGTTTTTCGCGACGGTTTGACGTCCCGCAGAAAAACTAAGCGCTGGCCGACCTCAAGAAGAGGAAGTCTGCTCCGGCGTCTGAGGCACGGTTGCTTGCACAGGGCGTGCATCGCCGGCAGAACTAGACTCCACGGACTGGTCCTGATGCGGCTGTGCAGTCTTGCGGTCCGATGGCTCGCGCTCCTGGGCGGTAGTCGTCTTACCGCCTCCCTGAGAAGGGAGGGTGAAAAGCTGCCCGGGGGGCGCGCCCGAGCCCATGCCGCCTTTGAGTTCGCGTCTGGCGGCGGGTGTTTCAGTGCGCGTCTCGGCGGCTTCCTCGGCACCTTTCTGCCACTGTGCCCGTTTGCGACTGAGGCCGATTTTGCGCTCAGCTGGGTCTACGCGCAACACTTTCACCTCGATCATGTCACCGACTTTCACCACCTCTTCAGGACTTTCCACCTTGTGATCAGCCAGTTCGGAGATGTGCAACAGTCCTTCTAGACCAGGCTCTAGCTCGACAAATACGCCGAAGTTAGTGAGTTTGGTGACCTTGCCTTGTACGACCTGCCCGGGCTGGTAACGCACGGGGATGTCACTTTCCCACGGGTCGGTGGCCAGTTGTTTCAGACCCAAACTGATACGTCTACGCTGCGGGTCCACGCTGAGGACCACACATTTGATGCGCTGCCCCTTTTGCAGTACTTCGCTGGGATGATTGATCTTCCTGACCCAGCTGAGGTCGTGGATGTGGAGCAAGCCGTCCACGCCTTCTTCCAGCTCGATAAAGGCGCCGAAATTGGTGATATTGCGTACCACGCCCTCGACGACTTTGCCGGGGGCGTATTTCTGCACCGCCACTTCCCAGGGATTGGGCTGGCATTGCTTCAGACCCAGGGAGATTTCCTGTTTGTCTTTGTTGATGGCCAGGACCTGCACTTCGACTTTGTCGCCGACACTGACGACCTCGCTGGGATGGTTGACGCGACGCGTCCAGCTCATTTCACTGATATGCACCAGTCCTTCGACTCCCGGCTCCAGTCGCACGAAGGCACCATAGGGCATAATGTTGACTATTTCGCCCGTATGCCGACTGCCAATCGGGTATTTTTGTTCGATATTCTCCCAGGGGCTGGGAGTCTTTTGCTTGAGGCCGAGGGCTATTTTTTCTTTTTCTTTGTCTACGGAGATGACGTAGACTTCGATTTCCTGATCCACCTGCACGACTTCGCTCGGGTGCTGGATACGGCTCCAGGACATGTCGGTGATGTGCAGCAATCCGTCAATGCCGCCGAGATCCACGAAAGCACCGAATTCGGCGATGTTTTTGACGATGCCTTTGCGGATCTGCCCTGGAGCGAGCTCCTCGAGCAGTCGGCGTTTTCTTTCCTCGCGCTCGTCTTCCAAGAGCTTGCGGCGGCTGACAACGATATTGCGGCGTGCTTCGTCTATTTTGAGGATCTTGCAGCGGATCTCCTTGCCGACCCATTCTCCCACATCGGCCGGTCGGCGCAGGTCTACCTGACTGGCCGGCAAAAACACCGGCACGCCGATATTGACCAACAAGCCTCCTTTGATTTTGCGGGTAACGACGCCGGTGACGACGTCCCCTTCCTTGTGTTCGCGGATGATTTTGGCCCACTCTTCTTGCCGGCGGGCCTTATGGTAACTCAAAACGACGCAGCCGGTCGCATCTTCTACCGATTCCAAAAGGACATGGATGCGGTCGCCTGGCTTGGGCGGAACGATCTGCCCGGTCGCTTCGTCTTTCCACTCCCGCAGAGGGATCACCCCTTCGCTCTTGTACCCGATATCCACGACCACCTCGTCGCCGCGGACTTCGCGGACGATGCCAGGAACAATACGGTTGGGCTCGAATTCCTGATCTTGCTCGACGTAAATACGGGGAAGAGCTTCTTCAGGCGGGGCCCCGGTCTCGGATTGGATCAATTGGTCTATTTCCTGATCGGAAACGTCGAACATTCGAACCAGATTGCGATTCGGCATGCGGCGATCTCAGCTTCGAACACCCATTGTGCAGAAAACCTATGGCTGCCCAGCGACGAACCGACCGCCGGTTCGTTCCTGTCCTCACTGGAGCACACGCTATTATAAGTGGACACAGAAAAAGGACTAGTGCAGACCATGGATGGGCAGAAAAAAAGAAATGGGCTGGAAAATGACGCCGCTAAGGGGTATACTTAAGGCAAGTTGGGGACTGCTGCGCAGGGCAGCAGTCATTTGCAGACTGTAAGGATCGTCTTAGTGTGCTGGATCGTGTGTGGGATAGTCCGAGAACAGGTAGCCGCCGGACGCTCGTACCCTCATGTCTTTTGCGAGCCTTTCTTGGGAGCCATTCACGACCTGCTCGTATGAAAGGGTATGCTCTGCATCTGTATTCGATCCGGTTACTCTGACGCTAGATATGGCTGGAAAGGAAGGTGATCCGCGCGAGTAGGCCAGTGATATGACGCAAGGGAAATACCCTCTGGCGCGGTCCGGAAGTCCGATGTGGTCTTTTTGGATTGGCGTGCGAGGTGGTAAGGTAAGGGAGTCGGCGAGAAGCCAAGGCTTTCTCGGTTAGGTCACTAGGAACGGCCTGGATCCGGTGCCGATTCGGGCACGCGCCGGCACAACGAGCGATGCCGGAGAGTTCTGAAAAGACGTTCGCCGAGGCACCTGAAAGGTAAGAGTTTGAGTAGAGTTACCATGAATATCTTTGTGGGAAATCTGGTTTGGGACGCCACCTCGGACGATCTGTATGCCCTGTTTCAACAGCACGGGGCTGTCAGCCGCGCCCAGGTTATCATTGATCGAGAAACCGGGCGGTCGCGGGGATTCGGCTTTGTAGAAATGGAAGACGAAGAAGAAGGACGCAAGGCCATTGAGGCCCTCAACGGCTCGGAATTCAAGGGACGCACGCTGACCGTCAACGAGGCACGACCTCGGGAAACGCGTGGCGGCGGCGGACGTCATCAGGGCCGGGGCGGCCATCGGCCACGTCGCTACTAATCGTTCCCTGACCGCAAGATCAACTCGCCCAGTTGCTCCAAAAACCGTATAATTCCAGCGAGGAGCGACGCAGTTCGCTCCTCGCTTTGCTTTGTTCCGCGGAGCTTACCCGAGGAGGTGCATGATGGCCAAAGAACAGCCTTTGCAAGTCGAAGGCAAGGTCAAAGAGGCGCTAGCCAACACACAATTTCGCGTCGAGCTGCCCAATGGGCACGAGGTCATCGCTCATGTCGCCGGTCGGATGCGCAAGAATTTTATCCGCATCATTCCCGGCGATACAGTGACCGTGGAGCTATCCCCGTACGATCTAAAACGGGGACGGATCGTGTATCGCGTGCGCTAAATACCCGCTGGCCCGCCTCTTCGACCCTTCCTGCTTCTGCTGACGACGCCACTTATCCAAAGAGCTCGGAAACCGGTTGCAAAGCGCGTGTGCTCAGGCGCCCGCCGACATATTGTGGGGCCGAACGCAGACCCAGAGCTGCCAAGACGGTGTCAGCGACACGCCAGGCTGGAACTGGGTCGTCGGCAGGTTCCATGGCCGAACGGTCGCTGCGGCCGACGACCACTCCGGGACGCACAGGACCACCGAAGAAAGCCACCGACCAACAGCGCGTCCAGTGATCGCGTCCCCCCCGGCGATTGAGCCGCGGCGTGCGTCCGAACTCGCCCACTAAAGCGACCAGCGTACGCGACCACAGGCCCCGCTGCTGCAGATCGTCCATGAGCGCAGCTACCGCCTGGTCCAGCACAGGACACAAAAAGCGCCGATAGTCTTCGAGGGTGCTAGAGAGCGGTCCGCCATCGGCATGGCAGTCCCAGGTCACCCTTTCGTACACTGTGTCGAACATGTTGACTGTGACAAAGCGTACGCCGTGCTCGACCAGCCGGCGCGCCAGAAGACAGCTCTGACCGAACAGGTTGATGCCGTAAGCGCGTCGCAGGGCTTCGGGCTCCTGTGCCAACAGGAAAGCGCGTCGGGCCCCGTCGGACAAAAGTCGTGCGCAAGCCTCTTGGGTAGCTCGGTCTATCGAGCCCAGTGCGGCCATATGCTCTACCTGTCGGTCCCAGTCGGAGACTTCCTCGGTCGGCCCAGCTGCCAAAAGCGCTTCCTCTGCCGAGCGACGGCCCCAGCAGCGATCGAACAATTGACGCACAGCTTGTGGCTCGGGAAGCAGTGCAAACGGCTCGGCGTCGGGGCCAAGTAGGCCAGCGCTCTGTCCATGATCCACGGCCACGCCCGTGTTGTCTATCGGCCCAGGGATCTGTACCCAACTAGGCGTACCCGCCGGGTTGGAGCCCCAGGTGTGCGTGGCCCAAGCGCCCAGGCTGGGCAACGCCTGCCCCTCGGCCACGAACGCACCGGTCTGTAGCAATTGCTGCCCCGTCTCGTGGATAGGCGACTCGTCGTGGTACACGGTGCGAATCAGCCCCAACCGATGGGCACGTGCCGCCAACCGCGGCAAAAGCTCAGAGAACAAAACGCTCGGTACTGTGGTACGTATCGCCCGAAAAGGTCCCCGCACACTCTCGGGAGCATCGGGCTTCGGATCGAAGGTTTCCAGATGACTCGGGCCGCCTACCAACACCAACACGATGCAATTCATATCCGACGGGTGTGTTTCCGCGGCACGCAAGGCATCGGCCAAGCACCAGCGCATGCCCAAGGCCGAAACGGTGCCAATGCGCAAAAAGTCGCGCCGACTCAATCCGGTACACTCACGAATCGCTCGACTTGTCTGTAGCGTGAACATCCGCTGCCCTCCCTAGTCCGCTATACCTCACCGCATGTACGCCGGCAGGCCAGAAAATCCGCCTGGCCTCGTCCGCAGTCATTGTCGCCGATTATCCTAATACCTGCGGCAGGCGCTTCAACTGAAAATCTGCGCCTTTTCCCCGCGCTGCAAAATAGCTACCCCTGACTACGGAAGCCCCGAGCGCCACCCCAGCAGTCCAACATAGAACCACGTGGCTGCAGCGCGATGCGCCTTGGGGGTGCCGACCGATGGCCGATGCCGACACGAAAAGCAGCTACGGAATATCCTGCATATGGCCCAGGGAGGTAGGGTGGAGAATAAACCGATGCCGGAACTCCGTATAGACCTCAACGCTGACTTGGGCGAAGGGATGCCCTGGGACCGAGCGCTGTTGCAATGCGTGACCAGCGCCAACATAGCTTGCGGTTATCATGCTGGCGACGCCGTGACCATGATGGAAACGGTGACCGAGGCACTGGCGCACGGCGTGCAGATCGGGGCACACCTCAGCTTGCCCGATCGGGAGCATTTCGGTCGCCGGGAGCTGCACTTGCCCCCGCAGCACATCTTCGCCGACTGTCTGTATCAGATCGGGGCGTTACGCGAGCTGTGTCAAGCGCTCGGCGCCGTGCTCGTCTACGTCAAGCCACATGGAGCGCTGTACAATATGGCATGCCGCGACGAGGCTGTGGCGCTGCCGGTGGTGCAAGCGTGCCAAAAAGCATCCCTGGCGGTTATGGGTTTGCCCCACTCGGCTCTGGCAAAAGTAGCCGAACGCATGGGCGTACCGTTCATCGGCGAGGGATTTGTGGACCGCCGATACGGTCCGGATGGGCATTTGCTCCCTCGCAGCCTGCCAGGTGCGGTCCTTGAATCCCCGGAAGAAGCGGCGACACAAGCCTTGAGTTTGGCTCGCTCCGGAACTGTGCGCAGTCTGTGCATCCATGGGGACCATCCCCAAGCGGTGGCGATCGCCCAAGAGGTGAGAAAGCGCCTGGAGTCCGAAGCCGGTATCGTGGTCAGAGCCTTTGACCTGCCTGCGGGTGTGCTGAGCCGCATTGCTACGGAAAGCGGTCATCGGTCATGAGCCTGCGTGTGTTGGCGCCGGGTGCTTTCACTTTGCTCGTAGACAGAGGCCGACCTGGCTGGCGCTCGCTGGGTATACCTGCCGGCGGCGCCGCCGATTTGACGAGCTTTCGCTTAGCCAATGCGCTAGTCGGTAACGATCCCGATGCCCCGGCGCTGGAAATCGGTCTGGCTGGCCCCGTCCTCGAAGCTTCCGCAGACCATACGTGCGTGCTCCTGGGCGACCCTTTCGACATACGCCACAACGATCAGCCAATAAGCTGCGGAGAAACGATCCGACTGCGACGCGGACACCGACTGCACATCGGCATACCGGCGCACGGCGTGCGTGCCTATCTGGCGGTGCGCGGTGGATTTCGAGCCCCGCGCTATTTGGGTAGCGTGTGCACAGGCGTCCCTGTTAAAACCGATGCACAGCTTGTGTGTAGCCCCGGACTGCTGGCACGCCGGTGGATTGTCGAGCCACTCCCCTTGCCGGTCGGGCAGTCGGGCCCGCTACGCGTCCTGCGCGATGGCAGCACTACAGACGCTGAGTGGAACATGTTCTTGGCCAGCACCTTCCGCATCAGTGCGACTAGCGATCGCCGCGGACTGCGGCTGGAAGGCCCCACTTTTACACCGCCCGATGAAGAACTGCTGTCGGAGCCGGTCACGGTCGGCACCGTGCAAGTCACGCGTGCCGGGCAGCTCATCATTCTGGGGGTGGACGGTCCGACCATAGGAGGCTATCGGCGGCTCGGGTACATCATCCACGCCGATCTGGATCGGCTGGCACACCTTGGTCCTGGGGAAACGGTGACTTTCGCAGAAGTGAGCCTGGACGTCGCCCACAGCTTGTGGCGCCGACAGGTGGAAGCGCTCAACGAGTGGCTGGTTCGGCTCCGCTGGTCACCTTGCCTGGAGCGCTGAGCTTGTGCATGTTCGTGGATGGAACTGTGGTCTAGCGCGGATCGAGCGCACAAAATGAGCCGTCCGCCAATGCCCGTTGCTAGCCGCGCCGCAATTCCAGCACGGCTACCTCGGGCCGAACACGGTAGCGCAAGCGAAAACTATAGCCGACGCCACGGTGTACATAGAGCTGGCAGCCGCGGTGCCGACATAGGCCGGCAGCTATGGGCCGGTAACGGCGAGCTAAGAAAAGCGGTCCCACATGGCGCAAGTGGACCTGTCCGCCGTGCGTATGGCCGCTCAGGACCAGATCGCAGCGCGTGCTTTCTCCGAGCCGTTCGATGACCCGCGGATTGTGGGCCAGCAAGACCGCAGGCACGCTCCCGGGCAGACGCCCAAAGGCGTGAGGCACATCGCACTGGCCGCTCCATAGATCGTCCACGCCGACGATAGCGAGTTGCTGGCCGTGCCGCTGCAAAAGACGCCAGCTGTTGCGCAACACGGTGATGCCGCGTCGCCAAAGTGCCGTCTCGATCGCCAGGTGCAAGCGCCGCCGCGCCCGAATGCGCCATGCGTGCCGCACCGAAAAATCATGGTTGCCGAGTACGGCATAGATGCCCTCATGCGCCCGCAAACGGCCGAGCATTTCTGCCATAGGCTCGATATAGCGATACCCGGCGTGGACGAAGTCGCCGGTCAAAGCGATCAGATCCGGGCGCTGCCGATTGGCCAGTTCCACACTTTCTGCGAGCAGTGCAGCAGGCACACGCCGGCCGGCGTGAAAATCGGACAAATGCACGATCCGCAATCCGTCGAAGGCGCTGGGCAACCGCGGCAGAAACACCGTTGTCCGAGTCACCTCCAGCCAATGCGGTTCGATCCGGCGGGCGTACGTGTAGCAAGCCCACAGATGGCCCAGCCACGCTGCCAAGCGCCGGCGCTTGACGTCGAGCGCCGAGTCAGCTTGCCGCTTGCGTGTCCACTTGTCCCATCGCATGCCCAAAGCGAAACCTCGCCAGCTCGGCAGGAGTTCCCGAAACCATTGCTATAGAAACGCTCTCGATAACAGCCGGGGCAGGGAGAAGCCCTGCCCCGCACCGTATCCCGAATCAATTCTAGACATGCCCGATCGAGAGGAAGGGCGACTACTCATCGTCGTCGTAATCGTAGTCTTCGTCTTCCTCCTCGTCGTAATCTTCGTCTTCCTCCTCGAATTCTTCTTCCTCGTAATCCTCGTCAATATCTTCGTCTTCTTCGTCGAAGTCTTCCTCGAATTCTTCTTCTTCGTCGAAATCTTCTTCGTCGTAGTCCTCGTCCTCGAAGTCCTCGTCTTCGAAATCTTCGTCCTCGTCGAGCTCTTCCTCCTCTTCTTCCTCTTCGTACTCTTCTTCGTCTTCCTCTTCTTTCTCTTCTTCGTCCTCGTCCTTGCGACGGCGCGGGGCCGCGTAGGGCGACGGAGCGTAGCCACCGAGCGGCTGCGACACAGGCTCTTCCACCAGCAATGCCAAAACCTGTGCCCAGCGCTCCCACTGGATCTGCGTCAGCATAAAAGTACCCTCGTGAGTCGTCCTCGGACCATGGGGACCGGCATGACGTGTCGCCGGCTCGTTCGCTCGACACTGGCAGACAAACCGATCCCTGCCCTGGTTACCGTTCTCTGTTGCTTTGACAACCTGGACGCACCGAGCGCATAGACCCTGTTTCAACCTGGGCCAAGTGCCCGACGGCGTCAGTGACTTCTTCGGCCCAACGTCATGGGCTGGACAGAACCCCCACCCGCCCTTTGTGCTTTGTTCGTACCTTTCCCCCTCCCCAGGCCCTTCTTTGCCTGCCCGTTTGCCTTGGTGCCGTTCGCTCGACTTTCTCGGGCTACCTAGTAAAGCCTCAGAAACTTGTCAAGCCGCGATAAATGCTCACTACTCACCTACTTGCTCATGCGGCATGAGCAGGCTGATTGTTGCGTTTTACGACCGCAGGCGCCCAGGGGCTAGTCCTTGCCACGACCGCGTCACAAAGCTGCCGTTTAAGGCCTTGCACCCGGGCCAATCCAAGCGCTGACCACCGGAAAGCGCCTGCCCTAGTCGCTCCATGTACGAGCTCTGTGTACTATATTTGCCCAGGGAGATCGGGCCAGAGTTTGGCTCGTCTGGGTTACTGCGATTGCTACGAGGGCCATGCACTGCGGACAAGGGTAGCATGGGCGGCGCGTCCAGCGGCAAAACTGGGCTTGATTGAAAGACGCCGCCTGGAAACTATAATACGAGTTCCCCATCGGTAGTGGGTGCGATAGGCTGCGGCAATCGAAAAAGTTGAGGAGCAAGGCGATGTCCGAAGCGCGCACGACGGAGACGAGTACTCCTTGGCAAGAGCAAGACTGGCGGCGATTGTTTCCGTGGACGATTCTGTTCCGCGCCAGTCGTATTGCACTGGATCCGCGCAAGCTACTTCTGGCGGCTCTTGCGCTAGTCGCCTTGAGCTTCTGGTGGGGCCTTTTGGCACTCGTTTTCGTGCCTAACCGACCCCAGGATCCAAGCTCCAAAGAATATCGCGATTGGTACAACACCTGGGCGCAAAAAGTCCAACTAGGTACCTGGCCAGGATATGCAGACGACCGTGGACAGAACCCCTATCTGGTGGTGAGCGAGGCACCGGGCCGTTTGTGGACCTACGACTTTTGGCGCACCCAAGGGCCGGTGTTGATGGAGCCGTTCCGCCACATCCTGCGCCCGGTGACCATGTTTTTCGAGACCTCGCCTTGGCAACGTGACTGGTGGTTCTTGTTGTTCGGTCTGTTAGGCTCGCTGGCTATCTGGGGATTCTTTGCGGGGGCCATCACCAGGCTCGCGTGCATCGAGTTTGCCAAACGAGACCGCATCGGCTTTAAAGAGGGATTGCTTTTTGCCTGCAAGCGGTATCTGCATTTCCTGGGGGCGCCTGTTTTTCCCATAGTCGGCGTCGGCGTGATGGTCGTGGTCATGGCCTTGGGAGCCTTCTTCATCCTGATCGTTCCTTGGCTCGGCGACGTCTTGGGCGGTCTTTTGGGCTTCCTGCCCCTTCTCGGCGGTCTGCTCATGGTGCTTCTGCTAGCCGTGTATTTGGCCTGGCCGCTCATGTATGCCTCGATCAGCACCGAGGGAGGCGATACTCTAGATGCATTGAGTCGCTCGTACGCTTATCTTTTCAGCAGACCCTGGCGTTATCTCTTCTACTGGATGGTGGCGCTGGTGTACGGGACTCTGGTGGTTTTCGTCGCCGTGCTGGCCGTGTCTTTGATCGCCTACCTGTCCAAGTGGGCATTGGACAAGGCTTGGTTCCCGCAATTCCGTTACGAGGGTAACCCGGTGGCGAATCTCTACTATTTCGCGCCGACTTCATACGAATGGGACCGGCTGCTCATGGGCAGCGATCTGACGACGCCGGAAGCACGTGAGCGTCTCTGGGAAAACATGAGTCCTGCTGCCAAATTGGGGGCCGTCCTCAACGGCATCTGGCTCCACGGTTTGTTCTTGCTTATGATCGGCTACGCGTACAGCTATTTCTGGAGCGTCAGCACGGGCGTGTATCTCCTCATGCGCCAGGCCGTAGACGAAACGGACCTCGAAGAAGTTTATCAGGAGGAGGAAGAAGAAAGTGCCGCGGAGAGCACCGGTATGACCACCATGCCCTTGACCCAGCCGGAGTCAGCATCTCCACCGGGACCGGAGGCAGTGGCTGCCGAATCGCAGCCCAGCCAAGGCGCCGGTCAGCCGCCTTCCCCTCCGGCAACGTCTCCATGAAGCAGCCGGCGACACAGCGCCCTGTGTGTTTGCTATGCCTGCACCGCGAGGCACACGGGCCTGCCTCGGAGCAGGCATCGCTTCCATCGAAACAGACTCGCAGGTGAACTCACGGAGGGGTTATGGCCTGGCCTATCGCCATGTACAGCGCTCCCTGGGCCTCTTTGTCGCTGGAAGAAGTTGCCCGACGCGCCAGCGAGTGGGGCTACCAGGCTCTGGAGTTGGCCGCTTGGACCCAACATCTCGATCTCCAGGCTGCGATCTCTGAGCCTGATGCTGTGGAGTCTCTGCGGGCGATCCTCGAACAATACGACTTGCAGGCCGTCGCTATCCACGTCGGCTGGGCGCCCCTGGCGCTCGCAGAAACGGCACCGGGTGCAGAGGTGCGGCGGCTCTGGCCTCAGTTCCTGGCCCAAAGCGAAGCGCCTGCCCTGCAGGCGCAGCAGACTTTGTGCGACGCCGTGACCCTGGCCGCTCATCTGCAAGCCGGGACAGTAGTCGGTTGGACTTTGGCGCCTCCCTTGTGGATGCTCGAAGTTGCCGATACGTGTTCGCTGCTGCGCGACTTTTATGCACGTCAGGCGCCCTTATGGCAGCCCGTCTTACAACGGTGCCGAGAACAAAGCGTGCGTCTGGCCCTGGTCCCTCAGCCAGGGCAATTGGTGTGGGACTTGTTTTCCGCGGAGTTGCTCCTGCATACCTGGGATGTGGGCGATGAACTGGCTTTTGCTCTCGACCCCACCCAACTTTTCTGGCAGGGGGTGGATCCCGCCGAATTCGTCCGCTCGTTCAGCGAGAGAATTGCGCACGTATATGTGCGCGACATAGCTATGCAGATCAACGGTCGGCGCAGTGTGGTATGTCAAGTGTGGCCGCCTGGAGATAAACGACGCGGCTGGGATTACCGCTGCCCGGGGCGCGGCGCCGTGGATTGGGAAGCCTTGATCCGGGCTCTGCACTCCATCCAGTATCGCGGCCCGTTATCCGTGTACTGGTGCGATCCAGTTATCGGCCCTGAATTTGGCTTGCAAGAAGCGTGTCAGTTCGCGCACCGGCTGAACTTCCCGACGGTCCCGACAGCCGATGCCTCCTTCGAGCTGGACCAATCGCGAGCGACAACGTAACCGAGCATGCTTGTGGTTTTACTGCTATCCGCGCAGTGATCGGTCGCCGTGCCGATCGAGCGAGTGTGGCCTGGGCGGCTGGTTTGCCAGCCTGCCGAGCGGCTGAACATACGTCACGCTAGAGTCACCCGCCCATGGGAAGTCGGCTGGCCGCAATAGCTCGTCGGCAGCGGAACAGCCCCATACGGGCCAACCATGCAGGCGGCTCCTCAGCGCCAGGCTAGTTTGTCCTCGGCGGCATACTGCTTGTACCATGCCTGAGTAATGGCCCAAGGCTCCTTAACGCCCACGATGGTCAGCGGACGGGGAGCCAAAAGCCCGAGCACTTCGGGGATATCGGTGTACCTGAGGACGCCCAAAAAGTGCGGCCCCTGAAGGTGACTGGCCGGCGGTTCGACCACGGTGACGGCTCCGATGGCCGACTCCCATAGAGCTGCATAAGCTGCCAAGATGCCTGCCTGGCCACGTCCCAATGCCGTGACCGTTCTCCCAGCGCGGTCGTTCTCGTGCAGCCAGCGCGCGACAGCCTGGACATCGTATACGCGCCCCGCGTCTACGGTGCGTCCCAACAGAGCGTGGGCCCGCTCTACGTAATTCGGAGGCGATTTGCGCGTCCATTCCAGTCCCTTGCCACCCCGCGGGACCAGCAGCCATACATCGTCTTCGGCAGCGACCGATTCTTTTGCCCACCTGGGCACTGCTTCGATAGGCTCGTCCGCGGCGAGGACGATGAGCTTGAGAGCACCTGTTCCGGCCGCTGCGGAAGCGTGGCGCACATGCACTTGGATCGGATCGTCGGTGACCAAGAGGATGCCCGGCCCGAAAGCACGCGGCGAACTTGCCGCCGGGACAGTTTCCGGCCAGTCGCGAAAGACACGCTGGCGCAAGGTCGTCATCACCTGCTCCCGACGAGCGCGCGCTTCTCCAGTCGAGCCCGGCGGCTGCAAGCGGACACGTTGGACAAACGACTCGTCAATGCGGCCATTGATTGCATCCCGCGGCAGATCTTTGTCTTCCGCAAAGACACGCAATTGCGGACCAGGAATGACCGCAGGTGGAGTTTCGTAGACCTCGCTTGTGTCCTTTTTCAAGTGCATGTTGATCCAGCGGTAGGCCATCAGCCGCAACGGCACATTGTCCACGTGACCTCCAGGCGTGACACCGATATCGAAAAGCTTTTCCGGTTTGTCCGTGTATAGACGGTACAACTGCTCCAGGCGGCGTCGTATTCGTTCGTTGCCTGCCATGGGAAAGATCGGGTCATATCCCGAGTTGAGGAAAAGCAGAGGCCGCGGCGCCACCAAGGCGGCGATTGTGGTCCACTCCCAGCGATAGACATTGACCAAAAACATACAATCGCAGTGGCCGTTGATGACGCGGTCCACGACATATGTATGCAGGTCGCTCATGCCGCTGACCGGGACGGCGACCCGGACCCGCTCATCCGCTGCCGCCACCCAAAGCGTGGCTGCCCCTCCCCCGCTACGCCCGGTCACTGCCAAGCGTGTGCCATCCACTTCCGGACGGGTGAGGAGGTAATCAATGGCGCGGATGGCGTTCCAGCACTCGACTCCGGCCGGCGTATAAGCCAAGGAGTGCCACCACCACCGCGCATGATTGTAGGTTCCGTGATGGATGCCTGGTATCTCGCCCAGCTGCAAGGAATCGAGCACCAGGCACGCATAGCCGTGCTTCGCGAACCATATGCCGTGGTGCTGATAGGCTGTTTTGTTGCCGTCTCGTCCGCGATGGGAATGACCACACAGGTACAAGACCGCCGGCACTTTGCCCGCCACCTGCCGTGGCAAGTACAAATTGGCCGTTACATACAAGCGCGGGCGACTTTGGAAATGCACCTTTTCGACCACGAAGTCGGCGCATTCCAGCCTACCGGTAACGGTCGCTTGCAGCGGCGTGCGCTCCGGGAGCGGCCACAGCCCGAGCATGTCCAGGTACTGCTGGTACAGCGTGGCGCGCTTTTTCTCCCAGTCCTCGCGCGTGACGACGTCGTCGAGAAAGCTACGCTCCAGTCGTGTCGTCTCGCGACAGAGCCAAGCGTAGATCATTTCGTCGCCGGAGGTCACCGGCGGCTGCAAGCCTACCAGCAACGCCGCCAAGGGATGCCACCACGCTGTCATCGTCCTCACTCCATCTTGTCCCGGGCCAAGGCACCGATAAGCTCAAGCGGTCAGGCCCTCCCATTCGGGCGGCGGCTCCGCAGGTCTGCGTGCCAGCCACCAGGCCCAGATAGTATGCCCCAGCCACACGGCTCCCCAGGAGGCAGTCAAAGCAAAACCCGCTTGCCGGGCCCCGCCCCATTGAAAACCATATTCTTCTTGAAGCAAAATTGCCAAAGTCAACGTCCCAGCCAGGACGAAAACAGTGCCACTGAGGATCAGCCGCAGCAAGACGAAGGCGCGGCGCAAATGGCTCAACACCCTGTCGTTCGTCGCGCAAACCAGAGAGACTTCGAAAACGATCACCAGGATTGCACCGGACAAGGTCAGAGCCCATCCTGTCCGTTGTGCTCGCGTCAGAGCCAGGAGCGCGGATCTCCCCTGCGGATTGCCCGACGCATAGGCGAGCCAGTCTGCCAGCAAAGTGACTGCGCCGGCGCAAGCCAGGAACTGGGCCAAACTGGCCAGCCAGTGCAGGCCTAGTTTGATTTCCACGTGAGGATCGGGCAGCCGACACTCGCTGCTGATACGCTTGGCATGCCCATACAAAGCAGGCAAAAGGAGGAGCACAACGAGCGCCGCCGCGACGCTCGTCCAAAAACCCCATCCGGCTCCGCTGCGCGTCCCAAAAAGCGCTTGCACTGCTTCCATCATGTCCATGCTGTGCCTGCCTCCTTCTGGACCGCCGGGCAATCTCAGCGATACCCGATCACATCGGCACTCTCAGCGATACCCGATCACTTCCCAGTATTCCAGCCAATTGTAAAGCCACGGATGGCGCCAGGGGTTGTAAACTGGATACGTGGCACTCAGCACCGACCATGCTAAAACGATCCAGGCCACACCACGCAGCCACCTATGTCGCGCGATCCGATCCAGAAGCGGTACCATAACCACGAGCCACAACGGCGTGAGCCAAAATGTCCAGCGCGGCCCGCTGGTCCAACCCCCGTAATTGCGAGTCTTCATTAAGTAAAAACCGATCACCACCACCGTCACGACCACAATGGCTGCCGTCAACATGCGCATGTAGCCTCGACCCAAGTTCCAAAAAAAACCTGCCAAAGTAAAGGCAAAAACAGGCGTCAAAGACAACACTCCGTGGTGTCCGAGCACAAAGTGAAATGCGTAAACTGGGAGAGGCTCCTGGGCGCCGTCTATGCCACGGGGGCGAATCCAGTGACTCCCTTCGTATTGGTACCATTCGGACTGCAGTTTTCCGTAGGCCGGAGTCCATTCGCCTATAGCCAGATAATTCACGAGCAGCAAAGCGGCCACGGGCAAGATCGCACCGGGTACGTAAAAGGCGACAGTGCGCATCGGCGAGCGAGTCATCAAAAGCACTGCCAACGCTGTGGCCCAAGCCGCCGACGGCAACTCGTTGGCCACCATCCATCCCGCCGACAGCCCCGAAACCAAATAGAGCCACCCAGCTTGACGACCGTCGTACAAGATGCGCATCGCCGGATACAAAGAGAACACCACGGCGCAGGTCGCCACCACATGATTGTTCAGGCTCACCAAAAAAGTACTCACAAAAGTACCGAAACTGGCAAAAGCCAAAGCATAAACCCAGGCCCAAGCGGTGAGGCAAAAGCGCGCTGCCAGCTTGGCCAACACCACCAGATAAATCACGAAGGGCACCACATTGACCGTCACCAGTATCGTGCGCACGACCTCGAAAGTATCCCGGGCGATATCCCAGCCGAAAAGTTTTTGCAGCAGCCAGTATTCCCCAGCCAGTACGGTGGGCAATAAAGGCGGCTTGCTGGAAAAGAACTCCTTGGTCTTGGGATGCAGCACTTTGTCAATAGCGCCCCACCCGTCCTCGGCGACTATGCCGGTGTCTCGGTAGCGGCGGCCGGTTTGTGGGTCCGGCTCGTCCAGGAACTGCCGCTTGCCTATGGCAAAGGTGCCGTGATCTACCAAGGCTCGGATAGTGGCCCAGCGTGAACGATCGTTGGCGCCGAACGTCGGCATGGGCCGCGGGCGCGTCTGGGGCCAGCGTGACCGCTCGTCCGCCGGATCATTAGGATCTGCAAATAGGGACGGCTCGTACACGCGCTGGACCGCCAGCACGCGCGCCAGCGCCATGGCCCCGGCAAGCAGGATCAACAAAGCGACCACCTGACCCGCCGACAGGGACTCATCAGTCTGTGCCAACTGGTTGGACATCGTATCCGACTCCCGCACTGACTCTCTCCTCGAACCCTTGGCTATACCTGCTCTTATGCTGGAGCATCCAGCACCGGACGATATTTGTGCGCAGGCGGCTCCAAGCATCGGCGCCCCGCGTGCAGTCCGCTGCGGGGGGCGGCGCAAGCCAACGGCAGCCAATCATTCGAACAATTTGCTCACCGATTCGTTATAATGGATCCGTTTGATCGCTTCGCCGAGCAAAGGGGCCACGCTGAGCACGCGCAGGTTGGGCAGTTGTTTTTCGGGCGGCACGGGGATGGTATCGGTCACGATGACTTGCGTAATGGGGGCGTCGCGCAGCCGCTCCACAGCGGGTCCGCACAAGACGGGATGCGTAACGCACACGTAGACCTCCCGAGCACCGTTGTACCGGGCCACATTGGCGGCACCGACGATACTGCTGCCGGTGCTGATCATATCGTCGAACACCAAAGCGATGCGACCGCGCAAAGGCTCGCCGATGAGATTGGCTTGCCGCGTTTCCGTGGCCGTAGACCGTCTTTTGTCCACGATGGCCAGTCCTCCGCCCAGCTTTTGTTGATGCAAAATGGCCTGCTTGATGCGGCCTTCGTCGGGGCTCAGGATGACCACGTCGTGCATGGGCAAATCGAGACTGCGGATGTAGTCGTTGATCACCGGCGCCGCCAGGAGATGGTCCACGGGTATGTCGAAAAAGCCCTGAATCTGCGCAGCGTGGAGATCCACGGTGAGCACCCGATTGGCACCGGCTATGGTCAATAAATTGGCAACCAGTTTGGCCGTGATCGGCACACGACCTACGTCCTTACGGTCCTGGCGGGCATATCCGTAATAGGGCAACACCGCCGTGATACGTGCCGCGCTCGCCCGACGAAAACTGTCCAACATAATCAACAGTTCCATGAGGTTGTCGTTGACCGGCGGACAGGTCGGTTGCACCACGAAGACGTCGCGGCCGCGTACGTCTTCCTCGATACGCACGGAGATTTCGCCGTCGGGGAAATTGCCCAACGTGATGCGGCCCAGCGGGATGTCCAGGTAGCGGCAAATCGCCTCGGCCAAGGGGAGATTGGCGCGTCCACTGAAGACTTTGAGCTCGTAGTTACTGCTCATCGAAGTTGCACCTCGAGACGCTTGCTGGCATCCGATCGTGACGGCGTCCCTGCGGGCCCCAAGCTGTCGGAAAGCCCGCTGACTTGGCTGGCAAACCGCAGGCGATCCTCGCGCACGCGCCCGGGGGTTCAGCCAGCGGCTTCCAAGCGCCGCGGCGCTCTTGCGCCGGCAAGCTCTTCGGCATCTACGATGTCATAGCTATAGCCCTGCTCCGTCAAAAACAGCTGCCGATGCTGGGCAAAGTCCATCTCCCGACTGTCGCGCGTCACCAGTGTGACAAACCGGGCACGACGCCCGTCCGCTTTGGGCCGCAATATCCGTCCTAGCCGCTGCGCCTCCTCCTGACGCGAGCCGAACGTCCCCGACACTTGAATCAATACGCTGGCATCGGGCAAGTCAATGGCGAAGTTGCCTACTTTGGATAGGATCAAGCGCTGCAAAATCCCGCGCCGGAAGTCCTCGTAAAGCTTTTCCCGTTCCTCGGTCGGCGTGCTTCCGGTGATCATGGGAAAACCGAAGCGCTGATGGATCGCTCGCAACTGCCGAAGATACTGGCCAATGATCAACACGCTCTCGTCGGCGAACAGGTCGAGCAGCCGAGCGATGGCATCCAGCTTGTGCGGATTCTCGCTGGCCAAACGGAACTTGTGCCGCCATTCGGCGACCGCGTATTCCATGCGCAGCTCCGCGGGCAAAGGCAATCGTACCTCGATACACTGTGCCTCGGCGATCCATCCGCGCCCCTCCAGATCCTTCCAGGGCACGTCAAATTTTTTAGGCCCGATCAGGCAGAATACATCCCCCTCGCGACCGTCTTCGCGTACCAATGTGGCGGTCAGCCCCAACCGACGACGTGCCTGGATTTCAGCCGTGATGCGGAATACAGGCGCCGGCAAGAGGTGCACTTCGTCGTAAATGATCAGTCCCCACGGGTGCTGATCGAGTAGCGCAAAATGGGGAAAAGCACCGGTCCGCTCAGGCCGATACGTCAGGATTTGGTAGGTCGCCAGCGTCACTGGAGCAACTTGCTTGCTTTCGCCCGTATATTCGGCGATTTGCGATTCGCTCAGGGTGGTCTTGTCGAGCAATTCGCGTCGCCACTGTTTGACGGCATTGATACTGGTGGTGAGAATGAGGGTGGATTGCTGGAGATAGCTCATCACCACCAACCCGACGATCGTCTTACCGGCGCCGCAAGGCAGGACGACAATCCCGCTGCCCCCTTGGACAGACCCGGCGGCATAGAACGCTTCCGCCGCTTGTCGCTGATAGTCGCGCACGTGCAAAGGCTTGCCCTGGCGTGTCACCGACCTCAAGGCAAACGATAAGGGCTGGCCATCAACGTATCCGCCTCGGTCGTCAACGGGGTATCCAAAATGCAACAGCGCTTGCTTGAGCACACCGCGATAGGCAGCAGGCACACGAACCCGGGCCGGACCGACGCGCTCGCCCAGCCACTGTTTGATTTTCTCCTGGCGCGCGATCTCCTCCAATAACAGACTCTCTTGTGCCTCCAGAAGCAGCTGCGGCCCGTCGGCAATCAGCCTGAGCTTTCCATACCGACCGACTGTTTCCTCGATTTCTCGACATAAAGCGACCGGCAGGGCATAACGGCTGTACTTTTGCAAAGCCGCGATCATCTGTTCGGCGGTCATGCCCCCCGCCGCCGCGCTCCATAGCGACAGCGATGTGATCCGATAAAAATGAAAATGCTCCGGGCTCTTGACCAGTTCGGCGAATGGTGCGATGGCATCGCGAGCCTCCCGAAAGCGCGGATGTTGCACCTCCAGCAAAATCGTACGATCCGCCTGAACGATCAATGGTCCCTGGTTATCCATCGTCGGTCCCTGGTTTGTCCAAGTGCCAAAAGGTCTATGGCCGTTCCTAGGCCCACTGAATCACCAGGCATCAGTACATCCTAATCATCCGGCGCGGCGTTGGCAGATGGCTTGTCGGTGTGGATGGTTCGTCTCCACGAACCGCCATGCGCAGAGAAACAAAAAAGGAGGCCCCTGAGGACCTCCTAAAGTTTAGCAGATTGTTGGTCGCAGCGGAGCAGCCTAAGACGCAACTACTTAGCGGCTACCAGCTTCCGAGGAAAAATCGAAGCTAACGTGCGTCTTCTGCCCCGCGCGAACGAGCGCCTGGCGAGTCAAAGACCGGATTTCCCCGCCACGGACCACTTCGGCGGTCAGGACATAGACATAATCCTTGCCAGGCTGCAACTCCGGGCTGGCGAAGATGCGGGCGCTGCCCCGAGATACGGTGAGCATGCCGTCAATGGTCAGCTTGGCATCTTCGGGCAGACTAACGATGATCTCTGCGGGAGCAGGAGCCTCAGCCTTGGGCTTTTCTGCCTTCTCTTTTGGAGGTACCGGAACTTTCTCCGGCTTTTTCTCCTCCTTCTTTTCGGGCTTCTTTTCTTCCTTGTTGTACTCGACTACCACGCCATGACAATGTCCCCGACGAAGTCTGCTAAAAAGACCGCCGTGGCAAGCGTAGCGGTCACGCTTGGCGAACAAGCCGCCATGGCAGCCGTGTCGTTCGCGTTTGGCGAACAAGCCGCCGTGGCAATGCCCACGCTTGACCGCGCCATGGCATGCAGCGCTTTCTTTGGCTGCTCCGTGGCAAGCCGCACCACCCTCGTGAGCCGCTGGAGCAGCGTTGGCGCTCAGCGCCACCATCAACACGATGCTGTACATACCTCTGACCTCCTCCTCGAACGCCGATTCCTCGAAGACGTCCTAACTTTGCCGTCAAACCCTACTTTTCGGGCCGTCCGACCCATTCACGTTCTGCCAGGCAGGCCCTTGGATCCTTTTCCAAGGGGGCTACGAAGATACTATGTCCTGGAAAGACGAGTGTCAACGAAGAAATGCGAAGATTTGGAAAAATACACCAAGGTCACAAGCTGCATAGAATGAATCGATTGAAAAAACTGTAACGTCTTACCCTGGGCAATCGCCCAGCGCTATTTTTTGCCACCCGCGGCGCAACAGTTCCGGCCGCAAATCGCCGGCCAAAAAGACCGATCCGGTGATGACGATCGTTTCCTCTTGCCAGCGATTAGCCAAAGCCCACTCTATCGCTTCTACCGGATCGTAAATGACAGCTGCCGGAGATCGGTCGAAACTCTGCCAGATATTGGCGAGCGCCTCCGGTTTGGCCCAGCGAGGACTGCTGCGGTAGTTAGTGAATACTGCCCTCTGGAAGTGGCCGCTCAGTGCCTGGATGATCCCCCGCAAATCCTTGTCTCGCGAGCAGGCCAAGAGCAACATGCGGCGGCCTGCCGGCAAGCTTTCTCTCAACGTGTGCACCAGAGTTTCCATGGACGCATGATTGTGTGCGCAGTCCAGCACCAGCAGTTGACCATGTCTTTGAAACACCTCGATGCGTGCCGGCCAGTACACATGGCGCAATCCCTGCGCGATAGCCCGATCGGCGATCGGCACACCTCGGCTGCGCAGAACCGCCACGGTGGCCAGGGCTACAGCTGCGTTAGCCGCTTGATGTTCGCCCAGCAAGCCTACCGGCATCCAGTCCCATTTCTGTCCCCCCACCCGGAAGCGTGCCCGCGGTGCATACGCCGACTCTGCTGTCACCCGACCCGGCTCGTATTCATAATCGAAATCTTGCCGAAGCTGCAGTATAGGAGCACGGCGCTGCCGAGCCACCGTCTCGATTACGCGCCGCGGGCCCTCTTGAGTGACCCCGGAGACAGCGGGCACACTGGGCTTGATAATGCCGGCCTTTTCGAAGGCAATTTTTTCCAAGGTGTCGCCTAATTGCTGGGTGTGATCCAGACTGATGCTGGTGACCACGGACACTACGGGGTGGCAAACGTTGGTGGCGTCGAAACGCCCGCCCAGGCCGACCTCGACGACTGCCCAATCCACCCGCCGACGATGAAAATGCAGCAACCCCAAAGCGGTGCTCACTTCGAAGAACGTGGGAGGAGGCCAGCCTTTGTGTACCAGTCGCTGGACGGCGCTTTCGATATCCGCCATACAAGCGGTAACCTCCGCCGGGGCAATCGGCGAGCCGTTTACTTGGCAGCGTTCCTCGACGCGTACCAGATGCGGTGAGGTGAACAGCCCGGTACGATAGCCTGCCGCCTGGAGGATGCTTTGCAGAAAAGCGCACGTCGAGCCTTTTCCCTTGCTGCCGGCGACATGGAGGATGCGCAAACGCCGCTCCGGGTGGCCCAATTCGGCCAGCAGAGCGCGCATACGATCCAACCTCAGCACGCGGGCATCCGCTGGCATTCCGCGCTGCTCGTAATTGACATGCTTGTACCAATAGGCTATGGCTTCTTCGTAGGTGCGGACTGGCATGCCCTGAGTATACGCCAGACCGGTAGCCCCGGCTACGATCATGCGCTAACCGGCCTATTGGTCTTGAAGACAACTCGGTCGTGTCCTATCATCCGGTTTGGGGGGACGTTGTGCTGGAGCCGGGAGGGGTCTGCTCGAGTCCAGTCCGTCTCCACAGTGGCTATCGGACGGTTCGTCTGCTCCTTGTCTCGAACCATCCGGCGTCACCTGGCTGCGGGCTTTCTTTGCAAGCTCCGTGACCTACAATACAGAAAGCCCATACAGTGTACCGAATTATGCGGGGATAGACTATGCACATGCGAGATGTGGTGATCGGCATCGGGGGCGCAGCCGGCGACGGCGTTGCTAGCGCGGGGAATACGCTGGCGCTGTCGGTGGCCCGCCAGGGACTAGGCGTCTTCGCTTACAACAGCTATCAATCCGTGGTGCGAGGCGGCCATTCTTGGCTGCGTCTGCGTATTGCCGAACACAAGCCGCTCAACCATGGCGATCAGGTCCATGCCGTTATCGCTCTGAACCAAGATACCCTGGACCGGCACATGCAGGAGCTGACTGCCGGCGGTGCGGTGATTTACAACACTGCCAAGGTCAAGCCAGCTTACGATCCACCGGTAGGCGTGCAACTGTGTCCCCTGCCGGTACCGGACCTGACGCCGGCCTATCGCGAGCTGCCGGTAATGCAGAATACAGTGGCCATCGGTGCCCTATTGCGCATGCTCGGCATGGGCTACGAGGGGCTGGAGTCGGTCCTGCAATCTACGTTCGCCAAAAAGCCGCAAGTGGTCAAAACCAACCTCGAGGCTGCTCGTGCTGGGTATGAATACGCCGCCCAACATTTTCAACCTCTGAGCAGGCAGTTACGGCCTGTGCCCGATCGCAAGTGGGCGCTAGTCACGGGGAACGAATTGTTCGGCATGGGTGCTGCCGCCGCGGGGTGCAAGTTTTATTGTGCCTATCCTATGACGCCGGCGACGCATATCCTGGAATGGTTCGCGCCCCACGCCAAAGAGTTGGGCATAGTGGTGCGCCAGGTGGAAGACGAATTAGCAGTCATCAATATGACCATCGGTGCCAGCCATATGGGCGTGCGGGCCATGTGCGGCACGTCCGGAGGTGGCTTTTCGCTCATGACCGAAGCCGTGGGTATGTCGGGCATGATCGAGACGCCTCTGGTCGTCATCAACGTGCAGCGCGCTGGCCCGTCCACCGGTGTGCCCACGAAAACAGAGCAGGCCGATCTCAACCAGGCCTTGGGCGCCAGTCAAGGGGATTTCCCGCGCATCGTTCTGGCCCCCATCAACATCCCGGACTGCTTTGTCACTCCAGGGCTAGCTTTTAACTTGGCGGAAAGGTTCCAGTGCCCTGTAATCATCCTTTCTGACCTGCTGCTCAGCGAAAGCAACGAGACCGTGGATCCCGAATGGCTGATGCAGCCTATCGAAATAGACCGTGGCGAGACCATTTTTGCCGCCGACGGGCGCGACGGCGAAACTTACTTACGCTATAAGGACACGCCATCGGGCATCTCGCCGCGTGCCATCCCTGGTTTGCCCGACCACCTGTATGTCGCCGCCACCGACGAACACGACGAGGACGGCGTACTGATCAGCGACGTTTTTACCGATCCGGTGCGTCGTAAGAAGATGGTAGACAAGCGGGCCCGCAAAATGGAGGGCGTATTGCCATACCTGCCTCCGCCCTATTTCGAGGGTCCCAAAGACGCCGATGTGACCCTGGTCGGATGGGGCTCGACCTGGGGCGTCTTGGTCGAAGCCGCCGAACGTCTGCGTCAACAGGGTATCAGTACCAACCACTTGCAAATCAAGTGCCTGGTACCTTTCCAGAGCGAAATCGTCGGCACGATCCTCCAAAACAGCCGGCGGATCATAATCGTGGAAAACAACAAAAGCGGCCAGTTCGCGCGACACTTGCGCGCGGAAACCGGCATCGAGGCGCATGGCCACGTGCGCAAATACGACGGTGAACCCTTCGAGCCAAAACATGTGGTCGCCGCCGTGCAAACAATTTTGCGCACCGGCCAAAAGATAGTCGAATGCCTCTCGGAAGAGCCGGGGTGGCAAACCGAACATCCGAGCGGTGCCTCCGGCGATTGGCCGGGGCGCAAGGTAACCGTCGGCAAGCATTATGCGCTGGCCACCGGTAGCCGCGAGCATACGCATTGAGTGGCGCGTGCCGGGAGCAGCTAGCATGGGTTGGTTGTTGTCTTCTGTCGGAGGCTTGATCGCAGTGGCTGCTGTTGTGGCCCTGATGCTTGTGCTCGTCCTGTTCGGCCAGGGAAAGGGGAAGTGATAGGTAATCTGTCGCTGCTGGTCAGCAGCGCTTCGTGTACCGAGACGAACCATTGAACGGCACGAGTATGACGACCGCACGTGCTTCAGGCGGTCATCGGTATTGCGGGAACTGGGCGATTGCCAGCCTGTGCGCAATAGGATGACGAGCAGCCGAGAAAATTCGTTGAGAAAGGAGAGGCAAGCAATATGTCTACGGTTACAGCTCCGGTAAAAAAGCCCGATGTGAAAGACTATCGTGCCGAGGTCCCGCCGGACTGGTGCCCTGGTTGCGGCGACTTCGGAGTGCTCAATGCGCTGTTCCAAGCGTGCGCCGAATTGGGCCTCAAATCCCATGAGATTCTTGTGGTGTCGGGCATCGGCTGCTCGTCCAATCTACCTGGCTTCATCAAGGCATACGGCATCCACAGTCTCCACGGTCGGGCAATTCCCGTAGCTACGGGCGCCAAGCTCGCCAATCACGATATGACCGTGATCGTGACAGGCGGCGACGGCGACGGCTACGGCATCGGCCTGAGCCACTTCATCCATGCCATCCGCCGCAATATCAACATCACGTACATCGTAATGAACAACGAAATCTATGGCTTGACCACCGGGCAGGTATCGCCGACGAGCGAGCCAGGGGTCAAAACGAAAACGACACCTTTCGGCAACCTGGAAGGGATGCTCAATCCCATCGCCCTGGCACTAGCGGCCGGATGTGGGTACGTCGCCCGCGGTTTCAGCGGCCAGCCTAAGCATCTGAGCCAGCTCTACAAAGAAGGCATCCAGTACCCAGGCTTCGCTCTCATAGATGTTTTCAGCCCATGTGTTACTTTCAACAAACAAAACACCTACGATTGGTTCCGCAAGCGCGTTTATAAGTTGGAAGACGTGCAGCACGATCCGGAGAACTGGCACGCCGCCATGGACAAAGCGCTGGAATGGGGCGAAAAGATCCCCATCGGCCTTTTCTATCGTAACCCTACTCCCAGGCCGTCCTTGGAACTTCAAGACCCGGCTTTGCAGTCCGGTGTGCCTTTGGTCCGTCATCCGGTGGGGCTGGGCCTCGATATCCGCCGCAAATTGATCGAAGAATTCATGTAAAACGGCCCCAGCGGCGTCGGCCCCGGCGTCGTATCTACTCGGTTGCCATGGAATGCCTCGCTGTCGAGGCACAGTGACGAGTACCTAAACCACCCAGGGCTCGCTCCATGAAAGGACCGCTTTGGCGTATCCGCTACGATGCCAGCAGGTGCTGGGAGTGTCCCGTCTGTCGGCGCAAGGCTTATACGTCCGGCGATGTGGTCGCCCGCCAGTGCGAATGCCTTTCACAGCGGCCGCTGCCGCAACCTGTATGGATGCGGTTGATCGAGCCCCCCAGACGCAAATCCGCCTCGGCAGCTCCGCTCGCCGTTCAGGTCGGCACCCGTCCCGCAGTGGCGGGCGATAATGTGACAGGCTCTACTCCGGTCGCGACTCCGCAAACCACGCCGCAACCCGTGCAGACCTTGCCAAGGCCCCAAAAAGAAGACAACAACCTTTCCCAACCCTCCGGCGGAGATGCCCCATTTGCCGATGGGATCTTCTGACGCTTTTGACACAGCAAGCATGTGCCGCTCGGATAACCTTGGCCGGACCGGTTCCGGGCAGCTAAGTCTTGCGGCCAACCAAGAAGCAGGTAAAAGGCCTAAACCGCTGTCGTGGCTGGGTCCTAGCGATCCTGAATCGTTAGCCTTTACTTTTGCTGGATCTGCTGAGTCGCACGGTAAGCCATCTACCAACAATGGTTACGGAAAATTGGAGCTGCAAAGAAGCGGACGAGAGCGCTTTGACGACTGCAGTCGAGTGCCGAAGAGAGGACTCGAACCTCCACGGGCTTATCGCCCACCAGGTCCTGAACCTGGCGCGTCTGCCAATTCCGCCACTTCGGCAACCAGGCCTATGACTCTGACCAGATAGTGATCAGAGCGCTCTTCGAGGCCCATGGATATTATTTACCCGCCCTATCGCAGCCGTCAAGCATTTGTTGGCTTTCGGGTCGTTCAGCAACGAGGAGCCGATCCTCGGTGAGTCAGGTGTACAAAAGTCGGCGGGGTATCTTGCAAAGTAGCCGTCCGTCGTGCTAAGCTACACGTCTATGCGAGCACTGCCCATACTTCCCGTAACGGTCATCGGCAGTTGGTCGTTCCCCGGCTGGTATGCGCGGCTATGCGAAGAGGCCACGCATCATCCCGATTGCTACGGTCCGGACGATCTGGAAGAAGCACTGCAGGACGCGGTCCGATTGGCTCTCGATGATCAGTTACAGGCCGGCGCCGATATCGTCACGGACGGGGAAATGCAGCGGGTGGACTTCAATCTAGGCTTTTACGACTACCTGACTGGGCTAGTCCGGTTGCCGGTGCGACGACGCTGGGGCCCCCCTGCACACGATCAGCGTCCGAAGTACCGCTGTGTAGCTCCTTTGGCGGCGCCGAACGGGTTGGGTGTCGTGCGCGAGTTTCGCCGACTGCGCAATCTGACCGACGTACCGGTGAAAGTACCCATACCAGGCCCTTTTACCCTGGCCGGCTGTATCGAAGGTGACGAAGTTTATCGCACACGCCTGGAAGTAACCGAAGCACTCATTCCGATCGTCAATCGGGAAATGCGCGAACTGGTAGCCTTGGGGGCCGATTTTATCCAGCTCGACGAGCCCAGTTTTGCCTGCCACCCTGACGATCCCGACGTGTTCGTGGACATCGTGCGGCGTACCGTGGCCGACGTTGCCGCCAAGATCAGCTTGCATATGTGCTTCGGCAATTACCGTGCGCGCGCCGTCGGCCACCGCAGTTACCGACCTATCTTTGCACACATGGTGCGTGCCCCGGTGCATCAGCTGGCTCTGGAATTTGCCAGTCGGGAAATGAGCGAAACCGAATTGGCCCGAGAAATCCCGGCCCCAATGGAATTGGCCGTAGGCCTAGTGGACGTGAAAAACACCTGGGTCGAGCCGCCGGAATTGGTCGCCGAGCGTTTGCGGCTGGTATTGCGTTATATCGAGCCAGAGCGTGTGCAAGTCACACCGGATTGTGGCTTTTCGCAGACGCCACGCTTTATCGCCCGGCAAAAGCTCATGTCACTGGTCGAAGGAACCCGACTGGTGCGCCGAGAACTGGGACATGCCAGCTAAGCAGAGAAGCGCGCCGGCACGCGGACCAGACCGCCGGCAGCTATAATGACTTTGTCGCCAGCGAACCCTTGGCGCTCTTTGAAGCCGGCGAGGATCGGTGCGGGCGACAAGAGGAACAGGCATGAGCGAGTTGACGCACGAGTGTGGCGTGGCGGCAATTTATCATCTGGCCGATCGCGGGCGCTCGCCTCTTCTACCCGAGGGAGTAGAGCCCGACCAAGCCACGCGACTCATACCGCGCATGCTGCTCGACTTGCAAAATCGCGGGCAACTGGCTGCTGGCATCACCAGCTATCATCCGCACCGTGGCCGCCTGTTGCATACCTACAAGGAAATCGGCACCGTCATCGAAGCCCTGCGCCTCAATCACCGAGGCAAATACGAAAGCATCATGCGCGAACTCGCCGGCTGGGCCGGTATCGGCCACGTGCGCTATGCCACGTGCGGTCGCGACGATCGCAGTTATGCCCAACCCTTCGAGCGCCACCACGGGCAGAAGTGGAAATGGTTCGCTTTTGCCTTCAATGGCCAGCTGGCTAACTATATGCAGCTGCGCGACGAAATCCTAGCAGTGCGCAACTACCACCTCATCCGCGACACCGATACCGAAGTGATCATGCATTGCCTGAGTTACGAACTGCGCGGCGAAGAACCGGTGGACTTGGTGGAGGTGTTTCGGCGTCTGAGCCAGCGCTTCGACGGAGCCTACAACATCGTCTACCTCGATGCCATGGGGGCCATGGCTGTGGTGCGCGATCCGCAGGGCTTTCGCCCCCTGTGTTATGCCCTCGAAGGCCCTCTGTTCGCAGCAGCCAGCGAAAGTGTGGCCCTGCAGAATCTGGGCTTTACGGACATCCGCGCGGTCGAACCCGGAGAAATGGTGCTCGTGCAGAATCAGCAGGTGCGGGTGGTGCGCTACGCCGAGAGGCGCACGCCCAGCCATTGCTTTTTCGAGTGGATTTACTTCGCCAACGTAGCCAGTTCGCTGGATAAACGCAGTGTGTACCTGGCACGCGCCCAGCTCGGCCGCGAGTTGGCTTGGCAAGAGCGCCGACTCAACATCGTACCCCTCGACGAACAAACCATCGTGGTCCCTGTTCCGGATACCGGCAAGGCTGCTGCCGACGCTATGGCTTACGAACTGGGATTGCGCTCGGTCGAGGGCCTGATGCGCAATCGCTACGTCGGACGTACCTTCATCGAAGGGGAAAACCGTGCCAACCGTGCCCGCATGAAGTACACGCCTCTACGCGAAGTCTTGGAAGGCAAGCGCGTGCTGTTGGTCGAAGACACCATCGTGCGAAGCACGACCATGAAAACGCTCATCGGCGAGTTGCGCCAGCGCGGCGGTGCGCGCGAAATCCATGTGCGCGTCGCCTGCCCGCCCATCATCGCCCCGTGCTTTTACGGCATAGATATGTCCACGATCAGCGAGCTTTTTGCACCTCGGTTCATGAAAGGGACTCGTCCGACAGCAGCCGAACAACAGGCCATGGCCCAGGAGTTGGGGGCCGACAGCTTGTTTTACCTCCCCGTGGAAGCCGTAGCGCGCTGCATCGGTATCGAAGCGCACAAGCTCTGCCGCGCCTGCATCACCGGCCAGTACCCCACGCCCACAGGAGCGCAATTGTACCGTCTCGCCTGTGCCCATGCCGGCCAGGAAAACGGCCGGACCTACGAAATGCCTTCTGCAGGCGCTGCCCCGAAGGAGCGTGCCCGCTGAAGAGCATGGCGCGACCCGGACCGCCATAGGACAACACGCGCCTGGCCCGTAGCACCGCGACTAAAGTGCCGAGCGGCGAGGAAAGACGCGCCCTGTGCCCAAAGCTACCGCCAGCTGCGATGGCCCGAGTCGGCACAGGGCCGACTGAGCTTTTCGGGCCAGACAGGAAAGATTCCCGGCGCACCGAGTACCGAGGCAGTTACTGTTGCCCCCGGCGACGGAGTGCGTCGCGCAGACGTGCGGCAGTTTCGTAATCTTCGTTCGCCACAGCAATGGCCAGTCTCTCGCGCAAGGTCGTCTCGATGCCGTGCAACTGCCGGATATCCCGATCTATACGCCGCAATTGCCGCACCATGCCGTCTTCTTCCATGCGCTCTTCCAACCCGTGCTCGGCAAAAAAGGCGCGGATCTTTTCCAGACCCTGGTCAATTTCGTCCAGGGCCCGCTCTGGATCGTCCTTTTCCAAAGCCAGCGCGGCCGCCGCCTGGGTGCGATGGAACAGCACAAAGCCGCGGTATTGCTCGTGCGACAGAGTGTACTCCTCGCTCGGGGAGTATTGGCGCACAAAATCCATGAACGCCAAGGTGTGATCGGCATCGGCTATGGCACGCTGAAAATTGCGCAAGGCCAGCCAACACAGACGCCGGTGGTAATATTGGACGAATTCGCGATCGGCCTCGACGCATTGCTCTTCGGTGAGTTTGAAGGCACGTTCGGCGCGCTGGCACAAGTCCGCCTGATGGCGCAGGTAGTCCAGATAAGTGGGAAAACCGTGCGGACGGGTGCCATCGGGACGTCCCGACAGTTCCATCTGCAACACACCCAGGTCCACACGCATTTGCAAGACCTGTCTGCCATCCGAAGCATCCACGAGTCGGGCCTGGACGATGCCTGGCTTGTACTCCCAGCCCCACAATGCCCGATCTATGTCCTGGCTCATGCCATGTTCCCTCTGCGCATCGCGCGCGGCACGGAGCACGTCTACTTAATCATAACCCGTGCCGCAAGGGGAGGGCAAGTGAGTCGCACGCGTGCCGGTAAAGCCAGCCAACGAAGGACCTGCCTCGGAAGTGCACAAAAATCGGCAAAGAAATCGGAAAGGCGATGCGTCGGTAATCTGGGAAGAATGTGCCGCCACGACCCCGCTGTCGGCACGATCGGCGCACTTTACTCGACGGAGCTATCCATCGAGCTGATGTGATTGGCAGGTATCGTCCAGTTTTCCAAGGTGTGGTCGCCGTCGAGGGTGAACTGCATAAGGTACGCATCTTCGCCGGTATCGGCAAAATGATCCCGCAGCACCCGCACGGCGTAAAAACCCTGAGCACGCAAAAACAGCTGGGCCGGCAGATTGGTTTCGCGTACGTGCGCGCTGATGCGCGTGCGCCGATGACTGGTCAATTTGCCTACCAGTTTTTGCAGCAATTGCGAGCCGATGCCGCGGCGGCGATAATGCGGATGTACCGCCAAGTCGAGCAGCCGTAATTCCGTGCGGTGCAGTTCGTAGACCATATAGCCCAGGATGCGGTCGCCCAGTTCGGCGACCATGCCGATGCAATTGCGCTGCCGCAGATGCCGCAAAAAGTCTTCTTCCGTCCAGGGATGCTCGAAGCTGGTTTGCTCGATCTGGAATACCTCGGGCATATCACGGCGGATCATCCAACGGATGTGGACGCGCACCAATTCTTGCTCCGTGTGATGCCCCGGCATGTGGACTCCTTCCTGCCCGTGTGCGGGGGTCCGAAGAACGCTCAGGACCCCGACTGTTTACCCCCTCGCTCTCTGCCTGGCCCTACTGCTCACTCTGCGTTGCCGGCCGTCTCGGGCTAGTTTAACGCCATCGCCTGGATCGCCACTTCGTCGAACACACCCGCGTTGCCCTTTATTGGTATCGTCCGCGATAAAGCTCTACGGGGTATTTTTCGGCGTTTTTGCGGAGTTTGTTCAGTGTCGCCTGTGCCAAATCCACACCGAGCACGTTGGCCAGTGCTAAAAGATAACAGGCGACATCGGCCATTTCCTCGGCGATGGCCTGTCGTTTTGCTGCCTCCTGCGCCATCTTGCGCGATTCTTCCAGGTCTACCCAAAGAAAATGCTCCATCAATTCGGCAGCCTCGACCATCAAACCCATGACCAGGTTTTTCGGACTGTGGAACTTGTGCCAATCCCGCTCGTCTACGAAAGCAGCAACCTGTGCCTTCAAGTCAGCCACGGTCACATGAGCATCGGTCATAGATATTCCTCGCACGGACTCCACAAAACAGGCCACGATCCGCCTGGATGTCATGGTATGGAGGGTGCCCCACAAGTGACCGATGCGTCTTTCTTCCCCCGTCGTCGGCGGAGCGGACTTGCCCCGTATATAGGCGCAGGGGAAGTTCCTGTCAACCGACACCTGCAAAAACAGACCTATACCGGCCCGATGACCTTCCCTACTCGCAACGGTACAGGTGCTTTCTGGCACCTGGTCTGGAGTGAAAACCGCCGGGACGATAGGATGAGTAATAATGGCCGAATGGCAGAGGATCGGGACCGGCTATGGCTGCTAAAAAGAGCGAAGGGGGCGAAAAACTGATTTGCACCAATCGTCGGGCGTTCCGCAACTACCACATCCTCGACCGATTGGAGTGCGGCATTGCACTCATGGGCACCGAGGTCAAGAGCCTGCGCGAGTCCGGGGCCAACATTGACGACGCCTACGCGCGTGTGACGGACGGTGAGGTGTGGCTCGTCAACGCCGATATTCCCCCATATTCGCTGGGCCATCAGCTCAATCACGAACCCAAACGCAAGAGGAAACTCTTGCTACACCGCGCGGAGATCGCCAAATTCGCCGCCAAGGCGACGCAACGCGGTATGACCTTGATCCCGTTGCGCATGTATTTCAAGCGCGGCAAAGCGAAAGTAGAACTCGCTGTCGCCCGCGGCAAACACCTGTACGACAAGCGCCAGGAGCTGAAAAAAGCCGAAGCCCGACAGGAAATCGAACGCGCCCTCAGACGCAGGCGCTAGTCATGCCGACGCCCACGCGTCACGGAGGACCGCTGTGGACATCGTCGCTTTGGTGGAGTCGGAGCGACATGTGTGCTGCCGCTATCGGCTTTTGGCCTTGGCACCATGGTGGCAGCAAGCAGGCTATCGGTTGCGGCTGCGGCCCGTTCCCAAAAACTGGGTGGCACGCCGACGGGTATGGGTCGAACTTGCCGCAGCCGACGCAGTGATCCTGCAGCGGCGCTTGTTTTCCTGGTTCTGGCTCAGTCGTTTGCGTCGGCGTGCGCGCCGCTTGTTTTTCGACTTCGACGACGCGGTTTTTTTACGCGACTCGTACAGTCGCCGCGGACTTCTCAGCCGGCAACGTTTGCGCCGCTTCGCTGCCACGGTACGCGCTGCCGATGTGGTCGTCGCCGGCAATCCTTTCTTGGCTGCTGCGGCACGCCGTTATGCCACGTCCGCGCAGGTCCATATCGTCCCCACCTGTGTGGATCCGCAACGGTATCGGCTGGCCTCACAAGACCAGTGCCCGGATGAAATACGGCTGGTCTGGATCGGCTCGCACAGTACTGTGCGCTGTTTCCAGATGTGCCGAGAATTGATGGAACGTATCGGCCAGGCGCTCCCTCACGCCCGGCTGTACGTGATTTGCGATCGTTTTCCCCAATTCGACCACTTGCCGGTGATCCCCGTCCCCTGGTCCGAGAGTTCGGAAGTAGAGTACCTCGCCCGAGCACATATTGGCATCAGCTGGCTGCCCGATGACGACTGGAGCCGAGGCAAATGCGGGCTCAAAATCCTGCAATACTTGGCGGCTGGTCTGCCCGTGGTGGCCAATCCGGTAGGCGAACAAGCGCGCTTGGTGCGCCCAGGCGTCCAGGGCTTTCTCGCTGACCATCCACAGCACTGGATCGAGGCACTGACCCTGCTGGCGCAACGGCCCGACTTGCGACGACACATGGGCCTACAAGGCCGCAAGCTGGTCGAAGCCAGCTACAGCACAAAGGAAGGTGCAGAGCGATGGCTGCGAATCTTCCGCCACGCCGCCTCGTGGCGACCGGCAGCGTGACATGGGCTCGACCGGCCATGGACTACGCCCCGGCATCCAAGGCCGAGCAGCTCTGGATGCACCTGAACAGTCACGGCGAGCACTGGCTGGTACGTAGCGATATAGCCCATGTCTTGCCTATTCCCTTGGCTGAATATCTGCAAAACGGCCGGACCGACACGGTGCAGGCAGTCAAGGAGACCCCCTATCGCTCGGTGTACCGGTTGCACCTTGCCGAGGACAGGTGGTATGTCAAACTGTACCGCCCGACACGGTGGCTACATTGCCTGCGGGCGTTCCTGGGCTGCGATCCTGCGCACCATGAGTTCGTCACGGCACTTCGGCTCGAAAACCGGGGTGTCCCGGTACCGCCTGCATTGGCATGGGGCCGTTTGCCGGATGGGACCACGTTGATCGTCTCGGCGGCTCTGAATCCTGCGGAAACGCTGGCAGACCTCCTGAGAAAACGCGCCGCCTCTGAAACAGATGCAGCGGCCCCTTTCCGAAACAGGCTCATCGAACAGACGGCCCGTTTGGTCGCTCGGCTGCACGACCTCGGTCTTTGCCACCACGATTTGCACGCGGACAACCTCTTGATCTGGTACAGTCCCGAAGGCGCCCAGGTGGTGCTTTTGGACTTCCGCGAAGTGAAGCGCCGCACCATGAACACCTGTCGCACTCGGGCCAATTTGGCGTTGCTGGGGCAAAGCATGGCTTTGCTCACGCACAAAACCGAGAGAAGACGCTTTCTGGAGGCTTATCGGCACCATCGTCGTACTTTGAGCATCGCACGCACGGATGTTTTTCGCTGGGCGCGCGCCATCGAACGTGCCATGCGCAAGGGGTGTGTGCGCTATTGGCGCCGGGCTAATAAGCGTTACATCAGCCCGTCACGACGCGTTTATCGCCTCCAACTTGGTCATTGGCATCTCTGGGCTGCCTCGACGTTACCCCGATCGGTAGCCCACGCGTGCCTGCAGATAGCACAAAACGGACAGCTTTTCCCAAGTTGCCGACTCATCAAATCGAGCGCCAGTGGTACGACTGCCGAAGTACAAATGCCAGGCTGGCATAAACCAGTGATAGTCAAAAGCTTCGGCCGAGGCAAAAGCTTTTGGTCTCGACTAGGCCGACGCTACCAGAGCTTGGCTCGCCGGGCTTGGCTGGCAGGCTGGCAATTGCTCGAAGCACAATTGCCCACTGCCAAACCCCTGGCCCTGATCGAACGCCGCTCTTGGCTGGGAGTTTCCGCCAGTTTTCTGGTTCTCGAAAAGCTGGAAGACGCCGTAACCTTGCGCGAATATGCCGAGCAAATGAACGAAAAGCACCTGCTGCGCCAACTAGGCTGTTCCATAGCGCGCTTGCTTCGACTGGCACACGAGCGCGGATTCAGCCATCCCGACCTCAAAGCGAGCAATATACTCGTCCAATACCGGTCCGCTGGCCCACGCATTTTTTTTGTAGATGTTACCCACGTGCGACTAGGCTGCCTGAGCCTAGCTCGACGGGCTAGGGATTTGGCTCGGCTGTACGTTAGCTTCCGCGGAGATCGCCGACTGGGGCGTGCCGATTGGCTGCGCTTCCTTTTTACCTACTTAGGCACTCATAAACCAGCGTGGAAAGCCTTGTGGCGGCGTATCCACACTCTGGCTGCACGAAAAGTGCAACGCAACTTACGAAGAAACCGCCCCCTCTCGTGAAACCTTAACCGGCACACACAGCAGTCGGTGTATTTGCAATCATAGCACGGCGCGGTGACGACATGAGTCATACGATTTCCTTTCGTTTCGCTACGAGGGGTCTATCCGGCAAACCCTAACCCCCGCGTGCGCTCGAGTCCCCGTTGACGTCTCGACACGTTGGTCCGGGCACCTGCTTCAGGGTCCCGGCAAGCCCCGCCGGTAGGGCGTACACTTACCCTTATCATTATCGTCAGCTATGTTGCGTGTCCAGAAGGATAATCGGTTTTGCTCCCGACTGGCACCGCCGCTTTGTGTGTGCCGGTTAAGGTTTCACGAGAGGGGGCGGTTTCTTCGTAAGTTGCGTTGCACTTTTCGTGCAGCCAGAGTGTGGATACGCCGCCACAAGGCTTTCCACGCTGGTTTATGAGTGC
>Ga0209989_100012_pt1 | contig 38224 bp, 33 predicted proteins | sample Antgeofumaro1A2B_FD_188083 | JGI IMG/M metagenome (GOLD analysis project Ga0209989, IMG submission 188083) | Geothermal fumarole subsurface microbial communities from Mt. Erebus, Antarctica - 1A2B (SPAdes) (version 2) | ecosystem: Environmental > Terrestrial > Volcanic > Fumaroles | place: Mt....
GCCTCTGTGGCATCTTAACCACCCGGCGGTCGCCGGCAAGAAGGTTCCCAAGGTACGCTCCGCCGCCGACGTGCAAACAGGATCGAGACCCAACTCCCGTAAGCGGCTCTTCATGGTGACCAACTGTGGCCAAAGCCCGATGCAACTCGAGCGTTGGTTACTTTACAATCGAACAAGGTTAGCCTGAGCGGTTACAAATTCGATTAGCACAGGCTCAAATATTGCTTGACCGAGCTAATTGCTTTCAGCTGCAAGTCGGCTGGAGCGCGAAAAATAAAACAGTCCCTGCGAAAATCCAAAGGATTGATTTATAAGTCCTTTGCTCATTGAAAGTTACGCCTAAAATCTTTGGCCTGATGCCTTCTGGCGCAGCCGCAAAAAACATCTTGACGGCGAAACCCTTCAGGTCCTACATATGCCACTGATGTCTTTTGGAAGCACATGAGGTGATCCGATGGCGTACATGCTGCAAACAGTTGCCCGGGTGACTGGCGCTACAGTCAAGCAGCTGATCCACTGGGACGAGACCGGTTTGGTGCGCCCCTCGATAGCGCAGGCGCACGGCAAAGGAACCAGGCGCCTGTACTCATTTTTAGATGTGCTGGCGATCAAAACCGCGGTTATGTTGCGCCGGGAAGGCATTAGCTTGCAGAAAATTCGGCGCTGTTTGAAATACCTTCGCGAGCACCAGCCGGAAGTGGAACACCCCCTGGCTACGCTTCATCTGGTGACCGATGGGAGCACTGTTTTTCTGCTCTCCGACGACCCTGGCAAAGCCTGCCAGGATCGCAAGGTCATCGATACGCTGGCCGGCGGGCAATTGCTGTTCATGGTACCCATCGGCCGGTTCGCATGTGAAGCGCGCCGGGAAATGGCCCGCTACTACGGAACGGTTGAAGAGCCGGCATCGCTCGTGTACCAGGAATCGCAGGCGCAACGTCCAGGAAGCGCCTCATTGGAGCAGGCTGCTCCGGCGCTTTCTGCGCAAGGATAGGCGTAGCGCAACCGAATTCGAGGACGCCGCGGCAAGGCGGCTGCGCGCGGTCAGCTCTAGGGACGGAGCGAAACTCCAGGAGTCGAAGCACCCGTGAGCGTCGCAGTCGAGTACACCTTGTCGGAGATGGTTCTGTTGGCCGCATACCAGCTGGAACAGCAAGGGCAAACGCCGTTCAGCGCAGAAGATCTGGTAGTCCAGTGCTGGCGCCAATTTCCGCGCGCCTTTGGCCTGAAAGGGTACACCGAACAATACCCCGACTCCAACCGAGTCTTGGCCAGTATCATGGGCGAGCGCGGCCTAGCACGTAAAGGGTGGCTCATCAAGAAAGGTCAGAAACTGTACGAAATCTCCCGAGAAGGCAAACACATGGTCGAGCGCATTTTGTCCGGCGCCGATGAGCACGAGTCCCTAGCAGGTGTCGTCGAAGAACCCCCTGCTCTATCTCGGGAACAAGCCCGTTTGTTGCTCCATCTGCTCGACTCCGCAGCTGCCGAAAAATTCAACGCCAACCGGCGGCAGGAGCTGGTTTTTGCCGATGCCTGTCGTTTCTGGAACCTGACCCCTCAACTGGGAGCCGATGCGGTCAACCAGCGTCTGCAGCGTGTCGAGAAGCTCCTCGCAGAAGCCGAATCGCTGGCGGGAGAGGGTTGTTTGCACCTAGATGACCGCGAAGTGGCTGCCGCGGATCTGCGCATGCTGCGCGAACTTCATCGCTTTTTGCAGGAAAAATTCAGCCGACACCTGGCGCTTTTGCGCAGTCGCAGGTAGACGGTAGCGATCAGTTCGACATCGCGCACAATGCAAGCCCAGGCGTAAGCCGCGATGGCGCCTAGGTCTGTAACCATTTACTGTCTGCTACCTGCGGATAGCGGCCTCCTAGGCGGCTTTTCCTTTTGACGCGTCGAAGCGATAGCGGGAGCCTGCGACATATGTAGGATTGATTTCGAAGCTCAGCCAACGTCTGCGCAGCTGCTCGGCCACGTATCCCGTCACGTTGCTGCCGGCGAACGGATCGAGCACAAGATCGCCTGGATCGGTCAGCAGGCGGATGAAGAAGTCCGGCAGGTCCTCGGGGAAGCGCGCGGGGTGAGGCGACAGACCCATGGCTTTGCACCGCTTCAAATACGGATCGTTGGAGCGCGTATTGGGGATGACCAGTATGTTGGGCGGTATCGCCCCGCCGTTATCTCGACGGAAATGCGCCGAGATCTCATGCTGCGAGGGACGCTTTTCAGGTTTGTAGCCGCGACGCAGAAGCCTTTGCATCGAAGGGCTATAAGGCTGGAGCACCTGCCGATTGTCCGCCTTGGGCCGGTCCGACTTGCTCAACCACCATACAAAATTCACAGCGTCCTTGAGCCTGCAGCGGTGGATGGTGACCCACTCGGCAGGTGTCGGCAGTCGCGATGGGTTGTACCAGTAACATTCTTGGGCCAAGTAAAAGCGCTCGCACAGCCGCAAAAGGAGCCTATAAGGCAGCAACGAACGCGTCGGCGAGTGCCGATTCCAAGCCCCGCCCAATTCGAGTACGAAGCTACCCTGAGGATGTAACACCCGGTAAATCTCGCAGGCAAACGGCCAGAACCATTCCAAATATTCTTCTGGCGCTGGGTTGCCGTATTGTTTTTGGCGCCGCAGGGCAAAAGGAGGTGAAGTCAAAACCAGAGCCACAGAATCAGCGGGCACTTGCTGCAAAAGTGCGAATGCGTCGCCGCAGTACGCGGCTCCCCAGCGGGTGGTGTAAGCCGGCTCCACCCCATGTAGCAATGTCATGGCAATCGCCTTCGGATTGGCACTCGGCTCGATCCCTTACAAGCCCTAGCCCGCGAAAGAATGCCGGCTTTGTGCAGCATTTCAAGAGCAAATAGCATGGCCCCGGTAAATTGATGGAGCTGCAGCGCCTAGAAAAACGCCGGTCCAGGGAGCCAAACTCAGCCACGTGGCCGAGATGCTCCCTCAATGCAGATGACACACGCCGCGAGAACAAATCCACAGATCGAGCCGCCGACGTCGGGCAATTCGCGTAAAAAAGCTTACACAGAACCATGGGGCACAGGCATCGCTCTTGGATAGTCGGCAAAAGCTATGGTTTCCAGCGGGCAACCGGATTATCGGAGCACAACAGACTGGCGCCGGTGGATCATGCCGGTGATGGACCTTCGGGCAGGTTGCGTAGTTCGCGCCGTGCGCGGCGAAAGGGCAAAATATCAGCCCTGGCGAAGCCGATTGTGTCCGGATGCTGCGCCATGGACACTGCTCGTCGCTTTGAAGGACCTGGGACTGGAGCAGGTGTACGTGGCAGATCTGGACGCACTGACTGGCAACGACGCCCAGATGACACTGATAAAGGACCTGGCAAGTCTAGCCCTGATCTGGCTCGATGCGGGCGTACGCACCCCACACCAGGCAAGGGCCTGGCTCGATGCTCGGGTCGCGCGTGTGTTGATCGCCTCCGAAGCGCTACCGAGTTGGGAAGTGTTGGAAGGAATCGTTACGGCATGCGGCGCCGACCGGATCGGTTTTTCCATAGATATGCGGGCTGGCAACCTATGTACCGGCTCGCCACATATGGCCGACAGTGCGGAGCACGCCATTGACCGGGTGGTATCTTACGGAGTGTGTCATTTGGTGGTCTTGGAATTGACCTCGGTCGGAACACAAGCCGGTCCTCCGTGGGAGATCCTCCGACTGTGCCGCTGGATCAGAACCCGTCATCCGCAGGTGCACATTGTCGCCGGCGGCGGAGTACGGAACAAGGCCGATGTGAACCGACTGGTGGACGCAGGTGCCGACGCGGTACTGGTGGCCACGGCGCTTCACACAGGCACACTCATCTGACCGAATCATCCTGCTCCTCGTAACAAGCCGATTGCCCAGGGGCCTCTTCGACCTCGACCCGCAAGCGCCCTGGACGAAAAGTCGTTTCCGCGATCAATCGCTGGCGAATCTGCCCAGCTAGGTAGCGAGCCAGCTCCTCGGCGGTAGTGTTCGCGACTGGCAAAATCACACAATCTTCGGCAGGAAAAATCCAGCGCCGATCGCGGTATGTCACCTCCACGCTGGTCGGCCCAGTCTGAACCACGATGTGCGCATTGTGCGCGGGCAATAGCATGCGATGGTCGAGCGGCTCCGTCACCTGGCGGACTATTTTTTTGAGAGCGATAAAGTCCACGACGTAGCGATTTTCGTCCAGTGGCCCCTCGGCCTCGACAGAAACACGATAATTGTGTCCGTGCAGCCGTTCACACTGATCGCCGGCGTAGCTGATAAAATGTCCGGCGCAGAACACCAGGTGTTCACGGGCCACTCGTACCCAGAAGCGCGTCGCCATCGTTAGGGCCCCGCTGCTGTTCCTGTCCGCAAAGCCATCACAGTGTTATGGCCATGTGATAAACCGTGTTGCTGTCGGTAGCCGGCCCGACTGGATGTATCTTATGCTCGACGGCGTCGCCGGATCATGAGCGCAGCCGACGTCTATCGGAGGACGACCACGAAATCGCCTGCGTCGGGCCACGCTGCCCCAGGATGAGTTATCGGCGATCCCGTCAATCTGCCGTGGGCGCTGCTTGCGGCCAAAACAGCGGAGGCGGCCAACCGATGCGATCTTCTTTCAAAAGCACAAACAAAGACGCGGCGACCAGGTCGGCCGTAGTTCCTGGATTACGCTTGTTGCCGTCCTGACGCAGCCAGCGATCGAGGTCATGGTAATGGCGCCATCCCGGTGCGGTGTCCGGCCATCCAGCTTGCAGGGTCTGTGCTGCAAAGTCGCTGGCTCGTCTGGCCATGGCTGCACCACATTTGCGGGCGACCAAGCTATCCGGTTGGCGCGCCAGAAGCCGCAAGTACGAGCCGATGATAGCCCACTCCAAAGGCCAGTTGTCGCGGACGCGGCACTCGATATAGTCTGCCGAGTCGAAGACGTCGGCAAAATCGCAGACATACTGCCTGGCGACAGCATCACGCTCGGCAGCCAATGCCATGACCGATTTGAGCGGACGTGTGGGCTCGCTGAAAACGTCCTCCCGAGGGGCATGTCCCAGGCCGCCGGGCATGGCCATGCGAATGGCAACAAAGACCAGACGCGTATCTTCCACGGTCAGATCGTCGAGCAGCCTAGGCAACGCGCTTTTTGTAGAGGACTCACAGCCGATGGCGGCCAGAGGAGCAATGAGCAACGCCGTGCCTAAATGGGTGTTGGCCTTGGCCCACGTGCGCATGCAGCGTACCGCCTCCAGCACGGTACGGCCGATACCCCATCGGCTAGCCCCCTCGGCGGCACGTGCCACTGCCAAAGCACCTAGGACAAAATCTGTGTAGTCGGTATCGGTGAAGTCTCGCTCCCAGGTAACATTACCCGGTTTGCGTGCCGTCACTTCCCACAGACATGCCAGGTACGCGGCCATGCCCGTGTCCATGTTCCACCCCATCTACAGACATGCCTTGTGACAGTTGCTGCCGGATACCCGTCCACAGCCGGGCGGCGATATCTACCTGGCACACTCGTGCCAGGGCACGCCAGCCGGGCACGGCATTGACCTCGAGGACAAAGTAGGTATGTTGGTGGAGCAGGATGTCCACGCCACACACGAAAGCACCGACTGCCCGAGCTGCGCGCACGGCCAAATCGCGCAGATAACCGTCAGGCTGGAACGGCTCGGCATGCCCGCCTTGGGCGATGTTGGTACGCCACTGGCCCGGCGCAGCGTAGCGCTTCATGGCCGCAACGACCTGCTGGTCTATGACGAACAAACGGAGGTCCCAGCCCGGATGGCGCAGGAAAGATTGCACATACATGACCGCGCCCATCTGCTCGAGAGTGCGGAATACACGGCCCGCCAGTTCACGATGGCTGACGCGCATCATGCCGCGGCCTTCCGAGCCGAACAGGGGCTTGACGACGACGTCGCCGCCTAGTTGCTCGAAGGCATCTAGCGCTTGCGCGGCCTTTTGCCCGACCCAAGTCGGCGGAACAGGTACCCCAGCCTCTTGCAGACGTACCCCGGCCAAATATTTGTCCACGCACGTTTCCAGAGCGCGCGGTGGATTGCAGACCAACACACCCCGTTTTTGCCAGTGGTGCAGCACATCCATCCGAAAGACGACTTGCTCCAAAGATCCCGCGGGCATGGTCCGCACCACCGCGACGCGCACTTGCGCATCGGGCGCGGCTATGTCCCCCAGACAGGCGTGCAAGGTCTGAAACGCCGCCGTGCTGACCTCGATCCCCGTCTGCGCAGCGGCACGTTGCAGATCGCGTACGTGCCAGCCGTCATTTCCCGTTATGATGCAAGCACGCACCGAGGCTTCCTCTCCTCTGGGCCTATGCTGGTCCTCGGCTACCGACGGTCCAGCTACCGAGCGGCGTGCTGAGAGCCATGCATTCCCTCACGGACCTCGCTCCGAGCCGAAAAACGAATGCGCTAGCACGGTCCACTCGCGGCGGCCAAAAAGCCAGGATCGCCCACTGGTCGAGTGGACGAATTGTACCTGAGCCGGGCTGAACAGCAACGGGTCTATCCGATAAAAATCGCCGTGATAGCGCGCCAGGATCTCGGCAAAAGGCTGGCCGAAATCGCGCGACACGGCAGCAGGGACCTTGGGACCTAACTGTTCGATCGTTTCCTCGGCAGCGTCCGTATAAAGGATCACCTCTGCACCGTACAGGATGGCGTCATTGCTTCGACCGATCGCCTGGAAGTCGTCCTTGGCCGAAGGGGGCACCGGTGCGCGACCCAGAGCGCTGCGGACACGAGCCAGATCGAAGCCCAATTCCAACAACTTGTGCAGTGCCGTTTCTACCGAACGAGCGACCACTTGCATCATGCCGGCGATGCTGCGGGTCGGCGCTGCCAGCACAAGCAAACGGCTAGCTGGTACTTGCAAGCGCTCGCATAAGTAAGCGATCACCGCATCGTCGGGGAGCTTGCCGGTTTCCAGCACGCCTACCGCGCAGTCCGAGCGCTCCTGCCAATGCAGGCGTTCGAACAAAGGCTCCCGCCGAGCCAGGGCACGCATCGGCCCCGATCCCATGGCAAAATACGTGCCGACTTGGATCTGCCAGCCTGCATATTGGGAAGCCATACACGCTTCGACGGGCCAGTCGGTGGCCACTTGCACCCAAGGGAGCAAACGATCTTGCAGGCGGTCCACGTAAAGATGCACCTGGGCCAAATCGGCTAAGCACACGCGCGCTAGGACAAGACCCGCAGCCCATCCGCCGGGCACGGCTATACCGCAATCCACGATCCTGGCGCCTGTCCCACTGTGATGGACACGAATACGCAGCTCGTCTGCCTGTGCGAGGGCCTGCTCAGCCACACGCCAGGCGCGCTCGTTCAAACTGTCCATACCTTTTGCCCCCGGTCGCTCATCGGTTCTGTGTGCGTTGTGCTTGCTGGATTTCCGCGCTATGCCGCGTCCCATGCCTCTGCCGGTCGGCAGCCCAGTATGTGATATACCTGCGAAGCCTTGACACAAAGCTCGCTCAAAGCGGCGGCGGTCGTCGCAGCACAGGCAAAAATCGTCAGGATAGGCGCTCCCGAACGGATCGCTGCGCCGGGCCGAGGTATATCGGCGTAGTCCGGTAACGACCAAACGTCCAGCTGCCTGCTAAGGCTGTTGTCCCATGGCCCTGAATCGGGAAACACTAGCCGCCGCCGTGCATAGAGAATAGCCTTGGCCACAATCTGTCTTGCGACTGGTACGGCCGGAGAGGAGCGTACGCTTTGTTTGCACGACGCTGTGGAAAGCCCCCCTCTCCCTTCGCTAGCCTTTGCAGGTGCGAGCGCAGTTCCCTGACAGACTTGCATATGCTTCTGTAAGATTGACTCGCCGGTAGCCAACTCGACGAGTTCGACCGAGGCCGTATAACGCGGATTGATCTCCGTAACCCAGCAGTCGGTACCATCGTAAAGGAAATCCACGCCGAACACGCCTACCAAGTCAAGCCCGGCGGCGAACGCAGTACCGATTTGGGCAATTTGCTCCCGTGCCCGCAGCGGTAGATCCAGGGGAGCAGCTCCTCCGCAGTAAGTAAAATCACGTGCACCGAATGCGCCTCTGCCAATGAACTGCTCGGCGATCGCCACCAGGTGGGCCTGCTTTTTGTCACCGATAAAAAGCGCCGAGCATGACCGACCGTGGCAGCGCTTCTGCAAATAATAGTGTCCGGCCAAAGTGGCAGCGGATAATCCGCTTGCACCGCTGCCCGAGTGCCGGTCGAGGATACGAATCAGCCGGCCTCCCGCAGAAAGCAAAGGCTTCACTACCCAGCTCCCGTCCGCGTGGACCTGTTTCAACTCGGTCGGCGACAACACGTCGAGGTAGGGCAGGCCGGCCTCGCGTAATATAGCGGTCCAACGAAACGGATCGCGACTACGACGGGCGACCTCCGGTGGATTGCCATAGAGGGTCTTCACGCCAGCCAGCCGCTTGAGCAAACGCCAGCGGTTCTCCAGCGCACCCGTATAGATCCAGCCGGCGGCCGGTGCTTCGGCCAGCCAGGAGAGGAGCCCATCGGACGCTTGCAAACTGGTCACGTGGCAGGCAGCTGCCACATGACCCAAGTCCCGATCGCCGAACTGGTCGGCTGCATAGGGACAGTAGCCGGCACGTCGGGCCGAATAGGCTGCTGCCCGCACACTGGCACCGACGATGCATAGTGCGTTTTCCCTAGTGCCGCCTGGGGCCTGCACTACCCCGGTGACACCGAGCCATGTTTGATGAGGCTGCGCAACAGCGTGCATTTGCCTAGGTGATAGCTCTCGTGTTCTGCGATATGGCCGATAGCCCACGCCCAAGTCCGTGGATTACCCGGCGCCAAGGCACGATCCAGGTCCGATTCCTGAAGTTTCTCCAAAAACTGCCGATAGGCGGGTCTGACTTGGCGATGATACTGGCCGGTTGCAGATAAATCGCCGAAACGTCCGTCGTCCAGCGCATGGCGTTGCATGGTGACCAAAGGAACCTCGCGATATGGCCGGGTCGTGGCGTGGAACACATGATGCAGGTAATGGTCCAGCATCTCGCCCAGGTGTTGCAGATTCCATCCGATCGAAGCCACCTGCCGGATCGGCTGCCAACGCACCTGCTCAGACGTCAGGTCGCGCGAAAACCACTGAAAGATCCCCCAAAACGTGCGATCCAGGTAATCCCAGTACTCGAGCCAGTGACGCATCGCGGACATAACGGTACCCCCAACCAGCCTGCGATCGCCGGCACCATATTGAAAACCCAAAAGGACGCAGTTTTTGCTAGGCAGCGTTTATATAGCCGGTCCGCGCGCCGATCCCGAGCTACTTGTCGGGCGAGGAAGCACTTGCCGTACACCGGGCGGCCGACTCATGTGCCCAGGCCATTGCCGACGAGCGAACCAGCCGAAGGCATCACCGCTGCGCCGGGCGGCTCCCAACAGCGTGTTCACAGTTAGGTGGTCCGCTGTTGTGCCACGTCGGTCAGAGCCGTTCCGGCCGCATCCAGGGTGAACGCAATATCTGCCTCTGTATGGGCAGCCGATACAAAAGCCGCCTCGAATTGGCTGCAAGGCCAATAAACACCCCGGTCTATCAGTCCCCAGAAAAACTGGGCGAACTGTCTGGTGTCGCTCTTGAGTGCCGAAGGGTAGTCGCGCACAGGCTGCTCGGCGAAAAAGATGGTCAACATGCTGCCCGCACGTTGCACCTGACAAGGGACGCCCGCCGCGCGTGCCTGTTGGAGCAAACCGTCAGCGAGCCGCCCGGCTACCTGCTCCAGCCGGTCGTAAGGCGGATGTTCGCGCAGTTCACGCAGCGTAGCGATTCCGCTTGCCATAGCCAGCGGGTTGCCGGAAAGTGTCCCCGCCTGAAAGACGGGACCGCTCGGAGCCACGTGGCGCATGATTTCGGCACGGCCGCCATAAGCTCCCACGGGCAATCCACCCCCGATGATTTTGCCGAGTACTACCAGATCGGGCAATCCTATATCGTCGTACCCGTGGCGCTGGAGGAAGCTGACCGCGCCGCCGTAAGCCAGTCGAAAACCGGTCATCACTTCATCGTAGACGAGGAGTGCCCCGTGTTTCTCGGTCAGACGCCGCAGCTCTCGCAGAAAGTCCGGAAAAGGCCAAACCAGCCCCATGTTGCCGGCGATCGGCTCGACGATGACGGCGGCGATGCGGTCGCCCCAGCGCGCGAAGGTGTCGGCTAACGCCTGGGTATCGTTGAATTGCAGACAAATCGTGTCCCTAGTACAGTTCTCCGGCACACCCGGGCTATTGGGCACCCCCAGGGTGGTGGCACTGGAACCGGCTTGGACCAGCAGGCTATCCACGTGCCCATGGTAACATCCGGCGAATTTGACGATCAGATCGCGACCGGTGTAAGCCCGCGCCAGACGGATGGCACTCATTGCCGCTTCGGTGCCCGAGTTGACCAGCCGCACCATCTGCACCGCGGGCATGGCCTCGACGATCAATTCGGCAAGTTCGGTTTCTGGCTCGGTAGGAGCCCCGAAGCTGGTCCCGCGCTGGGCTGCCTCGCAAATGGCTGCCACCACCCGCGGATGTGCGTGCCCGAGAATCAACGGACCCCAGGAGCCGACATAGTCTACGTATTGATGGCCATCGAGATCACCGATATAGGCGCCTCTGCCCCAGGCAATGACCAGAGGCTCCCCACCGACGGCACGGAAAGCGCGCGCCGGACTGTTGACCCCCCCTGGCATGACCCGCAAGGCGCGCGCAAACGCCTCGCGGCTGCGGATCCGACTCGGTCCAGGCATAGGCCACCTCAAGGCGAACTGGGATGTTCCGCTCGTTTGCGCTTGGATTCCGCCAAACGGATCCAGGGCCGATACTCTTCCCGCTGGCGACGCGCCGTCCCGGGTTCGTCGGCCCAACGGAGCAATTCATCCCAAGCTCCGCTGGCGCGTCCGCTATCTCCCCGCTCTTCGTAATACAGCGCCTCCAGTGCCAGCTCCTTGGCGCGATTCTCCGGAACGACCGGAGGAGGTTCGTCTTTCTTCAAGCGGGCCAGCATCTGCCGTGCCTCCTCGGTCGCCAGCAACACGTCGGCACGAAAGGCCTCTGGGCTTTGCGGATAACGTCTGAGGATCACGGCCAATGTTTCTCGAGCACGTGCCCGAGTTCGGTTTAACTCGACTTCATCCAGTGGCTCGTCGCTGCGGGCAGCAGCTTGCAGGGCAGCGAGTGCTTCGCGCAAGAGCTGCGGCGCCTCGAGGGGCTGCGCTCGCTGGCGTACCTCTTCGATGAGCCCCGCGGCGACGTCACCGGCACGCGGATCCGCTGCGAAGAGTGCAGGAGGATATTGATCCAAAAGCTTGCCCAGCCCAGCCGACCTGGCCTTTTCCACGCTCTTGGCTGCTTCAGCTTCTAGCGCCGCATTCCCTTGCGACAGCGCTTTCATGACGCGGTCCCAAAAATTGGCTACTTCCAACACCTTGAGCCAAGCCTCGGCGCGCGGGGCCACATCCGCACCTTCGGCGACGAGCGGTTGCAAATAGCGATGCCGTGCATCGTACCAGAGGTTTTTGGCTTTCTCTTCGTCGCCCCCTTTGAAAACCTCCAAACCGTCCACGATCAGCCGTTGCGCTTCTTTCAGGTCCTGCTGCAAATCTCGGCGGGGCCACAACGCGTACACAAGCAAACCCACGATCAATAGCAACAGCGCCGAAGTACCGGCGATCTTGAAAGCCAACAAAGCCAGTTTGCGCCCACTGCGCGGCTTGCGCGGGCGTTTGCCTTTTTTTTGCAAAAGCGAGCGGAGGTAGGCCGCATCGGCGTCTTCTTTGCTCTTTTGGGCTACGGCTTCGAGGCCGGCGCTGCGTAACGCTTCCACCTTTTCTTGCACTTCCTCCAGGGCTCGCTCGACCATGGCTGCATCCACAGGTCTTTTATGGGGCTCCTTTTCCAACATCTGGCAGACCAGAGTATCCAGCCAGGCCGGGATGTCCATGACCAGCCGGCTTGGCCGCTCGAAAGTTCCCTGGCAGTGTTGCAAGAACATTTCCATGGCGTTGTCCGCCTGGAAGGGCTTTCGCCCGGTCAATAGCTCGTAAAAGACCACTCCCAGGGAGTAAATATCGCTGCGCGCTGTCAAGTTCCGCTCGCCGCGGCACTGTTCGGGGGACATGTATGCAGCCGTGCCCACGGCGCAATTGGCCGAAGTCAATGCCGTATCGTCGAGGTCCTTTGCGATGCCGAAATCGGTGACCTTCGCGTCTCCTTGCCGCGTGATCATGATGTTGGAGGGTTTGATGTCCCGGTGGATCACACCGTTGGCGTGGGCATGATGCAACGCCGAGGCAATTTGCTTACCCCAGCGAACCACTTCTTCCCAGGGTATGCGTCCCCTGCGTCTCAAGACCTGATCCAGAGACTCCCCCTCGATGTATTCCATGGCATAGAAAGGGGAGCGCTGATGACGGCCAGTCGCCAACAGACGAACGATATGGGGGTGACGCAGCTTGCGCAAAATGGCCGCTTCGCGCTCGAAACGGGCAAGTACCTTTGGATTGTTCCCCAGCGCCGGCGTGATCACTTTGAGTGCCACCAGCGCATCGCTTTTCTCGTAGCGGGCCAGATAGACCGCACCCATAGCGCCGCTACCTAGCTCGCGCTCGATGTGAAAAGGACCGATGCGTTGACCCACAACCATGGCCCTGCCCCCGATCGGTTGACAGCGCAAATTCCCTTTCTCGACGTCTGCCTATAGACTAGCGACTCGCAATCCTTGGGCTCTTGACACGGGCGCCTGCGTGCTCTCTCATAAATAATGTAGGCCGCTAATGACCTGAATGGCATCGTCATGGAGGGTTCTGCGCGAGTGCCAGTGACTCGGCTGGGCCATGGCCCCCGCAAATAGGGCACGTACTCTGAGATTTTTGTTGCCGCAAGCGAAAAAGCAGTTAAGCTAAATAAGTGTGTCGGTGTGCATCTTGAACTGGGCTGAGAAAGGGTCCAGGGAAAAGTGACGGGCCGCCATGAAGTACTTGCAAGCATGCGGCAGATTCCTCAGTGAGATGCGTCGAGATTTTCAGCGTACCGGCGCGCTTTTGCCGAGCAGCCGGTTCCTGGCGCGTGCTCTGGCCGAACCGTTGCGGTATCCACGACCGGCGTGGCGAATACTCGAAGTCGGACCAGGAACAGGCGCCGTCACCGAGGAAATCATCCGTCTGCTTCGCCCCCACGACAGGCTCGATCTTGTCGAGATCAACGAGCGTTTTGTACGTATGTTGGACGAGCGCCTGCGTGCGGAATGGCGTGTCTATCGGCCGCAGATTCAGCTTTTCCATTGTCCGGTAGAAGAAATGCCCGGGCATTCTCGCTACGATCTCATCGTTTCGGGCCTGCCCTTCAATAACTTCGCGCCGCAGCAGGTACGCGGCGTGATCAACGTCTACCGCCGGTTGCTCGTGCCAGGCGGTATTTTGACCTACTTTGAATACTCGCTGGTGCGTCAATTGAAGCATCCTTTTGCCACTCGCAAGGAAAAACGCCGACTGTATCGGGTCGGTCGGATAATGAAGGAACTCGTACGGCACTGCCAGATCGAGCGCAAACAGGTACTCGCAAACCTGCCGCCGGCGATCGTGCGTCGCTTGCGTTTTGGCACCGTAGAAGCGGCTGAGTGAGATTCAGCCGCCAGGAGAAAGCAGCCCTTGCGCATAAAGTAACTCGCAAGGACCACCCGGGCGGTGACCTCCCCCTCCCGCCCTCGAAAAGGCCAATGTACGTCCTTTGGTCCAGCTAACGCTTGCTCACGTAGTTCCTCATGCTGCAGCAAAAGGAGCAGGCTGCTGGCAGGTGTGCAGGGTGAAAATGTGCATCGGGCTCGCTGAGTAACGATTGAGCGGCTTTTACGTGTGGCGTGGCTTTTTCTGACTGAGACAGGAGCCTGAGCGGCAAAAAATGCACATTTTACGTAAATTGGGCTGGTAATCGGAGGCTCGTCCGGTTTAAACTAAACAGTTGAAGTCGCTGTGTCGGTATCAGTTGCTCCGACCCATGACTGGAGGAGCATATCACCCGACCCATTAACTTCTGGAGTAGAGGGCATGAGCAGGCGGATGCGGACACTTGTCGTTGGCGTAGCCTTGACCTGGATAGCTCTCCAATTCTTGCCCATGCTGACCGCTGAACCCGGTCGGCCGGGCACCGCGTCGAACCCGAAAGCCGAGATATCGGTCAAACAGGCCGACGATTACTTCGATGACCTAGTTGCCAGAAAGCTCAACGAGGAAGCTGTACTGACCTATGAAACACACAAGGGAGAAACACTCTTTGCGTTACCACTCAAACCCCGGCTGGGACGTACTGCGCCGAGGCCCAAGGATTGTGTCGTTTTGGTGGACACGACAGCCAGTCAAGCGGGTATAGCCTATCTGGTCCAGCGTGTCATCGCCAGACATTTCGTGGAAGCCTTAGGTGCTCAGGACCGGTGCGCTATCTTTTTGGTCAACGTGCAAACCAAAGATCTCACCGGCGGACTGCGCACTAAAGGTAGCAAAGAACTCAAGCAGGCTTTGGAGCAGATAGACAAAACAATCCCCATGGGGGCTGCCGATCTGCGCCAGGCGCTGGACCGCAGTCTCGCTGCCTTCGATACGGTGTCCGATCGCCAGCGCGTTATCCTGTACCTGGGCGACGGCATGAGCTCACTCAGCCCTATCACTATGCAAATCCGTATGGACTATGCGCGCAAGATGATGGACCGCCAGATCCAGTTTTTCCCAGTTCCGCTCGGTCCTGTAATGGATCCCGAGACACTGCACGGGCTGGCGACCTGCACGGGCGGTGCCCCTTTGCGCGTGGACTTGAGCGAAAACGTGGAACAGACGATTGCCCGGTTCCAGGAAACCATTGACCAGCCGATCTTGTACGTCGAGTCGCTCCAGTTACCCGCGGAAGTCCTGGATCATATGCCCACGTGGCTACCGCCTTTGCGGCCGGACGCTGGGACGCTGATTATGGGCCGTACGCGGCCGCTCAAGGAATTCGTGTGGCAGGCCAAGGGTAAAGTCTGGGGCACGCCGCGTATCGTCGAGCAGTCGGAAAAAGTTCTTCCGAGTTCCCTCGACTGCTTTTTCCTGACGTCCATGTACGAACAATGGAAAAATGCGCGGGAAGTCCCGGCGCTTCTGCGGGCGGACCGTAGTCTGATTTTTGCCTATCAGCGGGTGCAGATCTTGCGCACGGAAATACTCGCTCAGGCACACCTGGCCTTAGCTCAAGACAAGTTCGACGAAGCTGGGTGGCTTTTCCAGCAAGCACATCAGCTGGATCCTACTGACACCGAAGCGGCGTCTGGTGCGAAACTCGCCCAGAAGCTCAAAGCCGGTCAGGTCAAAAAGGAGCAGGTCCTGGCCCAAGCTGCTGGACAGGCTCAACCCAAGCCCGCCGGAGCAAACGAGGCTAACCTGCTGGGGGAAGAAGAACAGCGCCTGAAGATCGAACGCCAGCGGGTGACCTATGAAGTGGAAGAGGCAATCCGACAGGCGCGCCAGCAAGTTCGTGACGACCCGGAAGGAGCAAGCCAGCGTCTCAAGGGTCTGTTGGATATGCTCGCCGCCAATCGTGCGCTTTCGGACGAGCTGCGCGCGCAGCTGACGCGGCAACTGGAAAATGCTGTGCGCGAAGTAGAAACAGAAGGGCTGCGCTTGAAACTAGCCAAAGAAGAGCAACAGCGTGTCCAAGCAGCCCGCCGAGCTCAGGAAGAACTCCAGGCCCAAGAGACTCGGCTGGTTCAAAGTCGCCAGCGACTCATTCGCGACTTCAACAACCTAATCGCCTCGGCTCGCTATCAGGCGGCCTGGGAGCATGCCGTCCGCGTGCGCAACGAGCACAGAGATTTGCTCGAAGCCAACCTGGCAGCCGATCGTGGATATAACAGCTACGAATTGAACCGCTTCCTCGAAACCTTACGTGAAAAGCAGGAGAAGTACGTGATGGCCATGCTGATGGTAGAACGGTCACACATACCGTTCCCAGACGAGCCGCCTATTCAATACGCTCCGCCTAGCTTTTACGAAACCAAAATATTCAAGCACTGGGGTGAGCTCAGCCGTCATCGGAAAAAGCGTTGGGGCACCACGACTTTGGGCGAATTGCCTACCTCGAGAATAAGGGAAACGGAAGACATACTCTCCCGTCCTACGGACAAATTCGAGCAGGGATTCGATGGCGTAAGTTTGGAGGACATCCTCAGAGCTTTTCGCAAGGAACTGGGTATCGAATTCCGTATTGACGAGAGAGCCTTTGCAGACGCCGGCGATAAAGAAGTAGCATCCAAGCAGATCACCGTACGTGGATACCGTGGCATCGCGCCGGCGTTTATTCTGCGAGATGTCTTATCCAAATTGGAGCCGGTACAAGGCTCGTACATTATCCGTCAGGATCATGTCGAGATAACAACTGCTCAGAAGGCGCTGACAGAAAAAAGTATTAGGGTGCATCCAGTCGCGGACCTGGTTTTTCCGATCAGCCCGTTCGGTAGTCTCGGGGGTTTCGTTGGACTCGGAGGCTTCCCCGGTGGAGTGGCAGGCTTTGGCGGAGGATTAGCAGGCCTTGGCGGCTTCGGAGGAGGCCTCGCCGGCTTCGGCGGTGGATTGGCAGGCTTTGGCGGAGGATTAGCAGGCCTTGGCGGCTTCGGAGGAGGCCTCGGCGGCGGTGATCCATTGGCAGGACTAATAGGTGGATTAATAGGTGGAATACTAGGTGGATTATTCGGCGGATTACCCGGTGCTGGCTTCGGTGGTGGCCTGGGAGGGTTCCGAGGGCTAGGTGGACTCGCTGGCCTAGGAGGAGGACTTGGTGGATTAGGAGGTCTAGCTGGTCCAGGAGGATTTGGAGGTCTAGGAGGTGTCGGTGGGCTTGGAGGTATGGCTGGGATAGGTGGCCTTGGAGGATTCTGTGGAGGAAATGCCGGACTCGGTGGTGGTGTCGCTGGCTTTGCCGGCTTCGCCGGGGGGATGGCTGGTCTTGGAGGATTCGGAGGCCTGGGTGGACTCGGTGGCTTCGGCGGAGGTCAACCTGGATTTGACCCGTTAGCCCCAATACGTGAATGCAACGCCCAGAAGCTGCAATTGCTCATTATGAAAGTAGTCGGGACTAAATGGGACTGGCCTCATGATCCAACTGATCCTAGTATCAAGAACGAGGAGAATCCAGATCCAAATGACATGTTTTACTATGATGAGCCGGTGTTTGCCCTCGTCGTCAAAGGCACTTCCTATACCAATGCGCGTTTCGGCATCACCCTTAAGAAACCAGAGGGGGCTGGTGGTGCTGCAATACCCCCTGCTGACGCCGGCGATCGCAAGCTCGCCCGCGGCGACGACAACCGGAGTGGCAAGGACCAGGTAGCCGATACCGGTAAACTCGGCAAGCCGAACGGTGGGTCCGCAGGTGGTCAAGATGTCGCCTCCTCGGCGCGAAACAGTTCCAAGCCAACCAAGCCTGCTGAACGGCCTGACCCGAAAAAAATGTGGGATGAAGCGCTGGCCGAGGGATGTCCTAAGCCTGGCTTCGTGATTGCTGCAGCCGCATTCTTCGCCGAAATCGGTGCCTTCGATCATGCCGCTGAATTCATGAAAGCCGCCCTGAAACACAATATTCTGGCACGGCCCTGGATGTTCGATGCCATCGCCGTGGCCTTACAGCTATCCGGTGGATCTTCAGAAGAAATCGAGCAAGCGATCCTCTCCAACGTGGACTTGCAACCGGCTAACTCAGGCGGGTATTTGCAGGCAGCCGAAACGATGGCGCGGCACAGACGCTACGCCCGAGCACTGGAATTCTGCCGACGTAGCGCCGAACTCGAGCCGGGTTTGCCTCAGCCCTACTTACGGGCTTTGGACTACGCCGCTCAGGCGCGGGATGTCGAAAGCATCACCTGGGCTGCACGGGAGTTGTTAGCCCGCGACTGGCCCGTCCATAACGATTCACTTCATGCCAAGGCTCGTACTGCCTTGCAGGCGTTCCAGCGTACGCTGGCTCAAGAAGGACGCAGCGAGGATGCTCGCCGACTGACGTCCGTGTTAGAAGACACATCGCGGCGCGATTTGGTAGTCAGACTCCTGTGGCTAGGCGATGCCGATTTCGATCTCCAAGTCATCGAACCCAGCGGCACGCAGTGTTCCAACCTGTTCCGACAATCTCCAGGAGGTGGGACATTGCTTGCCGATCTCGACAGTCCTCGTCAGATGGAGACGTATCTGGCCAGCCATGCATTCTCTGGAACTTACCAAATCCAGGTGCGGCGCATATGGGGCCGTTCGACCGGCGATCGTGTCGCCGTAGAAGTGGTCGAACACCTAGGCACTCCACAAGAGCAACGGTATCGGAAAACGTTGACCTTTGCCGGCAGCGATGAGCGGCAGCAAAGTTTTACCATCGAACTCAAAGATGGGCGTCGCACCCAGCCGGAAAGTGTACTGCCGGTCTCGGTGTTACGCGCACTATTGGACGACCCAGTAGTTCCGGATCGCGAAGAGATTTACAATCGCTTGCGACAGCTGGCCTATTTGTCCGGTACGCCCGAAGCACGGCATCCCCTGGTAGAACCAAGGCCGCGGGATACTGGGCTAAACCGGCAGTCGGGCGCAATGTTTTGGCAAAGCGCCTTGCCGCCCAGTGAAACAGGTGTAGGATTCACCGCCCGCGCTATGGTATCACCTGATGGTAAGTTCGTGCGCGTGACCTTCGATCCGGTCTTCGCTGCGTTGCCGCAAGGCGGTGAACGAAAGCTGGGGCCCATAGTACCGGGAGTCCCAGTGAAATAAGCTCGGGGGTGTTATCGTCAGGCAAGAAAAGCCTGCGAACACTGGCCCGTCAACTTGGGCTAATACGGACAGCAATGGCATGACGGTGGTGGGTAATCCCCACCACCGTTTTTTCTCACGTAGGGTGTGCCACAAAGTACTACGATACCCCTTTCTGCTGCGCCGTAGTTTATCAAAACTTACTACGCCATCTTCATTGGCATGTTAAAGCAACTACTTGCTATAAAACGACTTATGCTGCAACCCCTTGGCATGATATATTCTCAAGCGCGCCTACCGACCGATATACGCCAAACTGATTAACAACTGTTTACTTTTGCGCAACATTTTGACTAGCCCATGGTTAAAGACGTGCAGAAAATTGGCCTCGAAACTGGCGCCGAATCGGGCTAAAATGCTAATGTGCCCGTGGAGTAGACGGGTGACAATCGAGGTATCGGGTAATGAATCCGCGTTGCCGGCCAATCTGAGCGGCAATTGACAAACCTAGACTGCCATGCCTGCAAGAGTGCTTTCGTTGATAAATGGATGGGAGACCACTCGCTACGAGCTGCTGAGCACACGCATTTGTGATCTACAACTCAAGGTCCAAGGCTCGCCGTTGGAGCCGCACCTTTCGAGGCTGTACCGCGAGTTAAGTCGCAAAAAGCTACAATTTCGCCCCAATGTCTACTTGACCGACGGGTGGGGCTGTCCCGATGGCGTACCGGTCATAGGTGTTCCCTTCTACCTTGCCAGCCGCGAGCTGATGCGCCTGGAAGAAGAGCAGACCGGGGAGATCGAAGATGCACGGGCCATCATGATGTACTTGCGCCACGAAGCAGGACACGCCATAAATTACGCCTATAGGCTTTTCGAGCGGGATGATTGGACCGAGACCTTCGGCCAGTTCACTTTGCCGTATAAGGACTCGTTCCGTCCCGATCCGGACAGTCGCGAATTCGTTCGGCATCTGAACCACCAGCGGTACGGCAGAACCTACGCCCAAAAGCACCCGGACGAAGACTTTGCGGAGACGTTCGCAGTGTGGCTGACCCCCCGTTCCAACTGGCGGCAGCGCTACCGCACCTGGCCTGCTATCCGCAAGCTCCGCTACGTGGATCGCCTGATGAAGGAGATTCGCGATGCCGATCCTTTGTGCACCGATGGAGCGCTGGTCACACCCGTGGAAGAAATGACCGTGTCGTTAGCAGAGTACTATGGTAAGCGTGCCGAGCGGTATCGCGATCAAGCCCAGGGATATGTCGACGACAAGCTGCGCGAGGCGTTTCCCGAGACACGCAGTCGCAAATTGCAGCCTGCGTGGGAATTGATTCAAAAGCACCGGGCATACTTGCGTGAATGCTTGCTGCGCTGGGCGCGCTTGGACCCGCAGGTGGCAGACGCCATCCTGGACAAATTAGAAACGCGGTCCAGCGAACTCGGCCTTAGTTACCCGGCGCGAGTCGCCGACATACGGCTGCGCGACCTACATGCACTTGTGACCGCTTTGGGCATGAATTTCGCGTTTACCGGGCGGCTCACCGGTTAACTCTGCGAATAAACCGCTCCTACGGGGGGCCGGTGATTGCCCTGCTCTGCTTGCGCCGACAATTCGGGTGCCGCAATCAGGGATAGGTCCATATCGAAGCTGGGTCTTTCCAGGGCCGCTTTGAGAATGATCTGCAACAGCTGCGGATAGCTGATTCCGGCACGCTCCGCGGAACGGGCCAATCCCATGCCCTCGTCCAGGCAGGGATTGCAGTTGACTTCCAGAACGCAGGGGCGTCCCCCCTCGTCCAATCGGATGTCTACCCGTCCATATCCCCATCCGCCTACGGCGCGAAAGGCCCGAACGGCCAGTCTGCCGATTTCTTCTGCCAAAGCCGGCTCGACACTGGCCGGGCAGATAACCGAGGTCTTTTGGTATTCTTCGGTGTTTTCTAGCCATTTGGCGGCATACGACATGATGGGAGGTATGTTCGGTGGCAACTGCGAATAGTCCACTTCTGCTAACGGCAGGACACGCAAGCGATGCCCTCCCACCAAGCCGACATTGAATTCCCGGCCGGGTAGAAAATGCTGCGCTAGTGCCGGCTGCCGGTAGTGCTGCAGAATGTAGCGCACTTTTTCGCGCATGGCTTTCTTGGTGTACACGACCGAATCCCGGTCCAAGCCGACTCCGGCGTGCTCCTGACTGGCTTGCACCAAGATGGGAAACTGCCAACGATGAGCATTCACTGCAGAGACCGTTTCCAGCAAAACGGTGTCCGGGGGAACGGGCAAACCGGCGCCTGCCAACAGACTCATCGTCATATATTTGTACCGGCTCAAGCCCAGGGCCAAGGACGGAGAGCCCGTCATCGGGAAGCCCAGCATACGCACGATGGCAGCTACATGCATTTCATACAGCGCTCCGTGGACGACATCGTCGTACTGATTGAAGACCACATCGGGATGCAGCCGGCGCAACTTGCGCTGGAAACCCAAAAAGTCGGAGCCAATCGGTACGACCGTGACCCGATGCCCCAGGCGGCGCAAAGTACGTGCGATCAGACGAATCGTGCGCCGCAGATCGGCCGTACCCGATCGGTCCTCGGGCGCTTCGGGCAAGCCGCTTTCCAAGGCGTTGTATATCAGAGCAACGTGCAACCCCTTCATGGTCCCCGGGCCTCTCCTTCGCCGCGCCTCTACAGGGATCCGACAGCGCCACGATACTGTGTGCGTACCAGGCGCCGAATTCTTGCCGGCGGTTGTGTCGGGCGCCGCGTATCTCGTGTGCTACAACGTTAGCTACTTTTCCGGGATGCAAATCAACTGGATATCGTCAGCGATGCGCAAGCCAACGAATACCGACCCAAGCCATGCAGGCGCCCTCGCGGCAAATGGACGAACGTGTCAGGGACTAGAAAGCTCATGGTGTCACTACGATTTTGCCGAACATCTCTCGTCGCTGCATGCGTTCCTGTGCTTGGCGCGTCTGCTCCAAAGGGAAAACCGCATCCACAACCGGCCGCAATTCTCGGCGCTCGACGAGCTCCACAATCCGATGCAAATCGCTGCGGCTCCCCATGTAGGCGCCTGTCACGCACAGCTGCTGAGTGAAAAAGAACCGCAAATCTATCTCGACGCGCGCCCCGGTGGTGGCGCCACAAGTCACCAGACGGCCGTTCTTACCCAGGCAACGCAAGGCGCTCGACCACACTGCTTGCCCGATATGCTCGAAGACGATGTCGGCACCTTTGCCGTGGGTCAATCGCTTGACCTCCTGGGGCACGTCCTGAGTGGTGTAAACGATCGCTTCGTGGGCACCCAGATCGAGTGCCTTGCGTCGTTTTTCTTCGGATCCGGCCACGGCGATCACGCGGGCGCCTGCGTGACGGGCTACCTGGATGCCGGCACACCCCACTCCGCTGGAGGCTCCGAAAACGACTACCGTGTCGCCCGGACGCACGCCCGCGCGTCGGTGCAACATATTCCAAGCAGTGACGAATGTCAGCGGTATCGCCGCCCACTCGACAAAAGACCATGCCTCGCTGATACGGATCAAATCGCGGCTACGTGCCACAGCGTATTCCGCAAAGCCGCCCTGCGTTTGATAGCCGAAGATGCGAAACTGATCGCACAAACTGTCGAGGCCCTGATTGCACCAATCGCAGCGCATACACGATTGGCCTGGGGAAACGAGCACCCGATCGCCCACGTGCCAATCGCTCACGTGCGGGCCGAGTGCGGCGACGACCCCCGCCACTTCGCACCCGCCTATGTGAGGCATGGGAATCGCCGCAGGCAACCCTTGTCGGACCCACAAGTCGAGATGATTCAAAGCACAGGCGTGCACCCGGACCAGCACTTCCTCTGCGCCTGGCTGCGGCACAGGCAGCTCGACTACCTGCAGTACTTCCGGTCCCCCGAACTTTTCGAACACCACTGCTTTCATAGAGGCGCTCCCCTTGTCCACACGCTCTCACCCGACCCCGAGCCTAGCGGCAGAGCTCAGTCACTCGTAACGCCGTTCCCACGGAAACATCTGCTGCCGGACTTGCTCCTGGCCTTCGCTTTTGAGCAAGGCCTCGCGTTCTTGCGCAATCTCCCGCTCGAAGCTCCGTCCCCAAAGCACATAGTGCACCAGACCCACGAGACTGAGCGCGAGCGCGACGAGGAGGACCCATAAGAAAAAGCCACCGGTGACGAAAACCAAAAACGAGCAAAAGCTGCCCCCCACGAGCACGACCAAAGCGATCCGCAGGACCCGGTCCCTCGGCCTGGCGAAGTCAGGAGTCACGTCTTGGAAAACCGCCGGTCGGACCGGTCCGTTAGTGGTTTCTTCGCTCATCGGCACCTACTCCCTTGTCGAGCCCTTTCAGCAGCTCCTCCACATCCGTTTCGTTGACCGAAATATATCCCATGCTTTTGACCACCTTTCCCCGCTCGATGACCACTGCCGTCAGCCGCGCGTCGTCGTTGAGCGACCAGCCTTCGATGGTATTGGCGTCGCCGGCAGGTCTGCACAGAACTGTCCGTTGCAGCTGCAAAGACTGGTGCACACGCGGCAAGTAGTCCTGCAACTTGTCTTGATCACCGGCAATCCACACCGCCACCACGACGGCATCGGCCCCCTGCTCGCCGATGCGCTTATCGAGAGCTTTCAAGTACCGTGCCATGGGGCGATCGAATTCTCCGCTGCGAACAAAGAGACACACGAACTGCTTCCCCTTGGCAATAAGGGTATAGTCCAGCTCTTTCCCCTGTTTATCGCCGGTCAACACATGCACGCGCATAGGCGGAGCCTTTTCACCCGCGGGCGGACCCGATTCTACCGTCGTCGCTAGACCGATTCCCACAGTCACATACAACAGGCCCATCGTCATCGCCATGCAGTACTCCTTCGCTACAACAGTTCCCACGTCAGTCCAGCGCTGGCAGTTGTCATTGTATTGCGCGCTGCTGTTCCTATAGAGGGATTCATTCGGGAAGTCACGCAGCCGACAAGTGATTGCACGGAGCCAGTTTTGCGCATATGCTGAAATAGGACCTGTGCGCGGCTGCTGGATGGCTCCATGAAATGACTGTGGCACCCAATCGGTAACGCCAGTGCGCAGCTGGCAATCATCCGAGGCCGCGCCGATCGAAGTAGTGGGTGTCGAGGCAGCGCACGAGGGAGAGGACCATGAAAAGAATGCTTTTAAGTGTGTGCCTAGTTGCTTTGTGCGGCGTAGGCGTAGGACCTGCGCAAGTGCAGGCTCAGGACAAGTCAGCGCCAGCAGCTGGTGCTCCGAGTGATGTCGTGGAACGCCTGGCGCAGATCGAGCGCGATTTAAAAGTCTTGATGCAAGAAATTCAAGAGCTCAAAAAGAAGCTACCCGCGGGCAGCGAATTTCCTACCAGCAAGCAACTCGAAACGCTCACTGACGAGATCGTGAAACTGCGTCTGGAACTGGCGCGTCGTTCGCCGGAGAGCCGTATCGAAACCCGCCAGGCGTTCGCATCGCCCGCCGCAGTCCAAGGGTCCATCCAGATGATCAACCAGTGGATGCTGCCGGTCAGCGTGATAGTGGATGGCGTTGCCTATACCCTGCGGCCGGGAGAGGCGCGCATGATCTCCCATGCGCCAGGCAATTTCACTTACGAAGTACCAGGAATCCGTGCGGCCACGAGCCGTTATCTAGGCGCCGGAGAAACCTACACCATTACTATCGCCCCGCGCTAACTGAACGAAGTCGAAGACGCTGCGCAGCCCCCAGGTGCGGTCTCGGTCCAAGTCCGACGGTATGGAAGCCTGTGGGTTAGCGGCTGCAGCACGCCCCATGTGCCAGGGGCAAAGGGACAATAGGATGGTCGGTTTGATCGTGACCATAGACGGCCCCGCCGGAGCCGGCAAGAGCACGGCTGCACGTTTGCTCGCCGAGCGTCTCGGCTTTACTTTCTTGGACACAGGCGCCATGTACAGGGCCATTGCCCTGGCAGCCCTGCAAGCTGGCCTTGCTCCTGACGACCATGCTTCCCTCGCTGCGCTGGCTAACCAGGTACGCCTGGACCTGTGCGGCGACAGGGTCTACCTCGACGGTGCGGATGTCACCCGCGACCTGCGCACATCGGCGGTCACTCAGATGGCACGCCGAGTAGCCGACAGTCCCGGCGTGCGCCACAAACTGGTAGAACTGCAACGCGCCTTTGCCCAAGGGAAAAACATCGTCACCGAGGGAAGAGATCAAGGCACCATTGTTTTTCCCCAGGCAGACTGCAAATTCTTTCTGACTGCCGATCCGACAATACGTGCTCGAAGACGCTGGGCCGAATTGCAGTTGCGCGGCGAGGAAGTGTCCTTCGAGCAAGTCCTACAAGCGCTCCACGAGCGTGACGCCGCCGATCGAGTGCGCTCCTTGGCCCCACTCCGGCCCGCCGCTGACGCTATCGTCGTGGATACGTCGCATCTATCCATCATGGACGTGGTGGATCGTTTGGAACGTCTTGCGCGCGAGCGATTGAAACTGTCCGCACGCTCGTCTTGAGTCCAGGATGCTTCAGCGCTATGGCACAAACTACTGCCGCTACGCCCAACATTTCCGATGCCAGCCGGCGCGCAAAGGGCATCGTCTCTTGGTGGCGATCACACTGGCGCGCATGGTGGTATCGGCTGCTTTATTGGCCCACCGGCTTTGTGGCATTCCTACTGTGGCGCTATCGCTCGTACGGGCGGCATCTTGTGCCGCATCGAGGAGGGCTCTTGGTTATCGCCAATCATCAAAGTTTTCTCGATCCCCCTTTGGTGGGACTGGCCGTAGTCAGACGGCTCACGTATCTGGCGCGTCGTACTCTCTTCAAGCATCGCTGGTTTGCCTGGCTGATAGACAGTTTAGGAGCAGTGCCGATTGACGAAGAGGGCCGCGGAGCAGAAGGCTTGAAAACCGCCTTGCAATTGTTGCAGCATGGACATGCTGTGGTGGTTTTTCCCGAAGGATCCCGAACGCCTGACGGCCAGGTACACGAATTCAAACCGGGCTTGTTGCTTTTGCTACGACGGGCGCAAGTACCCATCCTGCCCGTCGGCCTAGCCGGTGCGTATCAGGCGCTGCCCATCCATCGTTCATGGCCGAGGTTTTCCCCTTGTTTTTTGCCCCCCAACGATAACGCGATCGCCGTCGTTGTCGGCCGACCTATCTCCTGGGCACATGTGCAAAGGTTGCCTAAGGAAGAAATGCTGGCGTTTTTGCATCGCACTGTCTGCGAGCTCCACCAGCAAGCCGAAAAATTACGGAAAAAGGGCTGAAACTACTCACACCGGGCGGCCAATCGTCCGGCTCTGCAGGCATAAGATGTGAATACAAGCTGGCATCACCGGATAGACTCAGCCCACCCTAGTTAACTTGTGCACACATGTACCGCATTATCTGAGGCATCTGCCGCCAGCCCTGCAGTCATACAGCCCTCGGGAAGTGAATCGGAAAAGTATCCCACCAACTCGAGCCGGTAATCTATGACCTGAAAGCCCATTTCTTGGAGGTGTTTGACTAAATCGGGGGCCAGCTTGCTCAATAAATCGGGGTCGTGAGGAACGGGCAAGTCGCATACTTTTCCAGTGCGTAAACAGCGCACATGATAATGGTTGTCAGTACGGTAATCGTAGCGCGCCGGCCCTTCGCCGTAGTCGAGTCTGGAGGCCAGCCGACAGGCGACCAAAGCTTCCAGTGATTTGTACACAGTTGCCAGGCTGATCTTGGGTATTTCACGACGCACTGCCATGTACACTTCTTCCGCAGTGGGATGGGTACGCACTGATTGCAAATAACGGTAGACGGCGGCCCTCTGTCTTGTGTACCGCCAGCCACACGATTCTAACGCATGGCGCAACTCGCTGTCATCCATGGCAGTGCATGCGGCCTCGCTGCTCATAAGCCTGCGTCCCCTTTGCGTGATCTAAACAAGTGATCAGATGCCCATTGGTGTAGAACTTTTGCCATCGGTCCTATCGCCATTATATGTTCCTGTATCAAGCACTGGCGCCGAACGGTCTGTTTTTGGCTGGCCTGGGCTGTTGCTGGGTGTCGCGTGTGTCATGCCCAGCCAAACCTTGGTACCGAGTCCTACCATGCCTCAGCGAATGGCTCGCTGACCATTGATCAAGGCAGAGCCGAGCCGTCTGTGGCCCCTTGCATCGTCCGGATCATTTCTAGAGCTGCCTTGATCCATGGGTCGTCCTCGATGCCATGGCGCAAGGTCGGCTTGGTCATTTCCTCGGATACCACCCAATCGGGCTGCAAAGGCACCGGTGTATTTGCATGTGGCTCGAAAGCATATTCGCCGACTACCAGCCTCAGACCGGTAGGTGCCGCATGGAGAGGGAAGACCTGCTGCACTTTGTTCTTTCCGTGGGTAGCGGTACCCAAGAGGTAAGCGCGGCGACGGTGCTGCAGAGAGCCAGCGAACAGTTCCGCGGCACTGCCCGTGGACCTGTCCACGAGTACGATCAGCAGGACAGAGGTAACTTGTCCAGGTGCCGCCTCGTACTGCTGCCATTGGCGCTGGTCTGTGGTGCGCACATAAACGATGGGGCCTGCATCCAAGAACAGGTCAGCGCACTCCACGGCGGCGCGAACGGCACCACCAGGACAGCCACGCAGATCGAGCACGATTGCTTCGGTGCTCAGCGGCATCTGTCCCAGCGCTTTGGCCAGCTCCTGAGGTGTGTGCGGCAAAAACCGTGTCACGCGTAAATACAGCACACGCTTGTTCATACCTATCGTTATGGAATCGGTAACCGTCGGCTCCTTGTACGGCTCGCGAATCAACTCAAAATGATGCAACTCTTCTCCACGGCGTATAAGTATGTCTACGCGTGTCCCAGGCGGCCCCAAAAGCAGGGCACGCACTTCCGGCACGTCCAGGTGCTTCGTTTGTACCCCGTCAACGGCGAGCAAAATGTCGCCGGCATGGACACCCGCCGAGTCAGCCGAAGACCCGGGGCGAACAGACACCACTGTGGTAGCGCCCTGTTGCAAGCCTATGCCGATGCCCACGCCGGTGTTCTCCGGCGTCAAAAGCTGTTTCAACTCCATGAAACTGGCCGGTGCCAACAATGCAGTACCGTCGTCCAAACTGGCGCACGCGGCACGGGTTTGCTCGATCAAAGCAATGCTGGCCGACAGACCGACGCGGCTGTGTACTTCTCGTGCCAGTCTGGCCGCTTGGATGACAGCGTCGTGCGCGTCGTCCGGGCGCAGGTAACTTTGCTCGTACAGCCAGCGAAGCGTCTGCGCCATCTGTTCGCTTTCCCCGTGCTGCAGTCCAGCAGCTTTGATAAAATCCTCGTCCTGAAAGGCAGCGATGAGGCCTTCCACCCCCGCACGAAAGTACTTTTCGACCGAGGGGGGCCAAGGATGCCGTCTCTGCAATAAACTGAGAACCTCGGCGTAGAGCGCCTCGGCCCGGGCAACAGGCAAGGTCCACAGCTTAGTGCGCAGCGAATTGCTCGCAGTCCACTTGGGAAAAGAACCTTGACGGGGAGGATGCAGCGCTAGCGACTCGGACACCAAAGCTTGGAGATCGCCTAACGTATCGGCGTGCGCCAACTTATGCGTCCTGCGATCGCAGGCAAGCACTCCTACAGCTAGCGGCTGCCACTCACTGGGACCGTAGCCCGCGGCCCAAACCATCGGCGACGCAACCGCCATCTCGAAGACAAATAGGCATAAGCCCACAAATGCAGACGCTTTATTTCCAATCCACCACATGCACATTACCCCAGATTACTGCAAACCCAGCCTCGATGAGGAAGCCAGCTCCACCACGGACGACAGTCAACTCATGAGTGCGGGTTTGGATCACCGGTCTCTTTTTGGCAAAGCTGCATTCCGATCGTGTCCTCATAAACAGGGTCATCATCACTTTGTACATGTTTCGCCAGAAGGCGCTGCGTATCCTTCAGCTAGGATAACGTGCTGTACAACCCAAATCAACACCGCGCCGCCGACACGACTTCGGTGGCTGGCACTGGCGCCAGGCCGAGGCTTTCTTACATTTTCTTCTATATTTGGCAGATTTCCGTTCTTGGACACTTGCAACAATGACGCCGTAGCATAGAATTGTGCTTATGTTGCAGAAGGATGGCTTCTGCTGAAAATCTCGTTGCAAGGAGGTGCTGCTATGTCTACTCGAATGACGCCGTCCACGACACCGCAACAGGGCATGCAGCCGCAGATGGCTCAAGTGCCCACACCCACTCATGAGGAAATTGCCAAGCGGGCCTATGAAAAATGGGTGCAAAAAGGACGGCCTGAGGGGACCAGCCTGCAGGATTGGCTGGAAGCAGAAGCAGAGCTCAAACAAGAGATGATGGCGCGAGCGCGTCGCAGATCTTGATCATCAGGCTGCTTCGCTAATCGCATCTGTCCGGGCGCACCGAAACAACTGCAATCATGTGCGATCGCGGTGCGCGAGTACTCCGTGCACAAATGAGTGGCCGGGGCAAGGGGCTCAGTATCCCTTTCTGGAAGTATGTCCGGTTTTATTCCTCCTTGGCTAGCTCGTGCGCCTTGCATAATCTGTAGTGCATGACTACAGAGACAAACAGGCGACCAGAGCAGGCAACCGAAGCGGTACGCTTGCAACCGCACTCTATCGAATCCATTCAGCCCGGTGGCGGCGTAGTCATGGCGCTGGAGCTAGCCTGGGGCCGACTGCGGCGTTGGTACCTGCGTCGGTTTCGCCCCCGTTATGTGGAGAAGATGCTTGCTCGCCGCCAAGGTGTATGCCCTCGTTGTTCCCATGACATCGTAGATACGCGCGATTTGAAGTATTTTCGCAACGTATGCGGGTATTTTTTCGCACCCCAAGACGATCCTTTTGCTTGGCGCGATCGGCTCGGATTGGCACGAGCCGGGCTAGCCGAAATAGTGGCCTCGACCTTGCTACTCACAGGCTGCGTTGCTTCGGCGGTACTTTTTCTGCCGCGCGTTTGGGCTGCAGTGGCGGTCACTCTACTAGCCGCACTGTGGGGCTTTGTGCTATGGTTTTTTCGCGATCCTGACCGGACTGTACCGCAAGATCCTGGCGTTGTCGTGAGTCCGGCGGACGGCACGGTGACCCATGTGGACATAGGGCACGAGCCCGGCTTTGCAGAAGCACCTGTCTTGCGCATCAGCATCTTTTTGTCCATCTTCGACGTGCACGTAAATCGCGTGCCGGCTAAAGGCCGCGTGGTGTGTTTAGCTTATTATCCAGGCCGCTTTGGCAATGCCCTGAGCGACACCGTGTCGCGAACCAACGAACAATTGTGGATAGATCTGCAAACCCCGGAGGGGTTGCACGTGCGCGTCAAGCAAATAGCCGGTGCCATTGCCCGACGCATCGTGTGCTGGTTACGTCCCGGAGAAGAAGTCGAAGCCGGACAGCGATTCGGCATGATCAAGTTCGGCTCTCGCACCGACCTGCTGCTTCCGGCGCAGTACTACTCGGCTGCGGTCGAGCCGGGGCAACGGGTTTACGGCGGAACCAGTGTCGTAGCGCGAAGGCACCTGACGGACTCTCCGACGCATACAGCCGCCGGCGCTTCCTGATGTCAGCGAGTAGTAAACCAAGTGCTATTGTCTTCCAAGCCAATCACATTATCGCGCCGCCACGCCTCAAGGTACTGCGACCCATTTGCCTGTGCGGGCGCTTTCCAGTACGGCGTCGCAGACTTTTTGCGTCTCGAGAGCGGTTCTGAAGGTAGGTTCTGCCTGTTCCCCTTTTTCCAAAGCACTCAGGAAATCGGCTACCTGATGCACGAAGGTGTGTTCGTAGCCGATTTGCAGCCCAGGCACCCACCAGTGCTTGTGGTAGGGATGCTCGCTGTCGGAAACGTGGATGTTACGCCAGCCGCGGACGATGCTCTGATCGCGATGGTCGAAATATTGCAGACGATGTTGATCGTGCAGATCCCAAAAGAGGGAGGCATGTTCGCCGTTGATCTCGAAGGTATACAGCGCTTTGTGCCCGCGGGCATAACGAGTAGATTCGAAAGTCGCCAGCGAGCCGTTGGCGCAACGCGCCAGGAACGCGCAGGCATCGTCAATTCCGACCGGCTCCAATCTGCCGGTCAGCGTGTGCTTGCGCTCCTTGACAAAGGTCTCCGTCATGGCACAAACTTGCTGGATAGGGCCATTGAGCCACAAAGCGGTATCAATGCAATGAGCCAACAAATCGCCGGTAACACCGCTGCCGGCGGCATGGAGGTCGAGACGCCACAAGGCGGTGCCGCCTTGCGGCAAATCGGGGTTGATCGTCCAGTCCTGGAGGAACTTGGCGCGATAGTGGAAGATGCGCCCGAGCCGGCCTTCGTCAATGAGTTGCTTGGCCAAGGTAACGGCCGGCACGCGCCGGTAGTTGTACCACACCATATTGGCGACACCGGCCTTTTCCACGGCCTCGACCATCTTTTGCCCTTCGGCAGTATTCATCGCCAAAGGCTTTTCGCATAGGATCATTTTGCCCGCCTGGGCCGCAGCGATAGCGATCTCTGCATGCAAGTTGTTCGGCACGCAAATGTCCACGACATCAATGTCTTTGCGTTCGATCAGTCGGCGCCAGTCGGTTTCGACCGACTCGTATCCCCACCTGTCGGCAAAGGCACGGATTTTATCCTGGCTGCGGGCACATGCAGCCTTGAGCACCGGACGGAACTTCACGTCGAAAAAATGATTTACCTTGTGGTAGGCGTTGGAATGAGCACGTCCCATGAATCCATAACCGATCATGCCGACGTTCACAGGCGTAAGTTGTCTGGCCATAGCTCGCTCCTTCCTGCAGAGACCGATCATGCCACGCGCGGCCGAACAGCTAGGCTCCTCCACTCCCGAGAGCCACAGCTTCAGTCGGCCGCTGTTACGGGTCTTCCCGCATCAGCCGTCGCAGCACATAAGGCAAGATGCCGCCGTGACGATAATACTCGAGTTCTTTGGGTGTATCAATGCGTGCGATCACAGAAAACTCGCGTCTGGTGCCGTCGGCGCTCTCTGCGGTGACATGCAGCTTGCGTCCTGGCTGGAAGGGGCCCTGTGCCAGAGCGGCCAGTCCGCTCACACAGTACACTTCCTCGCCGGACAGTGCCAGCGACTGCGCATCGCATCCGCTGTCGAATTGGAGCGGCACGATGCCCATGCCGACGAGATTGCTGCGATGGATCCGCTCGAAACTCGCGGCGATGACGGCACGGACGCCCAAAAGCGCCGGTCCTTTGGCAGCCCAGTCGCGCGACGATCCCGAGCCGTACTCTTTGCCGGCAAGGACAATAAGGGGGACCTGTTCCTGACGATAACGCTCGGCTGCTTCGAAAATGGTCATGACTTGACCATCGGGGAAATGACGGGTAAAGCCGCCCTCGCGGTCGGGAACCAAACGATTGCGCAAGCGCGTGCTGGCAAAGGTACCGCGGATCATCACCTCATGATTGCCGCGTCGGGCGCCGTAGGAATTGAAATCGTGCGGCGCCACCCCGTGGGCGATCAAATAACGCCCGGCGGGACTGTCGGCGCGTATCGAGCCGGCCGGCGAAATATGATCGGTGGTGATGCTGTCCCCGAGGAACACGAGCACCCGGGCCCCGCGCACATCTTCGACCGGGGGCGGTTGCAGCGTCAGCCCGTCGAAATACGGTGCGCGCCGTACATAGGTCGAAGCCTCGTCCCAGGTGTACAGTTCCCCTTCGGGCACAGGCAGGGCTTGCCATTCCGGTCCACCGGCAAAAATATCTGCGTATTGCTTGCGGAAAAGCTCGGAAGAGATATAACGATCGGCGACGGCTCGTATTTCTTCCTCACGGGGCCAAATATCCCGCAAATAGACCGGTCGGCCCTGGGTGTCCAGTCCGATCGGCTCGCTGGCCCAATCTATGGTGATGCGGCCAGCCAGAGCGTAGGCCACGACCAAAGGCGGGGATGCCAAATAATTGGCCCGCACCTCGGGATGGATCCGCCCTTCGAAGTTGCGATTGCCACTGAGGACTGCCACGGCGACCAATCCCCGGTCGGCTATCGCTCGCGAGACCGCTTCCGGCAGAGGACCGCTATTGCCGATACAGGTCGTGCAGCCGTAGCCGACCAGGTGGAAGCGCAGCGTTTCCAGAGCATCCAGCAGACCGGCACGGCGCAAGTATTCGCTCACCACGCGCGACCCAGGTGCCAAACTGGTCTTGACCCAGGGCTTGGTGCGCAGGCCGCGTGCCACGGCCTTTTGGGCCAGTAGCCCGGCGGCGATCAGCACCGATGGATTCGACGTGTTGGTACAGCTGGTGATAGCGGCAATGACTACAGCCCCGTGCGGCAATCGCTCCGGATCGAACTCCTGCATGCCGGCGCTCGGTTCGCTGACCGAGACAGCCGTTGTGCGGGTCACTGTCGCGGGACTGCGTGCCACCGGTCCCCCTTCGCCTTGCATTGCTCTAGCAGGCGTCGAGCTCTTGCCAGGACGTGCGAGCAGCGTATCGAGCGCTTGCCGGAACGCATTGGGTACCTCCGACAGCCGCACACGATCTTGCGGTCGCGAAGGTCCAGCCAGCGACGGCTCGACGCTCTCCAGATCCAATTCCACCAAGTCGCTGTAACGCGCCGGGGGTGCATCGGCACGGTAAAACAAGCCCTGCTCTTTGGCATAGGCTTCAACCAGGTGAACTGCTTCCGGCGCGCGCCCCGTCAGCCGTAAGTAACGCAGCGTTTCTTCGTCAATGGGGAAATAGCCGCACGTGGCACCGTACTCCGGCGCCATGTTGGCGATCGTGGCGCGGTCAGCCAAGGACAGACAAGCCAACCCGTCGCCGAAAAACTCGACGAACTTGCCCACCACGCCTTTGCGTCGTAGCAGTTCGGTCACGGTCAGGACCAGGTCCGTCGCCGTACTCCCCGGACGCAAGCGGCCGACCAAGCGGAAACCCACAACCGGGGGCACCAACAGGGGCATGGGTTGCCCCAGCAGTGCTGCTTCGGCTTCGATGCCTCCTACGCCCCAGCCAAGCACGCCCAGCCCGTTGATCATCGTCGTGTGCGAATCGGTGCCGACCAGGGTATCCGGATAGGCCTCGATGACGCCTCGGCGCTGCTCCGCGAACACCACCCGCGCCAAAAACTCCAGATTGACTTGGTGCACTATGCCCGTATCGGGCGGCACCACCTTGAAGTTCCTGAACGCTTTCTGCCCCCACCGCAAAAAGGCATACCGCTCCCGATTGCGCTCGAATTCCAGACGCGCATTGAGCGTCAATGCTTCGGGAATGCCGAAATAGTCTACCTGCACGGAGTGATCTATGACCAATTCTGCAGGGACCAGCGGATTGACCTTGGCCGGGTTGCCTCCCAACCGTCCGATGGCGTCTCGCATCGAAGCCAAGTCCACCAGCGCCGGTACACCCGTGAAATCCTGCATGAGCACGCGAGCCGGCTGAAAAGCTATTTCCTTTTCCGCAGGCTGGTCCGGCCGCCATGTGGCTACGAAGGCAATGTCCTCCCCAGTTACCGTCTCTCCGTCCTCGTGCCGCAGCAGGTTTTCCAAAAGGATCTTCAAGGAGTAAGGCAACCGATTTACGTCAGGAAACTCACCGGCGAGCGCGGCAAGACTCCACAGGCGATACTCCGTACCGTTGACGCGCAACACCCTCTCGTAGGCTGACTTGTTGCCCATGTCCTTTCTCCTGCATCTGTCCGGCGTATCGGACTTCGGTACGATCCCAGGTTTGGCGATTCGGAGTTTGGGGCATTATAGCTGGCATCGAGCAGGACACAAAGCGATCCCTTGTGCGGCAGCAGGCTGACACGCCGGCGCTTGCTCGCTGAACCGCACTGCTGGGGCGGATCGTCTCGCATGGGGCCATTTCTTGTATCCGTGCACTGAAAAGTACGCCGGAGCGGCTCGACCGAGGCAGTCAATCTCGTCGGCACCTTCCAAGAGGGGCTTGGGCTCGTTGACGCGCTTTCCACTGGCCCAGTAGGATAGGTGGAGCTGTGCACGTGTGCACGGTGTGCGGAGGAAAAACCATGGCGCAGACGGGCTTAGTGGCCGCCATGACAGGGGTCCGTGCTCCTTTCGTGCTGCAGGAATATCCCGTACCCGAGCCCGGGCCGGGTGCGATCCTGGTCCAGGTGACGCTGGCCAACATTTGCGGCAGCGATTTGCACCTCTGGCGCGGCGACTACATCCCCTCGGACACAGGAACGCCCACACTGCGCAGCGTCGGCCATGAAATGACGGGCCGAGTTGCTCGGTTGGGACCCGGAGTGACCCAGGACAGTGCCGGGGCGCCTCTGGCGATCGGCGATCGTATTGTCTACCGCTACTTTTATCCCTGTGGCCAATGCCGCGTGTGTCTACGCGGCCTGACGCCCCGCTGTCCCCATGCTATGCGGCACCGGCACCCTCCTGATGTCTGGCCCCATTTCAACGCCGCATACGGGCAATACTATTACCTGCACCCGCAGCACACGGTCTTCAAGGTGCCCGATGACGTGCCCGACGAACTGGCGGCGACTGCCAATTGTGCTCTGGCCCAAGTCATCTACGGCTTGAAACTGGCCCAAGTCGGCCTCGGCGACCACCTGGTCATCCAAGGAGCAGGTGGCCTGGGCATCCACGCCGTGGCCGTTGCCCGCGAACGCGGCGTTGCGCAAGTTATCGTCACCGATTCGTTCGACGACCGCCTGGAGCTGGCCCGCGCTTTCGGCGCCCACGAACTCATTGACATGAAATCCTATGCCACGCCGGAAGCACGTGCCCGGCGGGTCCGCGAATTGACGGACGGCTGGGGAGCCGACTTCGTCCTCGAAGTCGCCGGCCGACCGGAAGCCCTGGCCGAAGCCCTTTCTTTCCTGTGTCCCGGGGGCACCTGCATCGAAATCGGCAACATCTGCCAGGGCCACGTCGTCTCCCTCGATCCTTCCCAACTGGTACTGGGCGCCAAACGCATCCTGGGCATCATGTGGTACGATGCCGACAGCCTATACCAGGCGCTCCGCTTCCTCCAAAACCAACAACATCGTTACCCGTTCTCCCAGCTCCTATCCCATCGGTACCCCTTGCGCGCCATCAATGAGGCGTTTCGCGACCAGGACGCGGGCCGTGTCCATCGTGCCTGCCTGGCTCCATGGGCCTGAGGTGCGGTACCGGCCTGCTCCTCAGCTTTGTAGTTGTCCTTGCACAGTCAGCTTCTATAACTTTCGACATCGTTTACGTGCCGTTCACAACAGCAGGACCAGATCCTGTTCGTGCGCCTGCGTGACGCAAGGGAGTACCGGCTATGCCCAAGGTGGTTTTCGTCAACGAAAAAAAGGAGATCGAAGTCCCTGTCGGCGCCAATCTGCGCGAGGAAGCCCTGCGCGCAGGGATCCCCCTTTATCGCGGCATCCACCGCTTGGTCAATTGCCGCGGCAAAGGCCTGTGCGGCACCTGTCGTGTTTACGTGCGCAAAGGCATGGAACACCTAAGCCCCAAGCGGCTGCTCGAACGCATCCGCCTGGCGATGATGCCTTTCGCCAATATTGGACACGAAAACGAAGTGCGCTTGGCCTGTCAGTGCCAGGTTTTAGGCGACTGTGAAATCGTTACGCGCCCACGAAAAGACCTGTACGGGGAGAACTTCTGGCAAAAGCCTTATCCGAACAAATGACCACCGCACGGCCTCGGCCGCACTGCTCCTGGCGTCAACCTTCAGGACATTGGGCTTGGGCGCACGTGTCGCTCCAGCAGGTCCAAAAACGGGCGCTGGTCCGGATGGATCTTGCGACGGGCTTCGTCCAGCGGCATAAAACGCGCCTGATCCACTTCCCACGAAGCAGCTTTGGCTGCCTGCTCCGCAGGCGCCGGCCCAGCGAAACAGTGTACTATCTTGCGACTGCGCGTGTAGCGGATCTTCCCCAAGTAGACAAGCTGCCCAGGTACTATGCCGGCTTCCTCCTGGGTCTCTCGGCGGGCCGCTGCTTCCAGGTCTTCGCCTGGGTCGGGAACACCTTTGGGTATGCTCCAGGGGGCGCGCCGATTGTAATTCCCAGACGGATGGACCAAAAGCACTTCCAAACCTTGGGCTCCTTGTCGGTACAACAATGTCCCTGCTGCCTCTGTCATGAATCCGATCGCCTGCGCTCCCTGGCTCAACGCATCAGCCAGTGCAGCAACCCCAACAGCCCGCCGGTCAGTGCCACCAGTGAAAGTACAAACGCGACGATCTTCACCCAACTATAAGGCCGGGAACCTGTCGCCTTGCCTGTTTGGCCATTGACGAAGAACTGATAGAGCTTGTTGTGGTAACGATACCCGGCAACCCATACAGGCAACAGGATGTACTTGAAGGTCACCCCCACGTAGCGCGTATCCACGCTCGACAGGACTTGATGGTCCCCGCCTATGTCGCGGCAGCACAGTGTGCGTATTTCGGCGTCCATGATGTCCCGAGCGCAGCGGAAACCGTGCGGCAGCGTCAGGGTATAGCGTTCGGTGCGAAAACCGCTCAGAAACTGCTTTTGGAAGTTGACCAGGCCTTCCAGCGACCACGGTTGCAAACCGGTGAGCGCCCACGGTGGCAGACTGTACGACGCACACACAAGCACGTCGTCGAAAAAATGATCTACTTCGCCGCTGACATAGGTCCAGCGCGTCTTGCGCACCTGCCGCGTGCGTGTCACGAGGTTGCCACTGACATCGCGTTCCGTGTAGGTTTCCGTCACGTAGTAATCGTCGCCGCGCATGCCGGTGTAGCGCGAATAGGTCATAGCGTCGAAAGTCCAGAACGGCACATAAAGGCCCTGCACTTGGCCCAGGGCGGCCATCTTTTTGATTCCCGTCGGCGCAAACCAGCGCCGTCCGATCCAGTGCTCGAAGAGCTGGATCGCTTGGCGCTTGTCTACTGCAAACGGGACGACCCCTTCCGGCGCCAACAGTTGATCCACCTCTTCGGCGGGACTTTCCAGGTGCGTGCCGCAATAGGGACAACTTGCCGTAGCTACGCTGCGGTCCATGATGACGACCGCACCGCAACCCCCGCAGCGGATCTGTCGCTGGCCCTGCCATTCGCTGCCCGTTCGCCCCTGCTGCCGCAAGTGCTCCAGCCGCTGGATATACGCGGCATAATCCAGCTCCGCCACGCGATCGTTGCTGAAGTCCACCAGTTCGGCAAAGCCGCAATAAGGACACCGCAAGGCGCGTGCTGCAGGGTCGAAATCCAGACGGGCACCGCATTGGGTACACGGAAACTTCCGTCCCTGCTCCGGCGCCCGGGTCATTACCGGAGCTCGCTGTTCGCTTGCCTGTGCAGCCTCGCGTGCCACGGGAATATCGTCGCTTTTCGACCTGGCTTTTTCGTACATGTGGACTGCCCCGGATCGGTTTCTGGCAATGGCTCCCATCGGCGCGCAGGGCCGGGGCTGCAGCACGCACCTTACCCGATGCTGTCAGCCCGATGCAGGAGCCTGACCCGGCGGCGGGGGCGGAAACAGGCCGGCCAATTCGGCAACACTGCTA